>Ga0247843_1002076_pt1 | contig 37966 bp, 36 predicted proteins | sample LaCruzMarch2017__FD_192420 | JGI IMG/M metagenome (GOLD analysis project Ga0247843, IMG submission 192420) | Freshwater microbial communities from meromictic Lake La Cruz, Castile-La Mancha, Spain - LaCruzMarch2017_8m | ecosystem: Environmental > Aquatic > Freshwater > Lake | place: Spain...
TGTCAGGTTCGAGGACAAGCTGGCCAGCAGCTTGGCGAGCTCGCGCTGGTCTAGCTGCTCGAGTTTGGCTTTGGCCCCGAGGCGCTCCAGCATGGTGCGCTGCACGCTCTGGAACACGAGGTTCCAGGTGTCGGAGCCACCGAACCGGAGCGAGAGCGATCTTCCGTCGAGCTCCCGTGACTCATCGTTTTCCGCCGGAATGCCCAAAGTCGGATCATGACCGAGTAATCCAGGGGGAATCCAGCCGGAGAAGGGGCTCTGGCTGCCCTCGAAGTAGGACGCCAGCTGCGCCCGGTTCATCGCCTCAATGAACGCGCGGCGCCGGGCGGGGCTGTCAAAAGGCGGCCGGTGCACATTAAATAAAAGATAGTTAATCTGGAGCTTCGGGCCGGAGCGATAGTCCAGGTGAGCCTGCAGGCGGCGCGCGAAGGAGGGCGGCAGGTCGCGAGGCAAGATATCGAGGTCACCGTTCTCGTAGAGCGCATAGGCCGTGAGCGGCTCGGAGACTAGACGACAGATAACGGTCGGGATTTTCGGCGCCGCTCCGTGGTAGCCGGTGAAGCTTTTCAGCACGATTCGATCCCCAGGGGCCCATTCGGTGATGCGGTAGGGACCAAGCGTCACGAGGTTTCCGGGCTCGGTCCACTGGTCGCCGTACTTTTCGATAAGGTCGGCGCGCACCGGAAAGGTGGAGGCCGACGCCACCAGATGGAGAAAGTAGGGAACCGGCCGGCGCAGCCGCACTTCGAGCGTGAACGGGTCGATCGCCTTCACTCCCACCTTCGAAAAATCTTTGAGCTTGCCCTGGAGATACGCCGCCGCATTCTCTATCTCGAGGAGCTGATAGGAATTGGCCGAGCCTATTGCGGGATCAAGGAGGCGCTCCCATGAGTCGACAAAGTGCTGTGCATTCAGCTCTACGCCGTCGCTCCAAAAGGTGCCTGGCTTGAGGTTGAAGCGGTAAACTTTTCCGCCCTCGCTCACCGACCAGTTCGCCGCAAGCGCCGGCATTGGGCGCAGGAGATCGGCGCCGAAGCCGTGGAGGGAGTCTACATAGGAAGTGAGCCCCTCCATCACGTTGTCGAGGATCACCATCGAGTTGGTATCGATCGAGCGGTTCCAGTCGAGCTGCAGAGCCTCATTGCCGAGGTTGAATTGAAGTGGGCGACTGCCGAGGGAGCAGCCCGTGAGCAGGAACACCAGGGCCAGCAAGCGCCTCACGTATTTCCCCAACTTTCTCCCCTGGCGATCCGAAGCGAGCGCAGGCTTTTGGGTCTCGCGATATTCCCCCACTCCGGCGGAATTTCCGGGCTCTCCAGCAGGTCGAGCCCGGAATAGAGCCCCATCAAAGCGCAGAGAAGTGCATCGAAAGCGGAAAGGTCTTTGGAAAGGTTCACTACGTCGGTCATGTAGAGAAACAAGTGGGGCAATCCAGGAACGAGAGATTTCTCCGTGAGCTTATTAAGTATAATGAAGCGGTTCTCACTGCCGTATTCCATATCACGGCAACGGCGAAGCTCCCGGGTGGAGATGCCATACCATTCGGCGATACACATCAGCCCCAGCCGCGGACTGGCTTCAATAAGATTGTCGCAAACAAAGAGGCGACGAAGAAAGGCGATACGTGCAGCCAGCGGGGCGCGAGAGGAGCCGAACGCTTCATCGGACGGAATCGGCAATGGTGCATCTTCTTGCCACTTCCCGCGAAGAAGCAGATCCACCGGGCGGTGCGTATAGGGCGCCGGCATTTTAGATTTGCTCCAGCGACGCCGTTCGCCTTCTTCGCGCATCCACTTAACGGCGGGCTTGGAGCACCGTTTACTTTGCGCGCAGCCCGGATCTTCGCAGAGAAAACAAGGCGGCAGCGTGAGTGGAGCGTCCACGGAAATCATCGAAGGATCGAGGCGGTTCACCGTGCGCACGAGGGCATCGTCGGCAGTTTCGATAGAAGTGCCCTGGAGGTGGATCGCATTCTCAGCGAGAAATATTTTGCCTTCCGCAGGGAAAAAATCGAGCGCCACCACGGCCGTGCGGCGGTTTCCGCCGAGTTCTAAGCCAAGGTAGCGAACGCTTTTTCCCTTCATCGTGCTCCTAGTAGGAACTTACGGATAGGCCTTCCGAGTCCACGTGAAAATCCAGCACCTGGGTGCCGCGATCTTTCAGCTTCTTGATCAGAGGATATTTATCTGCGGTGGAGGTCCAGAACATGAGACAACCGCCACCGCCTGCGCCGCAGATTTTGGCCGCTTTCGCGCCATTCTCTTTGCCGAAAGTGATCAGCTCCTCAATCTCCGGGGTAACCACGCCGGGCGCGAGCTTACGGCGGTTTTCCATCTCAAATTCAATCGCCTTGGCAGCTTCTTCGAAACGACCTGTCTTGAGCGCGATCTCGAGCTCCATCGTGGCTTCCTGGATGGCGCGCATGTAACCCTGCACCTCCGGGCTGCCGTCGAGGTGATCTTTCATCACCTGCCAGTTATTGATGCCGGAGTTGCGGGTTTGGCCGCTGTACACAAGCACAAGGCGCGACTCGATCTGGTGCGCGAGGATATGAGAGTGGCGAAGCAAGGAGTCGCCAGTGATTTCAAGCAGCACGGAGTTGAGGCCCCCGTACATGGCCGGGTAGTAATCCTGCACGCCGGCGGGCTTACGCAGCACCTGCGTCTCTACGTTCTTGGCGATTGTAATCAGCTCTTCCCGCGAGTAGCGGCCGCCGATCAGGGAATTGAAGGCCGCGCAGAGCGCGACGTTCAGGGCGCTCGATCCGCCGAGGCCTGCACCTGCAGGGCTCTGGCAGGAAGTAGTGATTCTCAATCCGCCCGATGGGCGAAAGAACGCCAGCAAGCGAAGGATCAGCTCCAGGGGGTGTCCGGCTTCGATCTCGTCCACGTAATCGATCGAAGGAAGGCGGTGTGAGATATTCTGGTCTTCAGACTTGATCTCAATAGCGTAGCCCCCCACTTGTTCCACTTTCGCTTTCGCGCGAAGGTCGATGGCGATGTTTACGGTGCGGGCATTCGGGTAATTGAGATACAAGGGCCAGATATCGGTGGTGCCGCCGGCCAAATCTATGCGGGTCGGTGCGCTGCTGTTAACCATCATGTTGTCGTACTCTCCATTTGCGCGCCCTGCGGCGCGACTACGTGAGGAGCCGCAGGAATGCCCTAGAGAGGACGCTCCACGGCTCCGATATAGGAGAGACCGCGATACCTGTCTTGGTAATCGATGCCGTAGCCAACCACGTATTCGTCGCCGATCTGAAAGCCCACGAAATCGATTTCGTAGGGAGCGCGAAGCGTATGGGGTTTGAGGAAAAGGGTGCATACCTTGAGACTCGCGGGTTTGCGGGCCTCCAGAGAACGCATCATGTACTGAAGGGTGGTACCGGAATCGATCACGTCCTCGACGAGCAGCACATGCTTTCCGGCCACCGAGCTCGAGAGATCCAGGGTTACCTTGACCTCCCCGCTCTGCTTGGGCCGGCTTGAATAGCTGGTGATTCCCAGGAAGTCACAACTCATGGGCAGGTCGATTCCCCGGATTAGGTCGGAGAAAAAAACGAAGGATCCCTTCAGCACGCAAACGGCTACGAAAGGTTCCTTGCCCTGGTAATGATCCTCGATCTCTTTTGCCAGCTCCCGCACGCGTGAACGGAGTCTTTCCTCCGGTATCAGGCAGCGCGGATTGTCTGGCCTCTCGATCGCCATCGTTCCTTTGATCCCTTTTCCTTTTGCAGAGTCTCCCGACTCGGCGGCTACGACCAGTCTCTCTGGTCTGTTGAAATCTTTATGTTCTTAAGCTCTTACAAGTGAATCATGAAAGTGGAATCACACGTAGGAATTATTGAGGAGTTCGCCAAAACCGCCGCCTCCGGGAACAATATACTGCTCCCCATTGAGGCCGCGTTCCTGGTCCCATTTTTCTCCGGGACGGGTGGACAGGATATCCTGCGGCGACAAACCTCGGTCTAAACGTAGCGCATAAACGACCAAATCGGAATGCCGCTTTTGCACGTTCCGGAGATATTCGGGAGTCACGATGAGATGCAGTGCGATATAGCGCTTCGCCACTCCGGGAGGAATGGTGCCATTAAAACCACTTTTATAGAGATCCATCGCCTGGATGATCGTGGAGCCCGTGGCTCCCATCGGGTCTGGAAAAAGCACCATCGCTCCGCCCACCGGCCCCCCGATTTTGCAGCCACCATTGCTCGCGCCGATCACTTGATTCTTCTCGTTCGTTTGACGGCTCATGAGCAGATGATCCTGCCGCACCACATCTGGATCGAGCAGGAAGTTAAGGGCCTCGTAGCAAAGGTGCGAAGGATAAGTGCCGGCACGCGCCAGATCCACGCAAACAGCCGGCTGCTCTCGGTCGATGAGCTCTGCGGTAAAGGAACCTTCCGGATGCTTGGCCGCCATGCGCGTTACTACTCGGCCCGGCTTGCGCGAAAACTCATGCGCGATCACTGTGCGAATCAGACTTTCATAGAGAATCCGGATGAGGCCATTGAAGGCAGGCTGCTTGGTTTCCGGCGAGCAGAGCGTGGCGAGATACGAGAAAAGCACGGGGTCTGACAAGAGGTGAACATTCTTGCCGTAGTGGTGCTCTCGTTCAGATAGCAGGAACTTTTGACCCAGGTAATGCTTGTCCATGAGGGAAGACTACGCCGAATTCTCAGACGGTCAAATGCTGACTCTCAGAACCCGTGCTCACGTAAGGTCGCCTAGCCGACCTCCCCACCCGAGCTTCTGGCTCCGGGTGGTGGTGAGAGCGACAACGCGCTTCGTAAGAGTCCTGCGCGCCGACCAGAACCGTTTCTTCCGAAGTTGAGATGCGCTGGCTACGCGTGGCCGGCCCGCCGCAAACCATACAAATCGCGGAAAGTTTTGTCACCTGCTCAGCCGTGGCGAGCAGCGCCGGGATCGGGCCGAAGGGGCGCCCTTTGAAATCCTGGTCGAGACCGGCGATCACCACGCGCAAACCACGCATGGCAAGCCGCTCGACCACTTCCACCAGGCCGTTGTCGAAAAACTGCGCTTCGTCGATACCCACCACCCGCGTGGAATCTTCGAGACGCTGGATGATCTCATTGGAATCGTGCACGGGGATCGAGTCGATGCGGTTCGCGTTGTGCGACGCCACGAACTCTTTGCCGTAGCGGTCGTCGATCATGGGCTTGAAAACCTGCAGCTTCTGGCGGGCGATCTGAGCGCGCGTCATCCGGCGGATGAGCTCTTCGGTTTTGCCGCTGAACATGCAGCCGCAAATCACTTCCACCCAGCCGTAAAGGCTATTCGTCTCTCTCATGATTGGATCCCCCCACCCACAATGTCCTTGGAACAGGAGGAGCGTAAAGAGGGACGCTTTCCAATTCAATCAATACTTCAGGGGCTGGTTAAAATTCCGTTAAGACATCCACATTTTGTCCACACGTGCCGCACTGCACGCGTAAAAAACACCAAGGCAAAAAAACAAGGCCCCCGGTTCCACCGAGGGCCTGCGAGATTCCATCTTAGAATCCGGTCCAGACAAGGCACTCAGCTCCGAGGGGGAGCCGTGCACAAATGACAGTACTCAAGGTTATTCCTCGTCGTACCTAGAGGCTTCTTGATCACGTTTAGGATCATTCTGTTCCCTCCTGTTGTTACATCGCTGCAAAGCAAAGAAATCAAATCTCGCCGATCTTACGAAGTTCCCTGTAGCGGGTCTTGACCATATCGAAGAGCGAGAGGCCGCCTTCGACGCCAGCTGCCGAACCTTTGGAACTACCCGCAGTTCCGGGGCCGCCCTTCTTGGCGTCGCCCGCGCCGCCTTTACCGACGTTCCCAGCGAGCTTGTCTACAGTAACCTCATCGTCCGAGCCGCTGCCGCTCTTCAGTCCGAGCACCGATTTTCCGCCCGAGCCCGTAGGAACCTCGAAACTGTTGCCACTCTCCGGTTTGATATCTGCTCCCGCGATGCCATCTTTCGGTTTGGAGCTGTCACTGCTCCCCAGGCTGCTCGCGCCCGAGCCTATACCACCTTTGGACGTTGCGGAGCCTCCGCTCTTAGTTACATCGCCGCCCGAACCGCTGCCATAACCCAAAGGCCCTCCCCGCGCGCCCAAGCCGCCGACGGGGCCTCCCGGAGTGTTTCCGGAGATCACGGAAGTTTCCGCGGTAGGAATCATGTCGATGTCGTTGTTCAACTTGCTCTCTCCAAATTTGACGACGTCGGTTTTCACAGTGGTGTCGGTGTCGATACTGCTGGCAGTGTCGGAGGCGACGGTGCTTTCGTAAGGATTACTTTGTGGACTCTGATCATCCTTCTGCTGAGGCATCTGAGGCATTTGCGGCATGCTCGGCATTTTGTCTTCGTTCTCTTTGGACTTATTGCACTGCTCGCCCATTTTGGCGGCTTCTGCTGCTCGTTGCGCATTTTCGCCGCCTACTTTGATGGCATCTCCAGCGGCCTTTTGCCCTTCGCTCTCTTTGGTTTTGCACTTGTTCGCTTTCTCAGCGCAATCTTTCATAGCGGGAGGCACGGGCTGCCCCGCATTACTTCGGTCCTGATTGGTCTGCTGCCCGTTACACATATTTGCGGCATTTGGAGCCTGCGTGCTTCCAGCACCTTGACGACCGCCCGAGGAATTGCCAGCTTGGGCTGATCTAGCTTGTCCATTAGCGATAGCTTCTTTTTCTTTTGTCTTCGCAGTGGAACAGGCCTTGCCCGCTTTGTCACAAGCTTGTTTCGCATCCTTGCAGTCTGAAACACACTGCGTTTCCTTTTGCCCACTACTATTGAGCGGACAACCGCTATCATCTATGTTGAATTTTTCATTGCACTCAATAACAGCATTGGCAAATCGCGCAGGGAAACCCATGGCCAAAACCATGAGCACGCAAAGAAAATTTCCCAGACTCCCCCGTCTGCGCATCCCCTAGATATTCCCCTTCTTCTTCAACTCGGAATACCGGTACTTCACCATCTTGAAGATCGTGTAGCCAGGCTCTTCTTCCTCGCCGGCACCCGCCGTTTGCTCGCCTCCAGCAGGGTCCACCTTGAAGTCGCCGTTAAAATTTGCTGTTGCAGCAGCGTCGATCGGCGCGTCTGGCTCGGCCGTGGTCTTGCCTTTTGGTACGCCGAGGCGTCCACCTGAGCCCACCGCTACTTCGTAAGGATTGGCCGCATCAGGCGCCTTGGCCGTGTCGCCGCCTTCGCCAGGTCGCGATGACCCGCTCGTGTTTCCGCCACCACCGCCACTGCCTCCTCCGCCACCACCCGCGGGCGACGAAGCCGCCGAAACATTGCTTGCGCCAGCACCGTCTAAGCCGTTGGTAGACGGCGTGCGGAAAGCGTTTTCGCTGGCGTAGCTCTGCACGGGAAAAGCCTGATTCGGCGTTAGCCCGACTTTGGTATCAGTGCTGGTGCCTATACCAATCCCGATCTGTGGCGCAGCGAGATCTGATTGGCCATCGCCTAACTTTGAGGTTTCGATCTGCGGAGCTGTAGAGCTCGCGACGGTGGAGTCGGGAGTTGGTGAGGTGGCGAGATCCTGAGGAGTGTCTTCCTTCTGCTGAGGCATCTGGGGAATCTGCGGCATCTGTGGCATGCCGCCGGCGCTTTCCTCTTTTTTCTTATTGTCTTCGTTCTTTTTGGCGTTGTCGCCCGCGCCTTTTTCTTTTTTAGCGGCTTCCTCTTTTTTCTTTTTGGCGTCTTTTTCAGCTGCGCCGCATTTGTCGCCTTCTTTGAGGCCTGAGGGAACTTCCTGGCAGGCCTTTTGGATCTGCTCTTTACATTCTTTGGCCTCTTTTTCCGCTTTTTCCGCAGCAGTTTTGGAAGCGGCAAAACATTTTGCGGCGTTAGCGGCCGCTAAATCGGCCTCTCCCATACGTTGGTCTTGACCGCCCACAGCGGCGGGAGGAGCTATCCGACCAGTCGGAACGACCGCCATTGCAGGAGTGCAAGTAAGGCTGGAAAGCCAATGGGCGAAATTAAAGATTCCTCTTTGAAAATAAAAATGGGGCCTAGCATCGGCGCTTGCTTGACCGCATTTATTCTCTGCAGCTACGCAGGCGCTCTGTGTGCTGTTGAATTTTTCTTCTTTCGCTTTCTGCGCGGTAACAGCAGTCTTGCATGAGTTGCACTTAGTATCCTTGGGGTCAGAGCACGTTATCTCCTTCAAGGGAGTCATGGCTTTAGGACAGCTTGACTCGGCTGCCACGCTCGCTGAAAGCGGAAATGAAAGCAAGGCAATCCAAAGGGCGCAAGCTATCCCCCTAGACGCTAGAAACTTATTTTTACATTCCATTTTCCCCATACAACCTCCCGCTCCTCGCGGGTCCCAAACCTGTTCCCTAAATTCTACCAGCCCCTTTTAACGAGCCGTACTTATTCCGAACTCGAATGAAAATTGAATCGCTTTCTTCCATGGCGTCTTCGATTGCGGCGGCTGGCTCTTCGCTTGCCGGCTCTCGGCCCGCAGTATCTTCCAGCGGTCCTAAGAGAGAGCCGTCGGCTACGGCTGCCATGTCGGCTTGGCTTGGCTTCAGCGAACCGCCAAATCCTCTCGTTCCACCGCCACCGTTTATTTCGTATCCGTTAGCGGCATCTCCCGCAGCTGCAAGCGCGTCTTCCTGGGGCCGCGAGGCTCCGCTCGAGCCGCCGCCTCCACCACCACCGCCACCTCCGGATCCGCCTCCGGAAGCGCTGGTATCTCCGCCCGCGCCGGGGCCGGGCAGAGGTGTGCCGCCGCCGGAACCATAATCTCCGCCACCACTGGAGGCGCCTGAAACACCCGACCCGACACTTCCGACCGGAGCGATGGCAACTTTCTGGCCCTCAGGTTTCAGGCCGAAGCCAACCGTAGAGGAGCCGATGGTGCTGCCGAATTTGACGACTTCGGTCTCGGGTGGAGTTGTTTGAGCGATGGCAGGGCTGGCGGGAGTTGGGCTCGTTGGGCCAGTGAGGTTGCTTGGCTCTTCCTGCTTTTGCTGCGGGATCATGCCCATGGCTTTGCTGGCTGCGTCCATGAGTTTGCTGAGATCGCCCATCCCGAGACCATCCTGCTTTTTCTGGTCGGCGAACTTGCCGGTGCCGCTGGCTCCGTCTTCGCAGGCCTTGAGCACAGCCCTCACGATCTTGCTGTCGCCGCCATTGAGCGGAACTTTATCGCAACTGGAGTTGATTTCTTTTTTGCACTCTTCGAATTTAGTACTCGCGGAACGCGCGTTTTCTTCGCGTTTTTTATTAGCGCCGGCTCCGGCGGCGGTGCTGGCTTGCTGGCCGCGGAATGCGGTGAGCGTGTCGCGGGTTCCGCCGGCCGCGGTGGCGGCCTTGCCTGCTCCTGTGCACGCCGCGGTGCGATCGGCGTCAGCGGCGGCTTTGGTGAGCTCGGGAATTTCTTTCTTCCATTTCTCGACCGAAGATTTGCAGTTATTTGTGCAGGCAGCCCGGTCTTTGGGTTGATATTTGGGATGTGCACAGGCCATCGTTCCGGCATTTTTGACCGCGTCGTTGATCCCGCCAAAGAGGGACTGAAAGAAGTCGCCGCCGGTGCAGTTTTCGGGAGCGTCGGGTGTGCCCTTGGCAGTAGATGTTCGAGGGAGGAGGCAAATAGCGCAAAGCACGGCGAGGGCCAGCACTGGCTGCCTTCGCAAAAAAAATAGTGAAAAACTATTCCCCATCCTGCTCTACCCCTAGAACCTTCCCTTTACCTTCAAGTTTGAATATTTGATGCGAACCCTCTCGAAGATGGACTCAGACTCCGCGGCCGCTACGTCTACGGCCTGCATGTCTCCAGTGCTGGCGAGATCGCGGTGGCCGAGATCGCCCAAGGCGGAGTCAGCTGCGGCGCCAGTGAATTCGTCAAGATCGGCTTTGGAGCCCTTCATGCCGAGCATGGGTTTGCCGCCACCACCACCTGCGTTCATCTCGTAGTTTGTGCCAGGGGAGCCGCCGCCAGCGCCTTCGCCACCAGCTACGCCATCACGTGGCCTCGAAGAGCCACTCGAATCGCTGGCTCCGCCGCCACCACCGCCACCACCCGCGGGTGAAGAGGCCGCTGCGGTAACTGCGGCGCCGTTCGTTCCAAGCCCGTTGCTGCCGAAACCTCCGCCACCCATGGATCCCGATGCTCCCGCAGTGAATCCGGCTCCGGGCGTGGCCTTGCTAGCTACTACCAGGCCCTGCCCGTTGGAGTTTCCAATCCCTACGTTAGGAGAAGTAGGTGCATCTTTTCCGGTTCCCAGCGAAGCGGATTCGGGGCCGGAAGCAGAAGCGCCATTGATTGAAGAAGCCGTGGGCGCCGTCGCGCCGAGGCCGCTCATTTGAGAGTTGGGATCAGAAGAAGCGCCTTGCTGTTTCGCAGCGTTGGCCATCTGCATACCGGCAGCGGCGAGGCCGAGGCCCTTGGTGGCGAGGTCCATCGCTTTGCCGAGATCGCCGAGGCCGAGACCGTCTGATTTCTGGGTATTGGCGAGGGTATTGGCAGCTCGCTCTGCATTGATACAGGCTTCCATCATTCTCCTCGGAGGAGGCCGATCCACTTCCGCAAGCGAGCCGCAGCTCTTCTCGATATCGTCGGCGCATTCTTTGGTGGCGGCGGAAAAAGCGCGCGAGGTGGTTTCTCTGGTTGCGGTTGCGGTTCCGGTTACACCGGTCACACCTTCCATGCCTGTCGTGAGGGCCGCCTGAGCTCTGGCTGCCGCCCCGGCGATACCATTGGCTCCGGTAGTTCCGGCGCAGATGGCGGCACGGTCGGCGGTTACAGCAGCGCGACCGGCCGTTCTCGCCTCCTCGATCCAGTGATTCACTCGAGTCTGGCAGGTGGTACAACCCTGTTTGGTGGTGGCGGTCGCGTAAAGAGACGAGTTCGCGCATTGGAGCCGAACCGGGCTCTTGCCCGCTTCCTCGAGCTTGGCAACCGCAGCCTCGTGCTGGCTGGTGGCGGTGCAGGCATCAGAACGCAGCGGCGCTCCAAGCAAAGCCAGCGAAACAAGGAACACTCTGGATAGGTTACATTCCGTCCGCATTGCCTACCCCCTTGAGCGTTCCGGAAGGATCCGGATCATAACCAAAAATCATTTTACTCTTCTCGCGGTACTTGTTGTGCACCACCTGGAACAAAGAAAGATCGTTCACGTTTACAACGCGATCGTTGGCGGCCTTCTGCTCGAGCGCGGCTTTCACTTCCGGGCTGAGTGCGAGGCCTTGTGCGTCGGCCTTGTTGAGGGCATCGAGAGCGTCGAGATCTTCGCTTTTGGCCGGAGTGCGGCCGAGGCCTCCGAGAGCCGCGCCGCCAGATCCACCAGCCACTTTAACTTCATACTGGCTGTCGCCGAGCTTTCCTGCCATTTCCTTCTGGGCGTCTGCGAGACCGGAAGCGGCGAGGGCATTGGCCTTATCGGCGTCGCTCATTCCCTTGGCGGCGTTCGTGGCCTTGTTCATGTCGTCATTGGAAAGTGCGTTGCGGGGGGCAGTGCCGAGGATCCGGCGCGGGTCTTCACCGGCCAGCACGGATTTGGCGAACTGGTCGCGCCCGATGCCGAACTTGTTCTCGAACTGGCCCATGATGTCGTTAGCCTTACCGGTACGAAGCAGCGAAGGGTCGATCTTCACGAGCTCGCCCGATTTGCTGCCCTCACCGAGCTTAGAGCTGCCGGGGCCGCCTCCGTTGAGTGAATCGGGGGTCGGGCTGGTGCCGGTAGCGCCGGGGTAAGAGCTCATGCCGGCGGCGTTGGCGTAAGAGTTGTCGGCGTTCTGGCCGGCCTGGTTGGCGGCGTTCAGCGACATGAGTCCTTGCAGCATCATGAGGCCGCCGGTGGCGAGCGCGATCATGGCGTCGAGGCAGCCGCTCACTCCGGCCACGGCTTTTGGTGGCTGGAAAAACTCGAGCAGCGAGAATATCCCGCCGGTGAGCTGCTTTCGCTGCGGAGCCGGGCAGTCGTTTTTTACGCCGCGGTCGTAGCGGGAAGGGAGCTGAAGTTTGAATTGGGGAGTTACACCAGTACCGAGTGCCTTCACTCTTTCGGCTTCTTTCAAAGACTGGGCATCCTGCGCGGCCTTCGAAGTCTGCGACTGGGAGCCGCTGCCCGTGCAGCCCGAGGAACAGCAAGTAAGCTGTTGGGCGCCCTTGGCCATGTAGAGACCGCCGAGGCCCATCGAAACCACGCCCATCGCCGCCGAAAGCCCCTGCGCGAGGGAGTTCGTATTCCCGGCAGAGTTCTGCGCGCCTCCTTGGCCGGAGCCGGGCGAAGTAAACGGCACGGTTGAAGTCGAAGCGGCCGCTGCGAGGTTTGGCGAAAGGGCCACGAGCAAGGCGAGCGAAATGGCAAAGCAATCACGCGCTTTTGCGAAAACCCCGCGATGGGAACAAAGGCCGAAGCCCATTTCCAAATACCCCCAGGAACAGAGAACCTATTCCTTTATTATCTTATCAGTTTTATCGACTATTTTGCCTTGGGACTTAACCACTTCCCGTTAACAACCTTAAAAACAGCGGCTTACGGGGAAATTCGGCTTCGCCGAATGGATGAATCAAGCACTTAACCCGAGGCCGCGAATGGCGAACACGTCTCCTACAGGAGACGGACCGAAGCGAATCCGGCGGCGCAAAACCAGCCCCAAAAATAGGCCGTATCAAGCGACCACTTTCCATCCCGGATGCGCCTGACTCCGCGCGCACCGACGGAGATTCCGCTTCAAGGATATTTTTGCGCCCTATGGCGCAGTCGGAACGTTCCGTGTATTCATTGCCTGCCCTAAGGGCATCCCCCCTGTTTTAGTTTCGAGGAAGTAATGAAATATTTTTTGTTTATCGTGACCGTTTACTACGTAGCCGTTCCGATTCTGTTTCTGAACTAGCCAAATCCCCCACGCTCTTTAACGCTCTAGCGCTACAGAAATGGATTGGGGGACTAGTCGATGCCATCCGCATCAGCTCCGCCCTTCCGCTCAATCATCCCTTTGTCGAACAGCAGGTAGGTGCGGATAAAAGCGTCGAGCGAACCGTTTAGCACGTCGTCGGTTTGCGACGTAACCTCTCCGGTGCGGTGATCCTTTACCATCTGGTAAGGGTGCAACACGTAGGAGCGGATCTGGCTACCCCATTCCGCTGCCTTTTTGCCCGCTTCCACGAGCGCCTGCTTGGCGCGTTCTTCTTCAAGGTATCTCTCGTAGAGACGAGCCTTCAGCACTTTCATCGCGGTGGATTTGTTTTTGATCTGCGATCTTTCGTTCTGGCACACCACCACGAGGCCGGAAGGAAAGTGCGTGATCCGCACGGCGGAGTCGGTGGTGTTCACGCCCTGGCCGCCCGAACCGCCGGAACGAAAAACGTCCACGCGGATGTCTGCGTCTTTCACCTCGATCTCCACGTCGTCGTCGACCTCGGGAGAAACGAAAACGGAGGCGAACGAGGTGTGCCTGCGTTTATTCGAATCGTAAGGGGATATCCGCACCAAGCGGTGCACCCCCACTTCGGCGCGCAGCAGGCCATAGGCCATCGGGCCCTTTACCAAAACGGTGGCGCTCTTTATCCCAGCTTCCTCGCCGGTGGAGATATCCACGATATCGTTCGCGAACCCTTTTTTGTCGCACCAGCGGCGGTACATGCGAAGGAGCATCTCGGCCCAGTCCTGACTCTCAGTGCCGCCCGCGCCGGAGTTGATATTCAGAAAGCAGTTGCGGGCGTCGTTCTCTCCGGAGAGAAGCGTGCGTGTTTCGAGCTCGTCTACTTGAGGCTGCATCTCCTGCACAGCGGAGCTGAGCTCGCTGAGCATGCTTTTGTCGGAAGGATCTTCTTCCACCAGCTCGAGCAGAGCACCGGCATCCTCCACCTTGCCACGAAGTTTTCGGTACTCGCCGAGAGTATTGCCAATCTGGGCTTTCTCTTTCTGGATCTGCTGCGCCTTGCGGTTATCGGTCCAGAAATCAGGATCGGCTTCAAAGGCCTGGATCTCTTCTAAGCGGCGAGCCTTGGTTTCCACATCAAAGCGACCTCCCGAGAGCTTCTATCTTGGCTCTCTGGGCGACGATGGTTTTCTTGCAGTCGGTGAGGGAATATTCCATCAGCGGATCTTAGCCTAAGGCGCTTTTTTCTCCCAGTGCATATTGGCAAAAAGCTTTTCCACAAGCAGCTCCATCGTATGAGCCACCGGCTCCCTGAGTGCGCCCACGGGATCCTTGATGTCCACGACCTCTTTGCAATCGGCAAAAAGCATCTCCTGCGTGTGCCCGGGATTCACTTCCTGCTGGTAAACCCGCCGGCGCTCCGCCACGTTCCAATAGGAAAAATCAAAGCCGAAGTAGGCGTAGGCGCGCGGCAACTTGTCTTTTCGGTCAGCGCAATAGATCCCGGCGGAGCCTTTGTGAAGGGGAAATCGCTCTGGCGCGTCGATCCTGGTGAGCAGAAAAAAGGCCTGGATGCCCTGGGCTTCGGCCTCGCGAAAAAGAAAGTCGAGCAGTGCCTGGCTATAGCGACCCACCGTCTTTCGCCAGCGGTTTTCCCGCAGGTGGAGCACTTTTTCGAATGCCTTTGGGTCCAGCTTGAGTGAGTGCGCTTCTTTGCCGCGAGCGGCGGCTCCCTCTTCGAGAAGCTTGCGAAAAACCTCGTTCATTTTCCAAGCCGAAACGTCGAGCGTGGATTGTTTGCCGCGAATCACCGAGCGAGCGATCACATCGACCACGAGCTCATCGCCAATCACGCTGATAGCTGCCACCCTTTCAGGGGCGGTTGGCACTGCGGCCGCTCTAGGTTCCTGGCCCGCGCAGGAAAACAGCAGGGCCGCAAGCAACAGGAACGGCAGGCACTTTTGATAAAGCAGCATGCCGAGATCTTAGAGAAGCTATCCGTCGGCCGCGACATAAAAAACGCCTTGACCCTTCGCGCAATGCAGCGAATTGGGAACGTTCTTTCGTATCGAAACTCTCGGCGACTTGCTGTAAACAGAGCAGGAATTCCTTTGACCCATTTCTCTCCCTGCGTTACTGAATTTGAGCCCTAAATCTAGTAATGCAGGAAGGTTCCGCCAGAGGCGGACAAGGAGACAGCAAAATGGGTCCCATTTCAAAATTCATCAAGCACCACTACCGCCACTTCAACGCGGCCAGCGTGGTTGACGCCGCTGAAGGCTACAAAAAGCACCTCGATGGAGGTGGCAAGATGATGGTCACCCTCGCGGGCGCGATGAGCACTGCCGAGCTCGGAATTTCACTCGCCGAGATGATCCGCCAGGACAAAATCCACCTCATCTCCTGCACCGGCGCCAATCTCGAAGAAGATATCTTCAACCTCGTAGCGCACGACCACTACGAGCGCGTGCCCCACTACCGCTCCCTCACAGCGCAAGATGAGCAAGCACTCCTTGAGCGCCACATGAACCGCGTTACCGATACCTGCATCCCCGAAGGCGAAGCTATGCGCCGTATCGAGCAAGTGATGCTCGACCTCTGGGCGAAAGCCGAGACGGAAGGAAAGCGCTATTTCCCGCATGAATTTTTCTACCAGGCGATCATGAGCGGCAACCTCAAGAAGCACTACCAGATCGACCCTAAAGACAGCTGGATGGTGGCCGCCGCTGAGAAGAATCTGCCGATCATCGTTCCCGGCTGGGAAGACGCCACCCTCGGTAATATGTACGCCGCCGCCTGCATGCGCAAAGACGTCAAAAACGTGCACACCGTGCGCACCGGCATCGAGTACATGGTGCAGCTCAGTGAGACCTACCAGGGCCTGGCGAAAGCGAAAGGCGGCCTTGGCATGTTCCAGATCGGTGGCGGAATCGCCGGCGACTTCCCGATCTGCGTGGTGCCGATGCTCCACCAGGACATGGGCATGGAAGAAGTGAAGCTCTGGAGCTATTTTGCCCAGATCTCCGACTCAACCACCTCTTACGGTTCTTACTCCGGCGCTGTGCCGAACGAGAAAATCACCTGGGGCAAGCTCGGCGTTGACACGCCGAAGTTCATCGTGGAATCCGATGCCACGATCGTAGCGCCGCTGATTTTCGCCTACGTACTCGGACAGTAAAGAACTGAAGAAAAATCCCACTACCGTGGGGTTTTTACGTTCTAGCCACCCCCTACCGCGTAAAAAAAGAAGGCCGTTTCCTCTTTTCACTGAGGAAGCGGCCTTTTCTTTCCGACAAGTCTCCAGCAACCTAAGGAGATTTTCTCGTGAAAACTACGGTTCTCTTTTCGATTAGCCTGCTTTCCATCCCCCTCTCCGCGCATTCGCGTTCCACAAACCTCTGCTTCAGCCCAAATGAAGTAGGCGCGATGTACGATAAGCGCGACACCGTTTCCAAAACAGCGGTCGCCTGCCTGGAGAAGTACTGGAGCACCCACGAGCAATTTTTCAACGCCAATGGTTATTCGAAATACTTCGGCAACCGCAATGAAGCCATCGACACCGAGGTCGAGCGCCAGAAGGTTCTCCTTTTCAAGCTTTGGCCTGAATTCATTTCCGGCTTCCGCCCGGAAGAAGTGCAGCAGCTCAAGGCCGCGAAAGACATCCTGGAAGTCGACTCTCTCGTAAAAAAGCTAAACCCTGGCTTCGTGGTTAAATACGAAGCAAAGAAAAAAGAGCTGAATCTGAAAGACCGCGTGCGTGATGAACTCGATGTGCTCATGGATGCCGGGAAACCCCTCATTCTGTCTCCCAATACCGGTCCGAATCTTCAGAACATTTCCTGTGTCGACATGACCCGCCGCTGCCTCAGCGAAGGCTTCCGCGCAGCAGGCCTCGAACCAACATGGAAAAAAATCGATGGCCTCGTGAAAAGAGAAGGCGTGAGCGGCGTGGTACTTCAGAAGGCGCTCTCCGACCTTGGCTGGAAAGTTCTCTACTTCAATCCCGATACCTCCCAGAACATTGCCTGGGACGCCGAAGACAAGATCATCGCGCCATTGAAACCCAAGACTCCCGGAGGGCCGATGCCCAAATGGAATCCCATCTGGGGCAACCACGAAGCTAGCTGGAATCTTTATTGCCTGCCCGACGGAAAAATCCGCCCCGGAAAAACCCGCGGCGGCGTGCGCTGCTCTGATGCCTACGAAGTGGGCGCGGAGGCCCCCGTTCCCGTCGACGACAAATCCCTGCTTGTTAACTTTGGCACCAGAGTTCCCTCCGCCTTCACAAAGATCCCCTTCTTCGTAGGCACCGCGCACGGCGGTTACCACGTGTTTCCAGGCTTCTTCGGTAAGGTGATCGAGGCCCACAGTATGCGAGCCCTCACCTCGAAAGAAAACCTCGAGATCAGCAAGTTCAATCCGATCGACCAGGCCAACGGAGGCGGCCCCCGCTGGACCAGCTTCGAGCACTACCGCACCGGCGTGATCGCCGTTCCTCCGGGTTATATCGGCGGAGGCCGGCCTTCCTTTGATACTGATGACGATGGTTGCGTGGACCTTAAGCCGAGGCGTTAATCTTGTTACCTATCGCCGTCGTCGATCGGAGCCGTGCTTCGTGGAAGCAGAATCACGTCATAGCTGCGGAAAATCTGCTTGAGGTCGGTTCGGTAGTTGTAAAGCTTCGGATCCATCCTCCTGGCATCCTTGATCACGATATCCGTCTTCGTAAAACCGAAGGAATCGGCGAAAATCCGCAAAATATTCTTCCGGTCATTTTCGGGAACCAGCAAAACACTGACCAGTTTTTTCCCAGGATTCAGGTTTTTGAGTATCCGGAAAAAAGGAGTGGCGAAACCCAGCCCGTTGCTCTCGGCGGCACAGTGTAACGCTCCGTAAACGGCCACGAGGGGCGCTTTCTCTATCAGCGCCGCTGCATTGCGAGCGAGGAATCCGTCACGGGTGATGCGGTTGCGTTTGAGTTTAATCGATTCGTTCAGTCGCTCCAGATCATCTTCTTTCGTGGGCTCGATTCCCCGAACTTGCGCCTCGGGCTGTAGTGCCTTCAGCACGGGCGAAAAATCTCCCCCGAGAAGCTCCACTTTGCCGTTCTGCCGAAAGTCGTCGGTGACTTTTTTCGCCTCTTCAGGCGTAGCTTCGATCGCCAGGTGATTTACCGGCAGGTGCTTGAAAACCAGGCTTCCATAAAGCTCACGAAACTCGGAATAGTGGCTCTCGCCAAGGCACAGAAAATCGAAGCCCGATTTCTGCAGCTCGGCTGCCCAGGCTGGCACAGAAAGCACATGCTTCTTCAGCTCCGCCTGGAAGTCTGTGGTGTCGGCTACGTAAAAGGCTTCAGGAAGTGGCTGAGCAAAAGAGGGCTGAGGAATGGAAAAAAACGCCAAAAGAGGTAAAAGCATTGAAGCCTCCGAGTAGGCCTTTCGGCCATCCCGGCCAGCAGCTTAAGCCCGCTCAAAACCTGTAGCGCCTTTGGCGCTCAAAACCTAAAGCTCACCTGCCCCGAATACACGTACTTATCATGCCCGCGCAGGATGAACTTCCCGTTGATCGGCGTGAACAGCGAAGTCTCCGCGCCGAACGCGAGCCAGTCGAGAGGCCACAAGAAAAATCCAAAAGAGTGCTGCAGATAATGATAGGTGCCCGGATCCACGTGCACCTCGCCTACCTCGCGCACGTCCACGCCCTGGCTATTGCTCGGAAAGTTCACGTAATTGTAGCGCTCGATGAAATAGGGCTCGAAGATTCCCGATTTCCAGCTGAGCACGGGGCCGATATAGCCGTAGAATCCCTCAAAGCTGATTCCCGTTCCCACCAGGCCGGAAAAAGCGAAACCTTCCCCCCTGCCTCCTGCGAGCTGGTATTTGAGGAACGCGCCCCACTCGATCACTTCGTACTGGAAGCCAAGATCGAGGTCGTCTTTGAGGCCAACCGAGTACTTAATGGACGGCACCCAGCCTTTATTTCCGATGCCGAGCGTAGAGCCTGCGGTGAGCATACTGGCGCCGTCGCCATTTGTTCTGGCGCTCAGGTGGTTCGAAATTGGTGCCACCGCGCAGCCCGATGCGGCGGAAAGAACTGAGGTGAAAACCAGAGAATAGAGCTTGGGAAACTTCACGGTAATCCCAGGGTAAACGGGCTTTACCCGAGGCGGCAAGCTGGTTTATTACTCTACTATGATCATAGTAACCGGTTCCGCGGGTTTCATCGGCAGCCATGTTGCCGACCATTTCTCCAAGCTGCAGCCTCTTTTGCTAGTCGACGACCCCCAGTTCTTCCGCGATCGCCCCTATTTCGATCCTGGCCAGCTCACCCCCTGGGATTTTGCCACCGGCAAAACCGACAAAGCCTCAAAACACAAAGTGATCGACATGGCCTACTTCCCCAAAGTGCTCGAGGCGATACGCCCGTCGGCCCCTGAGAACGATAAAACCGCCAAAGAGCACGTGCTGCTCGCGCCCGGCGACAAAATCGAATGCATCATCCACCTAGGCGCCTGCACCAATACCGCCGAAACCCGCCTCGATTACCTCGATAAGTGGAACGTGGAGTATACAAAATCTATTTGGAACTGGTGCACCAAGCACAAGGTGCCACTCATCTACGCCAGCTCCGGCGCCACCTACGGCAATGGAGAGCAGGGGTTCTCCGATTCCTGGGAAACCGCGGCGAAACTCAAGCCCCTCAATCCTTACGGCCAGAGCAAGCAGGACTTCGACCTCTGGGCCAAGGGCGAGATCGATGCTGGCCGCACTCCTCCGCATTGGTACGGCCTAAAGTTCTTCAATGTCTACGGCCCTCGCGAAACACATAAAGGCCGCATGGCTAGCGCAGTGCTTCATGCCTACCGCGAGATCATCCGCACCGGCACCTGCCGCCTTTTCCGATCGCACAATCCCGCCGTGCAAGACGGCGAGCAAAGCCGCGACTTCATCCACGTAGACGATATCGTAAGCCTGGTGCACCATTTCTTTGCGAAGAAGCCCGCGAATGGCCTCTATAACTGCGGTATCGGCAAGGCCCGCACCTTCATGTCGCTGATGGCCGCGATCTTCCAGTCCCTCGAGCGGCCTATGAAGGTGGAATGGATCGATACCCCGGAGCAGTTCCGCAAGGCCTACCAGTACTTCACTGAAGCCGAAATGAGCCATACGCTCGGCACGGGTTACGAGAAGCCGTTCAAGAATTTGGAAGACGGAGTCGCTGACTACGTGCGTTGGCTTGCGAAAAACGAACGGCCTGAGACCACTTTCCATTAGACGTTCTGGCAAAATTCGACTAATTTCACTTCTCCCGCAAGTCCGGGCGCTTAGCTCAGTTGGTAGAGCACCTGCTTTGCAAGCAGGGGGTCATCGGTTCGAACCCGTTAGCGTCCACCACTCCTATCCGTAAATAATTGAAATCATTTTCCATATTCAGGACACACCCCTCCCTGGGTGTGATTTTGGGTGTGATTTATTATTTAACGTCGAGATTCAAGAGCGCGGCGGTCTTCTCCGCCGTTCCACCATTGAGTAGCGCGATGTTCTTCGCGTACCGTTCCGTCATCGCCTGGGTTTTGTGTCCCAGGCTTGCCTGCACGCTTCCAAGATCGCGGGTAGCCATCATGGCCAAAGTTGCATACGTGTGGCGACAAATGTGTGTAGACCTCCAGGGCAGGTTCAATGCCATGAACCCTCCGTTAAAGGCCGACTGGATGGCATTGTACTTCAGCAAGTCGCCCTGCCGATTCACGAACACCATTTCAGCCCCGTTCGCTTCCCTCTTCATTTCCTCCAGGAGGGAAACCAGGATCGGCGGCAACATGAGGATGCGTACCGATCCGTCCGTTTTCGCGCGCTCTTCGAGCCTTGGGTGCTTCGTACGCTGGTCCCAGGCAACCACTCTGACCACGCGAGCCATGTGATTGACCAGATCCACCTCCGACCACTTCAACCCCGCTGCCTCACCCACCCTCGCTCCCGTTAGCACGAGAAACGAAGCCAGACGGAAGTAGACCGGGTATCGGTGATCCTTGAGCCACTTTATCCAGGCCCGAACTTCTTCGGGCTTGGCATAGTAGTCAGGCCGCCTCGGCTTCACTCTTTTGTACCTTACCTGCTCCCGATGCCTCTTCGTGAGAGGCACTACGTAATCGGAATCCACGTAGTTCCGGAACCAGTTCAACACAGTCGAGAGCAGTTCCAGCTCGGCGCGGAAGCTTTGCCGCTTCTTTGCCTTGGCCGTTTCCTGCTTCAGGAGCCACGCGATCCACCGATCCACAGCCCGCCCGTTTACCCAAGCCATCTTGAGCTGGGACAGCGGACATTTCTGCAGATACGGCATTCGTGAGTTGCGAGCCTGTTGCGAGGAGAACTCCATTTGCGAAACCCGTTCCTTGATGAATCTCTGAATACATTCATCGAACGTGATCTCGGCAATCGGTTCCTCGAAGAAGCCGTTTTCTCGCTTCTTGTGTTCCTCATCATGCCAAGCGTGAGCGGCGGCCTGGGTGTCGAACGTTTTGTCCGCCACCCGTACCCCGTTCACATAGACCTGAGCGCGATAGAGAGCACTTCTCTTTCGATTCTTTACGCGGATTCGTTTTGTCACTGACATAGTTGGAACTCCTTACGTTCCAGCCACGCCTCGATCCTCTTCTTCCGAAACCGAGTCTTTCCGCCGATCCGAATAAACGGAATCTGGCGAAGAGCAACCCAGTTTCGGATCGTCTGAGGAGCCATCGAGTACACACTTAGGATTTTTCGCTAACATCTTGTCGACGGCTTCTGACATCTCTTCGGAATAGTGAGCGTTTAGAGGGATAAACGACAACTCCACCGTCATCGTATCTGCCGTCAATTGAATGTCTGCGCATGGATCATGCTTGAATCTTTTCCAAAGCCGCATCAAACGCCGGGTTCTCGAACATATCAAGGAGAAGCCCCCGCATTGGGTTCTCAGCTAGGCAGCTCACCGTGTAGGCCTTCCCGCGACATAGGGCTCTCTCATCAACGACAAGATAGATGGAAGTTCCTGCCACGACCGAGCCACAGATAAGACTAATCTTCGCCCATTTCCGCATCTTCTAATTCTGTAGTGTTTTACTATCTGTTCAAAGAAAATAGCTCAATCGAGGCTGAACTGCCTAAGCTTCCGAGGATACTTTGAGTCAGCAAGGGAAATAAGAACTACCGCTTTGGAAGTGTGATTGACGATCCACTTAGCTGAAAATCGCCCTTCATAAATGGGAAATCTGCGCAGGCCTCGAACGCTGTCAGCTTCCCCAGACTCCGGAAAATCGCCAAGCCGCTCCTTAAGCGCGTTTAGTTCAGCGCCTAGCTCATCCACCTTGGCGTTCGCCATCACTTCCGACTGATCAAAATTGCTTTCCAGAATCCAGACCGCCGCTTCCTCAACATTCTTGAGAAACTGGTCGGACTCATCGACTTGGTACTTCGGCACTACCCCACGGCCTTCTTAGACCGCTTGCCGTTCACACGGGCCTTTGCCCTCTCAATGGCGGATTGAGTGGATTCAGGAGTCGCCTTGCGAATCCGGCCCTGGGTCAGGTCGCTCAAGCCACTGGCTACGCCGCGGAGCCCCGCCAGCTCAACCTGCAAACTCTCAAACTCTTCGGCATTCATGAGCACGAAAGCCTCGCCGCTCTTGCGGGTGATCTTGATGGGTTCGGCGCGGGCGGCTTCCATCCACTCTTTCAAATTCGTCCGGAAGTCGTCGGCGTTGGTTCTGTCCATAAGCACCTCTTTTTCAACAGTACTGCTAACCGTACGGTTCGTCAATTCCTGGGTGTGATTTGGGTGTGAATTACAGGTTTTCAGCAGGATTTTGCAGGATGCGCCGGGATTGGCATGACTGATTAGTTACTTGTTTTTGTTTCGTTTTTCTTACTTCTCAATCGCTTGCAACTCCGGCGAACAAGAGCCGTTAGCGTCCACCATTTTTTTTCGTCCCCATTACTTTTATGTAGCGGGCATGCGTCAGGTTCTTCGGTTCTTCAGGAGAGTACATACCCTACCCTGCGTTCCGCTTCGACTTCGCCTTCGAGCCTTTCAGCATGGCCGCAGTAGAAGAAGGCCGAGCGCTTAACGACGCACCTTTCCTTGACGCAAGTTTTGTGCGCGCCGAACCGCGGCCACCAACATACTTCCCAGACGCCTTCAATTCGCGAACGTGCTTCTCGACCGCGGCTAGGCGATCAACCATTTCAGACATATCGAGGCCTTCGAGGCGGTGTTCCGTCAGCTCAAGTTGCTTTCGAAGCATCTGCTTCATCATCGTCTGATAGGGCAAGTTCTGCTCTTTCGCTTTCGCGCGGATCGCGTCAAGAAGGTCGGCTTCAACCTTCATCGAGATGTGGACCGTAACGTCCTTCCGTTCAATCTTTTCGGGGAAGGGGTTAAAGTCCCCAGTTTCAACTTTACGCTTTTCCATTGCACTTCTCCCATTCGTCTATGCAGTCCTGAAAGTTCTGCGTGATCAATTCTTCAAGAACCCGGAGAGCGGCGGCGCTAAACTTTGTTTTGTCGTCCATCCAGTCCTGCGCCTCAAGATCATAGCGAATCTCGCCCCCCCGCCAACGCAGTGAACATGCTTCGGGATGTGGTCGCCTGGGATTACTCTGATCTTGACTCCATTAATTTCGAGTACCGCTCCCATATACTTAGTATGCACTAGGTATATACATGGCATCAACTGAAATTTTAAGCCTTAGGTTTTAGGCTTTAACGGAATCGAGGCAGAGCGTAGGGTCTACGGGCTACCCCACAGCCTTCTTAGACCGCTTGCCCTTCACCCGGGCCTTCGCCTTCGCAATGGCGGATTGAGTGGTTTCAGGAGGCGCCTTGCGAATCCGGCCCTGGGCCAGGTCGCTCAAGCCGCTGGCAACGCCGCGCAGCCCCGCCAACTCCATCTGCAAGCTCTCGAACTCTTCTGCATTCATGAGCACGAAAGCCTCGCCGCTCTTGCGGGTGATCTTGATGGGTTGGGCGCGGGCAGCTTCCATCCACTCTTAATTCCAATTCCAAAAAACTGTGACCCCATCCGTTGGGCCGGCCTGTTCTAGCCCGAGAGCAGCGGCCAGCTCGAGCTCGACAAGAGCAACCAGTGCAAACCATTTCAATTTTTGGCTGCGATCGACCTAGCGAGTGCCGCAACGCGAAGAGCAAACTTGCGAAGGATCGTTCCAACTCTGCTTGGTGCAGGTATCCCAGCAGGCCTGCTGCCCATCGCGCGTATTCACTCCGCAGCGTGAAGAGCAAACTTGGGAAGGGTCGTTCCAGCTTTGCTTGGTGCAAGCATTCCAGCAGGCTCTTGAGCCAGCTGGGGTAACGGCGCCGCAACGCGAAGAGCAAACTTGCGAAGGGTCGTTCCAGCTTTGCTTGGTGCAAGTATTCCAGCAGGCCTCGGCGCCGGTGCGAGTGGTGATTCCGCAGCGAGACGAGCAAACCTGCGATGGATCGTTCCAGCTCTGTTTGGTGCAAGCATTCCAGCAGGAACGCGATCCCGCCGGGTTGTCCACACCACAGCGGCTGGCGCAAACCTGCGAAGGGTCATTCCAGCTCTGGCTCGTGCAGGTTTTCCAGCAAGGGCTGTCCTGCTCGCCTCCGCCGTTATTCTCGCACATATCCATACAGCGATCCTGGCAGGAGTTGTTGTTGTGGAAATCAGCGTCTTGCGCTAGGGATTCTTTGGGCGCGATCTTAGCGGCGAAACTGCGGTCGGCTTGGGCCCAATCGGCGATCTTGCCGTAGTCGGCTTTCGTATTCACTGCGATAGAAGAGAAGTCGTCAGTACCAGAGGGGCCGCGTTCCTGAGGCATAGGACTGTTCGCGCAGCCTGCTAGAAGAAGGGCGATTAAGGACAATCGTTTCATAAGAGCTCCTCTGAAGAAATGTATTCGAAAATTATCAGCCGCGTTTATGTGGAACACAACCTGTTGGCAAATTGCGCCCGGCACTAAACTAGTGATTTTTAAAGCGGGTGGTGAGCGAACTCGGGCTTCTTCTATAGTTCCTGTTTTCTGAAACCGTGTTGGATCGAAGCGCCGACCTACGAGGAAATTCAGGAGCTAACTCCAAGGTCGCGATATTGGAATGCTCCCAGATCTCGTACTGGTAGCGATTCGAATGCCAATACGGCAAATATCATTAATATTACAATGATATTTAAAAGTTGATCAAGTTAGTACGGTTTGGTAAGACGTACTCCCTGAAGTCGCCCTAGCTTCAAATTGAATTTCTTTCGAAATCTAGAGGGAACACTGGTGAGCCACTTCATCTGCCTTTTCGTAGCCACTATTCTTTTGTTTTCAACGTCGTCTTTCGCCTACGCAAAAGGCTGTTCTTTTTCTGAGCGTGATAAGAAATTTGCCGGCAGTCCCGCCGATCAAGCGCGCTGTCTGCTACGAAAAGTATTGCCCGGAGGCAATGTGGCGCAAACCCCGGCAGAACTCACTCCTTTCTTTCTTGCTAACCTTGGGAAGCCTACGGCGTTTTCAAAAGGGAAACTGAGCAAGTATCTAGAGAAGCTAAAGGTAAAAGATAAAGAGATCGGCGGAGCTTTAGGAACTAGTATTTCTGAATCCCGAGGCGGAATCCGTGCGCGCTACTTCGTGATCCATGACACCAGCGACGAAGTGAGTGGTCCTCGTTTCCCAGGCGCAATCAACGACGCCACCTACGGTCTTAATCGCCTAGACAAGCGCGATGTGAGCATGGCTCACGTAATGATCAGCCGCCCAGGCGACAGTCGCACCGGGCAAAGTTATGCTGGTGAGCTTACGGCCACGAAATTTGAACAACGTTATGACAACGCGGCCGGGCTTTTTCTTCACCACGAGTTAGTGCAGCCGCGGATTCGTGGTGGCTTCGCGTTTCATGCTGTGGGTCCTGGTGAAGGTTTTACAGTTCCGCAGATGAAGCGCTTGGCTCTACTTTATGTGATCGCCTCTGCGCGCCAAGGCAACTGGATGATTCCTGCTTTCCACGCAGCACTCGACGAAGGCATTCCCGACGGCAACGATGACCCCCAGAACTTCAATCTAGCGCAATGGCAAAATCTTGTGGAGCAAGTGAATGCGGAAGTCACTGACTCTTCTGTAATTATTCCGAAGCCGGAAGAGAAGCAGCCTAAGACACCAACCACGACTCCAGGCTCATGTCGTTGGTATGCAGTAGCAAGCTGTAATCAATCAGAGGCTGCCTTGTTGGGTCATCAAAGAACCTTAGGTGGAGAATTCAAGATAGTTCACACAGATTCTATCTCGGGGTTCGCCCGTGGCTGGTATTGCTTGGTTTCGGAGTCTGAAGACCACAAACAAGCGACTGCGATAGCAAGTAGTGCCAAGAGTGTAGTGAGCTCGTCCTATGTGAAAAAAGGATGTCCTCTTTAAAATGGCTCTATAGCCTGTTGATGAAGCTCCGTAGGAAAGTCGACTCCCAAGGCTCCGCCCTCGTGGAGCGGCGATGGGCGAATTTCTTGGGCAACAGTATTTTCCAAGCATTCCCTTGTTGACCAAACAACCTGAATTTCATAGTTTCCCGGGCTATGAAAGCACTTCTGTACTTCTGCTGCATACTTACAATCACAGGTTCGTTCAGTCGCAAAGCGAACGCGGCCACTCAGCTAAGTGAAAAAGACCTGCAGAAAGCAGACGAGATCGCACGCGAGACTGCATCGTGGTTTGAGTACACAACGGGTGCTATGAATTCCGAGCACCTTGGGCAATGTGGCGACTATGCCCTTATGTTTGTGCTCAGGTTTAATGAATATGCAGGAAAGAATTTAGCGAGACTTGTGATCGCGAATAACCCTGTTCCGAGCGGAACATATCGCGTCGGCGACAAAACTGACGTTGCTCGCTTGGGTTTCTCAGGCTTTGAGAGCGGGGCGAGCGGCATTCTAAAGTGGGACGGTGAGCTTTATCTTTACCATCCCGTGATAGGTGCTTACGCGATTTACTTAGAGAAAGCATGGACGCCAAAAGTTCACTTTGGCGTAGATATGCTCGACGAAAATCAGACGCATGTTTGGGCTGCCGTCGAAAACATTAGTGTCGACCCAACTTATTTTGATTCCTGGCCAGACAAATTTCCATCCCCACTGGGATCGGACGAGTAGTTTCATTTCAAAATCACTTCAACCCTGACTGCGAGCCACTTACGAAAGTATGGGGCCAACTGTTCAATTCCGACTGCTGTGTCAACAAAGCGACGGTTACGGAAGAGGCACGCCCCAATAGGTTACTGATATCACTGTTTTTTTACTGGATTTCCTTCGCACGAGTCTTGCTTGGTACGGTGCGGGAGTATTCAAATGAAGGTTCTTAAGGTTGCTCAAATTTCGACCCTTACCCTACTGCTGTTTTCCTGTGGAAAATCACAAGAAGAGCTTGCGAAACTCGACACTACCGAGGGGAGCAATTCTAATCTAGTTTGCGACATCACGAACCTGGCTGACTCCACCGCCAACTGCGCGAAAATCACGTATCAGAATCAGGTGCTCGCGGAAACAGTCGTAAACCAATCTAATTTAACCATGGTGGCGAGCAAGAAGAACGGCGGTGCCGGGGGCAGCTTCTGGTACAACGGCACTTTTTCTTCTACTAATCCCGTGAATCTTCAGCTACCCACCAGCATCAACGCATCGGGAAATGCGGGGAACGGCCAGAAGCTATATATTTTATTTAACGATAGCATTGACTGCGCGTGGTTCTCGAATGCCTTGGTTCGCTATAACAACTTTCGATGCTTCCAGGGCGCGACCAGGAACGCCGGCACCTCGGCCGGTTTTACGGGTGGCACGGAAGTATTCCTAGGATCGATTAGCAATGTAACCAAAGCGCAAATGACCGTGAGCGGCGCAAGCGGCAGTGGTGTGATCACCACGGCTACCGCAATTTTCCCTATATTTTGACCTAAATTGCGATGAACATTATTTTTTGGGCATCTAGGGTTTGGCACTTGCTGGGTAGCATTCTAGTTCTGTTTTGAGGGCAAAATGACCAAAGAAGCGAAACGAGTTGAGGTAAAGTGCCGCTCGGAATGGAGAGCCTGGCTAAAGGCGAATCACGAACAATCCGAAAGCATCTGGCTCGTTACTTATAAGGCAACGCAGCCTGAGTTTTATCTGCCGTATGCCGATATTGTCGAAGAGGCATTGTGTTTTGGCTGGATCGACAGCCTGCCACGGGCGCTGGACGAAAAGCGCACGATGCTTCGCCTCTCTCCGCGTAGTCCAAAAAGCGCGTGGTCAAAAATTAATCGCGATCGGGTTGCGAGCCTAATCAAGCGCAAACTTATGACGGATGCGGGCCTTGCGATCATTTCGGCGGCAAAGAAGAACGGCACCTGGGGAAAGCTGAAGCCCGTCGACAACAACAAGGTTCCCGTCGATCTAATGGTGGCGTTCGGAAAATTTTCAGGGTCGCAGAAGAATTTCGCTCAGTTTCCCCCATCTTCAAAACGCGCGATCCTCGAGTGGATTCTGCAGGCTAAGGCACCTGCAACCAGGAGCAAGCGGATTACGGAAACAGCGCGACTGGCGGCCAAAGGGATCCGAGCCAACCATTATAGGCAACCAAAGAAGCAAAAATGAGGCTCTGAAACCCAACGTGGGGTTGCTAGGGCTCGTCAATGGTCGACCAAGGAAAGAGATTCCTCGTTTTGTGCGGTGCTCTGAAAGCGGAATGCTGAGGGTTAGTGTAGTATCGTCGGCGACGGTATTTCCCTCACGACCCACGTTGCACGCTCTTTTTGCACCGACGGGAATTAGGATTTTTGAGAATGCGCAAGATTTCTCGCAGGGCGAGTTTGGTCTACGGAGCGGTGGCTTTCCCAGCCTGGCTTCTCTTCGGCGCCGGAGTGCTCGAAGCGGCCCCGGCCCCGGCTTCCGCTTTGGAAAGGCAGTGGCTGGCTACGTTGCCAGGGGGCAAGCTCGAGCTCGCAACCTTGTTATCGGCAGCGAAACGTTTGTCGGGCACTTATCGGGGCATACAGGCGATGGAAGGGAGCGCGGAGGCCAGCGAGCTGCGCGTTTCCGCGCTATACCGCCCGTCTCTTAGCATGCAGCTGCAGAAGTCGGATAGTCAGCTCGAGCCGGCGAGCCCCTTCGAGCCGAGCCGGATCGAGAGCTCCGCGTTTGGGCTTGGGCTTGAGCAGAAGTTCCTTACGGGCACTTCTTTGAGCTTCGACTCCAGGTTTGGCCCTACAGCACTGGGCTTTTCGCCGAGGTCCGGAAGCCCGGGCGCGGTCGAATTTCAAGAGACTCGCTTTGACCTGAACCTACAGCAGAGCCTCTGGCGCGACAGCTTCGGGATTTCGAGCCGGCTCGGCTATAGGATCGGCTTTCTGGGCGCGGAAGTATTGCGGCAGCAGAGGAGAGCGGAGGTGGAGGCCTTCGCGCTAGCGTTGATCGGCGAGTTTTACGAAGCGTGGCTGGCGCAGAGCCGCGTTCGTGACGCAGAGGATACCCTGGCGCGTAGCTTGCGCATCGAAAAGATGACCCGAGTGCGTGCCGCGCGCGGCACGGCCGAGCGTCCCGATATACTGGAGGCGGAAGCGGCGCGGGTTTCGGCGGAGCTTGCGCTTCGGGAGGCCAGGGAACATCTGCTCGAACGCTGGCTCAAGCTCGCGGTGGCGATCAAGCTCGAGCCGGAGCTTGCGGCGCAGGTAGACCCGGCGAAGCTTCCCCTGGTGCTCGACGCGCTCGACCCCGCCCCCGATTCTCTTTGCCTAAAGGCAGGGAACAATAAAGGCTCTGCCGCTCTAGCCCACGCCTTGGCCTCGCAGAGGCGGTGGGAGGCTGAAGCGGAGCGTGCCGAGCTCGACAAAAGGCCCGACCTAAAACTCCGCGGCCGTCTTTCCGCCAACGGGATCGATGCGCGCCTGAGCGAAAGCGCCAGTGAAGCCGCGAGGGGAAAGCACCTGGGTTGGGAAGTTTCGCTTCGCCTGCAAGTGCCGCTCGGGCAACTGGAAGCCGAGGGGCAGCGTAGAGAGGCGAGAAGCCAGGAAATCAGGGCGACTGCGGAGGCAGAAGCCTTGGCCGACGCCGAGCGCGTGCGCTGGGGCATTCGGTGCAAAGAGATCGCCCGCCGGGCGGCCGATCTAAAGCATCTAAAGGAAAATGCCCTTAGGCAGGAGGAGCGCGGCCGGCTTGAGGAGAACCGGTTTTCCCTCGGGCGCATCCGCTTGAATGATGTAACGCGGGCAGAAGAAGAAGCGCTGATCTCGAAAGCGCGGCTTCGCCTGGAAGAAGTTTCGCTGAGGCGCGCGCTCTGGAGCCATCGCGAGCTGAGCGGCTCTGTCGCGGAAACCTTCGAGGCATTGCCATGAAAACACTGATCGCATTTTTCGCGCGGCAGCGGGCGCTCGGAAACGTGATCACGCTTTTCGTGATCATCGTAGGCATCGCCTCCCTGTTTATGATCCGCCGGGACGCTTTCCCGCCGGTAAACTTCGATATCATCACCGTGCGCGTGATCTGGCCCGGCGCCGGCGCCGACGAGGTGGAGAAGCTGATCACCAATCCGATCGAGCAGGAGCTCAAAGCGGTCGATGGGGTCAGGAAATCGACGTCAGATTCGACCGAGGCATTGTCGGAGATCCGCATCGAGCTCGACCCAGATGAAACCGACGAGGCCACTGGCAGGCGCGAGGTGCAGGAAGCGGTGGATCGATGGACGAGCCGGCCTGACGGCGTGGAAGAGCCTACGATCGCAGCGCTCAACAGCCGGCAGTTCCCGGTGCTCGAAGTTTCGCTGAGCTCGGATACAGCTACGCCGCTTCGGTTGCGGGAGATCGCCCGCGCGCTTCGAAAGAAAGTGGAGCTAATCGGCGACGTGGCACGCGTGGTGCCCCTGGGATACCAGGATGTGGAGCTGAAGGTGGAGGCGGATCCCGCGCTCCTCGCCCGTTACCGCGTTTCCCTACAGGAGTTGATCGATTCCCTGCGAGGGCAGAACGTTTCGATTCCCGCGGGAGAGGTGAGCGAATCGGAAGGCACCGAGAAAATTGTGCGCACAATTGGCGAGTTCCGGAGCGTGGAGGAGGCGGAATCAGTCGTGGTTCGTGCCAACGAGCTCGGAAGCCCGATCACAGTAGGAGACGTGGCCCGGGTTCGCTTCGATCTGGAAGAATCTACCCAGCTTCGCCGCTCGGGCGGAAAGCCTGCCGTCGCCCTGCTCGTGCTAAAGACCGAACGCTCCGATGCGATTAATCTCGCTGAACAGGTGAGGAAAACGGTGAGCGAGGAGGCGCAGGCTTACAGGGCCGACGGACTAAACGTTGCCTTCGTGAACGACATCTCTAAGGATATTCGCCGTCGCATCTCGATCCTCGACGAGAATCTTGTGCTTGGCGGCCTCCTCGTGATCCTGGTGCTGGCCCTCGCGCTCCCGTTTCGCCTGGCGATGGTGGTTTCGATGGCCATTCCGTTTTCGTACCTCGCGGCGATTTGCCTGTTTTACAATATGGGTGCGAGCATCAACCTCGTATCGCTGATTGGCTTCATCCTTGTTACCGGCTTGCTCGTAGACAATACAGTCGTAATCGCCGACAACGCCTATCGCAAGATGCAGGAAGGTCTCAGCCCTGAGGACGCCGCTATCGAAGGCACCGCAGAGGTTTGGGCCTCGGTTGCTGCGGCGGCCTTCGTGACGATGGCGGCCTTTGCTCCTATGGCCATGATGAGCGGAATCTTCGGAAAATTCGTGAGGGAGATTCCGCTCGCGATCATCCTCGCGATGATCGCCACGCTGCTACAGGGATTCTTCATCTTGCCCGGCCAGCTGGCCACCTGGGTGCGCACACGCTCGGTAGACGCGAGCAACAAGGCGGCCCGCGGCTGGCGGAAAACCTGGGCGGGAATCGCGCAGCGGGGCTGGGATCTCTACGAGAATTTACTCCACCGCGCCGTGCGGAACAGGTACCTCGTATTGCTCGGGGCCGTGCTTACTTTCGGCGCCGCGATAGGGATCGCTTCGAAGGCGATGCGAGTAGTGCTCTTTCCGCCCGATGGCATCGAGATTTTTTTCATTCAAGCGGAGGCGCCAACGGAAACGTCGCTTTCAGGCATGCTGAAGTTGATGAAGCCGATCGAAGAGAAGGTGGCCGCGCTAGGACCAAAGGAGCTCGAGGCCTTCACCACCGCGGTGGGCGTGATCCAGCAGGATAGCGATGATCCGATGTCACGGCGGGGAAGCCAGTTCGGGCAGGTGGCCGTGTTCCTGACTGACTCGGATACCCGCGAGAGGAGCGCCGACGATGTCATCGCCGCTCTGAGAAGCGAGCTCGGCACCCCGGCCGGCTTGCAACGAATCTCGTTCGCGAGGGCGCAGGGCGGCCCGCCTGTGGGCAAGCCGATCAGCATCGGAATTCAAGGCGACACCTACGAAGAGATCCTTCCCGCCGCCAGGGAGATCGAGGAGCTGGTGCGAAAGGTTCCGGGCGCCGAGGATGTAACGAACTCTTACCTCGAAGGGAAAGAGGAGGTACGAATCCGCGTGCTCGGCAGCGAAGCACGTGCCGCGGGCCTCAACGTGGCGGAAGTGGGAGGCATCGTGCGCGCGGCCCTCGATGGAGTAACGGCCACCACAATCCGGTCGCTCGATGAAGAGATCGACGTGCGCGTGTCGCTCCTGGAGAAAAATCGAGATCACCTCCAGGTGCTCCGGAATCTGAAGATACCCAACCGCCTCGGTGATCTGGTTCCGCTGTCGCGTATCGCGCGCTTCGATACGGGTCGCTCTTTGTCGACATTCGAACACGAGGACAACCGCCGCGAAGTTCGGGTTTTCGGCGAGGTGGACCTGAAAAAAACCAGCTCCGATCAGGTGAACGCGGAAATGCGAAAGCATCTTCCAGCGCTGGAGAAAAAGTTTCCGCAACTCCGCTTCGTGTTCGGCGGGGAAGACCAGGATACCCGCGACAGCTTCGCGTCGCTTGGCCGCGCTTTTATCGTGGCGATTTTCGTGATCTTCCTGATCCTCACGGCATTGTTCAAGCAGGTATTGCAGCCGCTGCTTCTCCTACTGACGATCCCGCTGGGGGCAATCTCGGTGATCCTCACACTTTTCATGCATAACATGCCGATCAGCTTCATGGGCATGCTCGGAATCATCGCGCTCTCCGGGGTGATTGTGAACAACGCTATTGTGCTCATCGACTTCGTAAACCAGAACCGCGCCAAAGGCATGGGCAAGCTCGAAAGCATCTACGACGCCGCTGGCGTGCGGCTCCGCCCCGTAATGCTCACCACGGTGTCGGCGGTGGTCGGCGTATTGCCCACGGCCTACGGAATTGGCGGCGTTGATCTTTTCGTGGTGCCCATCGCGCTCGCGCTCGGATGGGGGCTAGTGATCGGCTCACTCATGGCCGTATTCGTGCTTCCTTGCGCGATCGCCACGCTCGACGACCTGGATAATCTCGGGAGCAGGGCTAAGGCACGTTTGCTGCGTGGGCTATAGGCCCATAGTTGCGTTTCATAGTCAGCATCCCTAAAAAATATAATAATTTCAAATACTTTTCTATTTCAGCCCAATGCCCATTCCGCCGATAAGACTAAGCGTGAAAGCTAAACTCGCCCTCAGCACCGCCCTCCTCCTACTCCTCTGCCTCACGCCGGCTCGCGCTCAGTCACCGAGCACGGTAAGCACGGAAGGCACCACCAGCACCGCTACGAGGGAAGTTCCGTCCGACCATATATTCAAGGCGTGTGCCTCTCCTACCCCGGAAAAGATGCGGGCCATTCAGCTACGGCTCGAGCACGATACCGTCAACTTGCGACGGTTCAAGATCTACGAACTCCCGCTGCAGCGCTTCGTGGGAGCTCTGGTGCGCTTTTACGAGAATCGTAGATTGGTCTGCGAATATTTGCTGTCGGAACAGGGACCGGAGGCTTCCCGTCGCATGGATGCGTCCGCCAAAGAAGTTACCGAGCCGACAGGCTGCAGCGCCTTTAGCGCCGCCAGGAGCGCCTACCTTGGCGCCGTAGGCAATATTGATTCGAAGTTCTCGATGCTCTCCTTACGCGCAAAGGCAACCACAGAGAGCCTCGAAGAAGCACTCGTCTCTATGGGTAGTATTCAACCCAGCCCGGAGGAGTTGCAGGCGCATCCCGAAGAGTACAAATTGGCAAATAAAGAGATGCGCAAGCTCTTCGGCTGGATCGACCGGATAGAAAGACAAAAGCAAGTTGATACCGCTCCCTACAAGGAACAGATCCTAAGCTACTTGGCCGACATCCAAAGTCTCGAAACCCGCTTCGCCGCCTGCAGCAAACCGGCGGTGAACGTCCGGCGCGTACCCAGGTTTTAAACGGCCCTTTCTCGGCCCTTCCCGCTGATCAGTCTAGTTCGCGCAATTCGGAACCCGCGCATCTCCGACAACAGCCCCTCCCCAAGCTTTCAAGTGGCAAAAAGATTCAGCTTTATCCAAACCACATTCGTAAACAAAAACACCATTGCCATTTTTCGATTTAATGCAGGTAATGCCTCCGACTGATTTGCCTACTACTCTCTGATTTCCTGGAAAAACACTGTACTCATCGGTCCCTAGGGCATTGAATATCTGTTCTGCAGAAAATGGTTGATCGCCAGCTGGTTTACCACGTTCATCTTTTGCATCCGCGGCGAAGCTGGATGATGCTGCAACAATACTTAGAATAATTAAGACAACTTTCATTTAAGGCCCTCCGTTACATCAATTAATTCGAATTATTACTCTACGTTCAACCAGTCACCTTCAGCTTACTTTGTTCCAAGAGGCCATCGAGCACGGGGCTCGCCCCCGCCGGAAACCTCGAGCGCAGGAACAAAAAGAAAAACAGTTCTCGCTCGTTGGCTGGGATCTTGAAGGCCTCGATCACGTTCTCAACGTGGCAGAGGTCCAGGTGACGGCTTTTGCGAAGCAAGCGGGAAATCAGGGAAGGATCCACGCCGATCTTCTGGGCCACACGGGCAATATTGTAGTGGCTGTTCTCAGCTCGCAGCTCACGAAGCCGCTGGCCAAGGTAGTCGCGGTAATCAGAGTGAATCAGCCTATTGCTAACTTTGGATTTGGCTATGGAGACCAGGCTATCGCTCGATTGACTTGGTTCCTCACATGTTACGGAAAGTGCTTCTTCGATTTTCGCGCTCATGGAGCCTCCTGTTGTGCAGGGGGAACACAGGGCAAGAAGTAAAGTTGCGGGCGGTTTCCAAAGAATTGAGCCCCCCTGTATCATCCAAGAGGCAAGAGAGAGTAACCTCAGTCGCCATATCCGCCGAGCCAGAATTGCGCTATAAGGGCGACAGAAAGTGAGCCCTGTAGAAAAATGGATCATCCTTTACTTCGCAAAGCCGCGACCGAAAGCCTAAAACGCAACATCGAACAGTCAGGAGCCTCCTCCTACCTCACAGCTGGGCGCCGGCAGTTCCGCTCTCTGTGGACCCGTGATTTCCTTTTCGCTGCAAACGGCCTTGCCCTTGCCGGATTCGAGTCGGTTCGAAATGCTCAGCTGCTTCTCTTGCTGAACGGGATACGCGACGACGGTGCACTCCCGCGCAGCTTTGACGGATTTTCCACCAAGGCTCGTGTGTGCCTCGCTCCGCTCGCAAGCCTTCCCTTGGGGAACAGGCTTCGCGCGGAGTATCTGGGCGAGCATGGAACTCCTGCGGCCGACTCTGCCCCTCTATTGATCCTGGAAGTGCTGCGCTCCGGGAATCTGGCGCTGAAAGAAGCCCTCCGCTTGAAGCTGCCGCTGCTTTTGCCAAGTCTTCCTTTTCCGCTTACTCAGCCTGCTTTTTCTGACTGGCAGGATAGTGCTCGGCGCAATGGGGCCAATTTTTACCTGAATCTCCTCTGGTGGGCGGCATTCCGTGATCTCGAAAAGGATGGGCTCCTGGAGGGCCGGGCAGCAGCCGCTCGAGTTGCACTTTCGTCTTTTTTCTCTGGCTCCCCTCTCCCACTCGATGCCATCGGCCACGCCCGCCTTTCGTTTGATGGAGCGCTACTTGCCCTTCGATTCGGTTTTTTTTCCGGAGAAGAACGTGCGCAAGTGTGGCGTTCTTTACGCAACCATCCCGTTTGGCAGGAGCGGCCGGGAGTGCCTGTGAGCGCTCTATACGATCAAAAAGACATCTCCTGGACTACCAGGCTCGTGGGCCTGCGCCACTATCATGATGGCCTAACCTGGACCTGGCTGCTCGCCCTGGCCTTGCGTTTTGCACGCGAGCAGGGTGATGCAGAAGAAGAGACTCGGCTCGCTGGAATCCTTGAGCGCAGTCTGTTGGGGGGCTTGCTCCCGGAAGTGCTCGATCCAGCGAACGATTTTAAGGCATTCCGCAGCCCTCTATACCGATCGGAATGCCCGTTCTCCTGGAGCGCGGGGATTCTTCTGGAGGCATTGCTTGCCTAGCCGGGATCTGCCGTGCTAACCGCAGTCTTCTGAACCGGAGGACCCATGCCCCTACTTCTTTCGATACTAATGCTTGCTTCCTTGCCCCTCGCTGCGTTCGCTGAGGCCCCAGAAGCTCCAATAATTCCTGGCAAGATAGAATACCGAGCCTGGCTGGAACAGCTCGGCGCGCAAGTTAGCCCCTTCTACGAGCATCTCTTTTCCTGGAACGAAGCGCAGGAGAAGATGGACTTGCCGACAGAGGTTAGCCTTGATCCGCAGGGGCTCTTTGTTTCTGTCCGCCGCCCTTTGGCAGAAACAATTAAGATGGAGGATTCCGGGGAGATCGAAGAAAGCGTGACCGTTGGCCTCGAGAGCTATGGCGTTGTCGACGCCCCGATTGAACTGGTGCTGGAAACCGTGCTTTTCCGCTCTGGCAAGCCGGTGGGAAAAACAGAGGGCAGCACCCGCCCCGTGGATTCGATCTTCGGATCCCGCCGGGAAACGATCCGTGAGCGCTGGGGTGCCGGTGCCTACTACATCACCAACAATAAAACGGGAGGGGGGCTGGTACGCGATCAGAACGACTCCTACGCAATGATTGTTCGCGGCTCGCCTCAGCAAGGCTATCTTGTGTTCAGCTCATTTTTGGCGCCCGTTGGCGTTACAGAGACAAAGAGCGCCTTTACGATCGTAAGGCTGCGCGCGCTCCCCGATGGAAAAACGGACTATCGGATTACTTCCCGCTACCAAGGCCAGCCCTATGGATTTTTCGGAAAAGAGAATGGCCGGGCGAATTTCGGCTTCAATCCGGCGAGAATCCGCCAAGGGCAGCTCGAGTTCTACGCGCAAGTAAAAGAGCTCAAAGAAAAGGGAAGCATCTCGGAGCGCTGAAGAGAAAGCGGCGCCTAAAGCTTGAGCGACTTAAACGCCGCCTCAACCGCTGGCAGCTGCTTGCGCGCTTCAGAGAAGCTCGCGTAAAATAGAAAGCCGTCTTCCGCAGCGTCACCGAGCTGCGGAGGCTGCAGCTTCCGGATCGTCTCGAGGTATCGCTCGAGTGCGTCTTCGTAGTCCACGGCTTCAGCGAACTGCGCTTCCAAGGGGCGAAACGCGGCCACCTTGATAAAGCCACGCTCCTGAACCTTCACGAGACCCGAGGCCGTGCTTTCCGTTTTTTCCGCGAACTTAGCGGCGGCTTCCTGCCGAAGGAAGTAAGTTTGCTCGGGCTGTTCCTCGCGCGGCAACTGGTAAAGCAGCACGAAGCCCGGTTTCTTGAAAAACCTTTCGTGTTCCTCGTCTGACCAGGGCTGAAAGTCGGGATGCTTGTCTTCCCACGCTCGGAACGCAGCGCTCTGTCGTGTCTGTTCGTTTAGGCCGGCCACCAGCCAGCAGATTCCGCTTTCAAGCTTTCTGATCATAAACTCCCCCCCCCGCATCGCTCCCCGAGCGTAACCCTAATTATGACTCCAGCGAAGACTCGTTCCAATTGTATCCACTCGGAGACTGGCGAACTGCCTGTAAACTTTGATTGTGCGGCGAATGGTGTTGATAAAAAACTTCGCCAACGGTTCATTGTTTTCATACCGAATGAAAAACCTCAGCGACTATACGGGTATGAAAATTTGATGGGCCAATGAGCTGGCTGCGATTGGATGGAACTAGCGCAAATGCGATTAGAAAAAATAAAAATCATTCAAATCAGCAGCTTTCGCAAATTCATCAACACCATTCGCCGCACAATCTA
>Ga0247843_1002077_pt1 | contig 37941 bp, 46 predicted proteins | sample LaCruzMarch2017__FD_192420 | JGI IMG/M metagenome (GOLD analysis project Ga0247843, IMG submission 192420) | Freshwater microbial communities from meromictic Lake La Cruz, Castile-La Mancha, Spain - LaCruzMarch2017_8m | ecosystem: Environmental > Aquatic > Freshwater > Lake | place: Spain...
GTTACGGTTGGCGCGATAGCTCTGCCTTAACATATCTCATTATTTATGTTCTCAATTTAATTATTAATATAAAAAATAAAAATTCAATTTTATTTTTCCGGCATTTTAAATCTTCAAGGGTGTAAATCAATATCATCTCATTATTTTTTATATTTTTTATACCAATCAGCATTTGATGCCAAAGTTGCAATAAATTTTTTAAAAAAATCTTTTCCTTCTCCTTCTGTTTCGTATTTATCTTTAAACATTTTTACAAAATCCAAGTGAGATAATGGTAAAGATGTATCTTCTTTTATATTAATCAACTTACTAAATATTTTAGATATAGTTTCTTTCGTACTTAATAAACAATATGTGAAAACCATAGACCAAATATAACAATAGTGATCATTTGTATAACTTTGAAGAAAAAATTCAGGTTCATATTCATCCGGTGTGATAACTTCAACATCTTCTTCTACAATTTTTGTAATAAGTTCTTTAATTTTTTTGAAATAGATTGATGCATTATAAAAATTTTGAAATCTTCCATGTTCTTTTAGTTCTGGATTGCTTCCATGTGGTTCAAAAAGTATAAATTTTTTTGATTTTTTATCAACAAACATAAGATTCGAATGACATATTTCCTTTTCTGTATCGTCATCCTTAATTTGTCTTCTTAAAGCTATAAAGATTATTGCATTTCTACAATCATCTAGTGTTTTTTTAAGAATGCTTTCAAATTTTTCTCCAATTTTAAAATCTGTTTCAGTAAAATCAATTACTATTGTTGACACTATAACATCAAAGTTTGTTTCAAGGTATTTTTTATATTCAATTTTTTGTTCTTTTGATGGAACTCCTGAATCTATACTTCTTTTACTTTTTATACTTCTTTTACGTTTTATACTTCTTTTACGTTTTATACTTCTTTTACGTTTTATACTTCTTTTACGTTTTATACTTCTTTTACGTTTTATACTTCTTTTATGTTTTATACTTCTTTTCTGCTTACTTTTTGATATCTTTGACTTCATTTTATATTATTAAAATATAATAAATTATCTTTAAAAAAATCACAGAATCGTTGGCTCTATAACCGAAAATACAATATTATCAAATGTTCCATCTAAATTAACAACCCAATCAGAATAATCATATAAACTTGTAAATTTCAAAAAATTCTGTGTAATCTGAGGGTTATTTATATTTTTAAAATCTTCAACATAAATTCCATACATATCGCGAGCTAAATTGTATTCATTTTCTCTAGCTATCTCTAACGTATCCGATGCCATAACGATTGTAAGAGGCTGAATCACACTGTTATTTTCATATTTAATAACAAAATATGAATCTAAAAAGTAAAAGATGCAGAAATAAAAATGGAAAGTATATATAGTGATTGGGAGCAAACATGCGATGAAATAGTTGCAACTAATATGAAAGATTGGAAACAACATCCTCACGTCTTTAATATGTTAGAACATTTACCTGTTTGGATGGGTGAACAATATTTACAAAATTTAATTAAAAATGAAGGCGTTGAAATAAGTTTAATACAAGAAATTTCAAATTTAAATGATGTTGATGGATCAAATTGTGTTGAATTTACTATAGATAATCAAAAAGTTAAGATATCACCAACAACAATTCGATATCTTAGCCATTCAATAGATATTTTGAATTTATTGAAAAAAAATAATGTTTCTATGGTTTCTATGATTGAGATTGGTGCGGGATATGGCGGACTTGCATTAATTATAAATTATTTAAGCCGCAAGCAGAAATACAATGTGAAAATAAAAAAATATTACATTTATGATTTACCATCTGTTCAAAATTTACAAAAATATTATCTCACGCGACATAATTTTTTAGATGGATTTATTGAATGGAAAGATAGTTCCACTTTCGGCTCTGATTTAAAAGATAGCGAAGAACTTTTTTTAATATCAAACTATGCCTTGTCTGAAATGAATGTTGAATATAGAAAAAAATATTTGGAAAATATTTCACCTATTATAAATGGTGCTTACATGTTATGGAATTCTCAAAATATGGAAGGATTACCTTTTAGACGAATTGAAAAAGAAGAGAATCCTAAAACTGGTGAACATAACAAAATTATTACTTTGATTTAAAAAAGAATCGATACTAATGAAAAAAATAATGATCAAAACATCAGTCATGATTAATAAAGAAGATTTCACTGTTTTAAAAGATGAATTCAATACAGTTCCTCATGTTGAATTTAATAATTTAAATATATTAGAATCATTAGGACTTTTTGAAAGATTGGTTGCATTGATAAATGACTTAAAATATTTAGATAACAACATTGACCTATTATGTTTAGAATCTGGCCACGGAGGATATATTCCTATAAAAACATCTTCAAGTTATAAAAATGTTTTTATTCTAAATTCTGACGAGACCGATAATTATAATATAATGGAAAATATAGAAAAAAAAAAGATTTCCAATATAGGATTTTTTAATTCAGTGGAAAAAATCTATGAAAATTCCAGAAACAATTCAGTAATTCTTTTTATAAATGATATTTCATCAGAATATAAAAATTTTGATAATGTTTTAGTTATTATTTCAAAATTTGAAATTGTAAATGAAGATTACATAAAATATTCATTGACAAATACCGATTTTTTTGTAAATATAAATAAAAAATGTCATGAAAATTTTTTAAAAGAATTCGACTATTACATTCTTACTGTTTTCGATGAAAATAATAAAAATCCTTCTTATTTGTTGAATTACGATAATCTGATCCATTTGGCAATGATTGTGAAAGACGCGGGTGATAATTTCGAAAACGTTTTAATAAAAAACTTTCCTTTTTTTGATAGATGGACTATATTAGATACTGGAAGCACGGATAATACTATATATATTATAAAAAAAGTGTTGGTTGGAAAGAAAAAGGGAACATTATATCAAGAACCATTTGTGGATTTTAAAACTAGTAGAAATCGTTGTTTGGATCTTTGTGGTAAAGATAGTAAATTTATTTTAGTATTGGATGACACTTATATTTTACAAAATGATTTGAAACTATTTCTCAATACGGTAAGAGGTGATCAATTTGCTGACACTTTTAGTATGTTTATTAAAAGCAATGATTCCGAATACGCTTCAAATCGAATATTAAAATCTAGTAGTAATATAAGATATATTTATAAAATACATGAAGTATTGGATCCGAAAGATAATATAAATGTGATAATTCCAATGCAACATAGTCATATTTTTGATCATAGATCTGATTATATGGAAAAGAGGACAATGGATAGAAAAAAATACGATTTGAAAATGTTACATGAAATGATAGAAGACGATCCTGATGATTCTAGAGCTTATTACTATCTAGGTCAAACATATAGTTTGTTGAAAAGATATGAATCGGCATTAGAATTTTTTTTAAAAAGAGTAGATCACCCTAATGAAGGGTTTTTACAGGAAAAAATTGATGCGTGTTTTGAAGCGGCTCGTTTATGTAATTTTCAACTTAAAAAACCATGGGAGGAGTGTGAAAGATTATATCTCAAAGCATATAAAATGGATCCTTCTAGACCAGAAAGTTTATATTTCATTGGAGTTCATTATTTTTTGAATAATGATTTTGAAAAAGCATATGAGTTTATGAAAAAATCTTTTGAAATTGGTTATCCAATTCATTGTCAGTATGGTTTGAAGCCAACTTTATCGTTTTTTTATCTACCAAAAATTTTATCTCAAATATGTTTTATTGTGAATGATTTAAAACTTGGAATTGAAGCGAGTGAATTATTTCTAACTAATAATGAAAATGATGAAAGTTTCGACTATCAAACGGTAAAATCTTGGAATAAAATTTTGAAAAAATTACAAGAATCTGAAGATTGTAAATATTCTTTAAATCCAACACCTTTATCATCTAAACCAATTTTGGTAATTGTATCAGACGGGGGATTTACAAAATGGAAAGGTAGCGATATTTTGTCTAAAGGTGTTGGTGGGTCTGAAACATTTGTGATTGAAATGTCTAAATATATAAAAAGAACAGATATTTATGATGTTTATGTTTTTTGCAATTGTTCAGATGAAGAAAAATTTGAAAATGTCGTTTACCTTGACTTGAAAAATTACACTTCATTTTTAAAAAATAATAAAATTCATACTTGTATAATTAATAGATACCCGGAATATTTACCAGTGACATACAAAAGTGATGTTTCTAATGTTTATCTTATTTTACATGATCTAATACCAAGTGGAGAAGTTATAATTAGACATGAAAAGTTGAAAAATATATTATGTCTAACAGAATGGCATTCGGATCATTTTTTATCAATGTTTTCAGATCTAGGATCGATAACTAAAGTTATAAATTACGGAATCGACAAAGAATTGTTTGAAAGTCAAAATATCAATGAAAAGATTCCTTATAAATTCATATATTCTTCTTTTGCTCATAGAGGGCTATTACAATTACTTCAAATGTGGCCTAGTATACTATCAATTTATCCAGAATCTAAACTATATATTCATTGTGATATTGAACATTCTTGGTTGAAAAATATAAGAAAAGATGAAATGGAAGAAATTAAAACCTTGATTGAAAAGTATCATGCAAGCGTTTTATATAAAGGATGGACTTCTAAAAAAGAATTAGCTCAGTCATTTAAAACAGCCGATGTTTGGTTATACCCATGCACATTTCTAGAAACATTTTGTTTGACCGCATTAGAAGCTGCAATTAGTAAAACTTTAGTCATAACATCTGATCTCGCGGCATTAAAAGAAACCGTGAGTGATAGAGGGATTATGATTGAAGGTGATGCCAAAACACCTGAGTGGCAAAAAAATGCATTAAATTCTTTAGTTAAGGTTTTAAATGATCCGATATTAAAAAATAGTCTGATAGAAAAAAATTATTTATGGGCGAGAAAAATGAGCTGGAAAAGAAAATCAAATGATCTATTAAAAATTTTAAATGAAAAAAATATAATTGAAGAAGACGATGATGACGATTTCGTTTTTGTTTCTTCACCCAGAAAACAACATTATCCTTATTCTTCTTATTTGGATTTAAAAATTCTTGATTATTTCAAGTTCAAAACCAACAAAAAACCTTCTAAAATTTTAGAAATTGGAAATTTTAGTTCAACGAAAAAAAATATCATTTCAACATTGGTTGATTCTTTATCAAATTCTGAAATTACAAGTATAACTGAAAAAAAAAAATCTGAAGATACTATTTTAAAATATCTGAGAAACATGAAAAACATTAATCTTATAGAAACATACGATATACTAAGTATTATATTAGACATGAATGAAAAATACGATTTTATTATATTAGATGATAAATTTGAAGATGTTTTAGGGTTTAGTATAGCATCAATTTGTTTTAAAAATTTATTGAAAAAATCTGGAATAATGGGTTTTATTAAATCACCTATAAGCGTAAATAATATGGAATTATTCATTCAAAGGAATAAAGATTTTATAAATATTTTACATAATGACGGAACCGTTTTCATTGAAAAAATTGATATTTTTTGAGAGATTTTGTATAAAATATTGAATATGAATAGAACTCTTAATATTATCAAGAATATATATAGAGATAATGATTCCCCTGAAGTTGATATTAAGTTTGAAAATCGAAGTATAAATTGTATATTTTGTGTAAATTGCGGTAATTATTTGATTAAAAACCCTAAATCACGAAATATTGATTGTTTCTGTGACAATAGAAAAACGTTTTTTCTCATTTATAAAAATTTCATAGAGACTTTTTCTGACTATTATAGTGGGGATGAAATAGATGATTATATTGATTCACAAGAAGGAGCTCATCCTTCATTAGTGAAATATATTTTCAATTTGATATTATTCGGGGAGATATACGATAAGCCTTTCTTTAATAGAATAGATGATTTTGTGACTGATAATATTATATCATTTATTGTTTAATTTTTTATACTAGAAATGAGTAGTATAAAAAACAAATTATTTAATTAATATAGAGATTTTCTAATGGATCTTCGTGGTCTTCTCTTTGTAGATCTTTTCTTAGAAGGCGATTTTCTTCTACGACGACCATAAGATATCTTACTTTTTTTCTTTAGAGATCCTGATCTTCTTTTTCTGCGACGACGACCATCAACTTGTGCTTGTGGGGCATCCGATTTTTTTGAACCTAAACTTGCCATTTTACTACCTAAGCTTGAAACACCACTGGTAAAGCTTGAGAATCCAGCCTTAATTTTTTCATTTCTTTCCTTAGTCGCTTTGGCAGATGCCGCTTTATCAGAAGCTATTTTTATATTTAATACGTCTTTAGCTTTCAAGACATCATTTTTAAATGTAGGTAAATTTTTATCACAATATTCTATTTTTTTTTCTAATTCTTTTTTATCTGCATTCAATTTTGTTTGCTCATCTTTTAATATTTTTTCATCAGATTCAAATTTTTTATCTAATACGGTTTTGTCAGTAGTTAATTTTGCACCTAATTTAGGGATGGCTTCCTCTAATTCTCCTAATCTTTTGTTAATTTGTGAAATTTTAGCCGGAAAAATTTTTTCACAATCATCTACTTTTTGTTGTGCCACATTAACTGCTTTCTCTTCAGGTGAAGAAAATAAATCTAATAGTCCTCCATCACTTCTTCTTTTGGGTCTTCTCGACGATTTACTTTTATTATGTTTTTTCGATTTCATATTTTATTATTTAAAAAATATTATTTTATTATTTAAAAAATATTATTTTTTTTTAATTAAAAAAAACACCTAATTTCTCGATCTTCTTCTCTTACGAGATTTCTTACTTTTCTTGGTCTTTGATGATTTTCTTATTTTCTTGGTCTTGGATGATTTTCTTCTTTTCTTGGATTTTTTCTTCGATGCAGATTTTCTTTTCCGACGACGACCATCGGATGCTTTTACTGCATTGGTCGCTTTTTTCTTTAATTCTTCAGCTGCTTTTTAAGCTTCTTCAGTAGCTTTTTTCTTTAATTTTTCAAGTTGTTCAGCTGCTACATCTCCGAATGTATTTTTTCCTTTTTCAAGTTGTTTAGCTACTACATCTCCGAATTTTTTCGTTCCTCCTTTTAATACTGTAGTTGCCATTCCTGTCAATATGCTGGTCATTTTTTATATAATCTTTTATTAAATTAAAAATAAAATAAAATTTTAATTTAAAAAATATATTGGAATAAAAAAAATATTTTTATTAAATGGAATCACCGCCATTTTTTTCAGAAAATGAAAAAATAGTTGAAGAATCACCTATGAAAAGATTCGCTAGATTTAATGAAGAAATTGGCAGAGGTGCATACAAAATTGTTTATAAAGGAATTGATGTAATCGAAATGAAAGAAATTGCATGGAATAGTATCTATACCAAAAAATTATCTATAAATGAAAAAAAAAGATTATTATTTGAAATAAAACTATTAAACAATTTAAATCACCCAAACATAATTAAAATACTTTCTACTTGGAAAAACAATGATTTTGTGATTTTTATAACTGATATAATGCCTGGACGCACATTATCTGAATATATAAAAAAATATAAAATAACTGATTTAAATCATATATTAAAATGGTCTTCGAAAATTCTAAAAGCATTAAACTACTTACATAATAAAAATATTATACACAGAGATTTAAAATGTCAAAATATTTTAGTAGACAGTTGTGATTCTGAAATTTATATCTGTGATTTTGGTATTGCAGTTGATAAAGATAATTTCAAAAAATTAGAAGCCTGTGTAGGGACAGCTGAATACATGGCTATAGAAATGTTTGATGAAGATAAATACGATGAAAAGGTTGATATATATGCATTTGGAATGTGTTTATTAGAAATGATAACGATGGAACCGCCGTATAAAGAATGTCTAAATACAATTCAAATTTATAATAAAAAAAAAGAATGTGTATTACCGGAATCGTTAGAAAAAGTGTCTAATAACGAATTAAAAAGTTTAATTACAAAATTATTGGATGAAAAGAGTAAGAGACCTTCATCTGGTGAAATATTAGATATAATTGAAAATATATGTATCAAATAAAAATTTGAAATATATTTATTATACTAATTTTATAACCTTTTCATTGAATTTTAAATTGAAATAATTGATTTCATCTTCTTCTAAAAAAGATGAAAAATAGTTTTTGAAAATTTTTGTTTTATGAGTCTTATTTTTTACAAATATAACTAGATATAAATTGTGGCTTCTAATATTAATCATAGGATAAAAGTAAAGGGGTGAATGGTATTCTCTAAAATAAATATTTTTACTGTAATAGTAAACACCATCTTGTAGATCTTCGTTGTAAATAAAAATTCTTTCATTCAAAGATATAGAAACATTGAAAATTAAATCTATAAACATTTGTAATTCTTTTTGTATATTCTCTTTGACTTTTTCAACAATGAATTTATAAACTTCATCATTCTTTACTTTGAAGAACTTTTTATATAATTTTCCAACACGGCTGAAAAATTTACTTGTGACACTTAAATTATATCTATCTTTGTAATTAAGGAACGGACAAATGCAATGTGAAATTACATATTCGTGAATTAAACTTGAAAACATACTTATTTATCTTTTATATAAAAAAAGAAAATAAATGATTTTAATTATGGTGAGTAACAATTATTTTTTATTTATTTTTTTAAATTACAATAAATAAAAATAAATGAGAAAAAGAAAATCTTTGGCGGCAGGTTATGAAATAAATCAAGCAACTGGAAGAAAAAGAAAATCTTGTCGTAATGATCAAGTAAGAGACCCTCAATCAGGTAGATGCAAAAAAGTTACATCTAAATCTAAATCAAAAAGAAAATCAAGAAGAAAATCTCTTGTGACTGGATATGAAATAAATCCTGTAAATGGAAGAAAAAGAAAATCTTGTAGTCAAAATCAAGTAAGAGATAATCGAACAGGTAGATGTAAAAAAAATAAGATCTAAATCTAAGTCTGCTTCACCTAAGAAGAAGTCTCTAAAGAAGTCTGCTTCGCCTAAGAAGAAGTCTCTAAAGAAGTCTGCTTCGTCTCAACAAATGGATGAATGCACAGTTTGTTACGATGAAACTAATGCTAAAGTTCCTGGATGTAATCATCCACTATGCCCAACATGTTTCAACGGAATGAGACTAAGTGGGCGAACTATTAGTTGTCCAATATGCCGAAATCGTTTCAATAATTTGAATATTGGCGGACCTAAGAAGAAGTCTCTAAAGAAATCTGCTTCACTGAAAAAGAAGTCGTCTAAAAAGTCTCTAAAGAAATCTGCACCGAAAAAGAAGTCTTCTAAAAAGAAGTCGTCTTCTCCAGATAATACATGTCCTGTTTGTTATGAGACATCAATTACTAATGTTCTTGGTTGTAATCACCCATTATGTATAAATTGTTATCATGGAATGAGATTGGCGAATTCTTCTGGACGGTTAAGTTGTCCATCGTGCAGAAATCGTTTTAATTATATTATTTAAATCATATTCTGTTATTCTAACTGATGTAATATATGTGTTTTTTCTTAACCAATACACAGGTTAAGAAAAATTGAAAAATCTAACAAAATCACATAATTAAGATAAAAAATGGAAGAACTGTTAGAATTAAAAATAGAATATGATCCTAATATCAGAGAAACCAAAAAAAGTAAAAGCTGGATTTTTGCCATAATGTGGTTCAAGAGAGAATTTATTGATGTCTTAGTATTTATTACCGAGAAATATATTTATATTCGACCAGTTCAAATCCAAGAAAGTTTTGAATTTGAAAATTTGTTTAATTCTGGTTTGGGAAGTAAAGATTTTGATAATAAAAGAATGATTAAAATTGAACATGAAGATTTTCCACTAAATCCGTGGGCACATCTTGAAAATAGAACCACTGTTTACGACCATTTAATTAAAAAAGAATATTATCCTGAAATCATTAGTAAATATAATTTATAAAATCTTTCTTAATTATTTTACACCCTTGAAGATTTAAAACGCCGGAAAAATAAAATTGATTTTTTATTTTTTATCTCAATAATTAAATTGAGAACATAAATAATGAGATATGTTAAGGCAGAGCTATCGCGCCAACCGTAACTATCGATGATTTATTTATGGCTCCATCTCATCGGGGATGTAAAATACAGGCTTGCGCCTACTCAGTGGTACTACATCGGTACCGGAACTAGCAATTCCCTAATAGTTTATTTTTAATTATTAGACCACCCAAAATTTACATGGACTGCTGTATCCAACCTTGAAAATAAAGATTCTAAAACCGGCGTTTTAAATCTTCAAGGGTGTAAATATTTGCCTATAACATGTGGATATGTCTCAACTAAAGGACTATAAATTTCTTTTACATGATTATCTCTCACATAACCATCCCATAAGTATTTCATTTGCGGTAAATTTATATCATCAAATATAACATAACAATCTTTTTTAGTCATATAAAGAGTATTATAAAAATCACAATTGGCATCATTTAGTTCATGACTTCCATCTATATGAATTACATTATATAATTTTTCAGGATTTTCTTTTTTAAAAAGTGGTAAAACTGATTTTGAATCACCAATGTTTAAGGTTATTCTTCCTGGAAATGTATTAGAAAGATATTCAAAACATTTTTGAGAATAAGAATGTTCGCATATATCGAAACAGTCAATTTTATTTTCAGAATTTGCTAATAAAAATAGCAAACAAGAATGTCCTGCATTGAATCCTATTTCAAGTATATCATTTCCACCACTTTTACCAATGCTATATAAATTAATGGCTTTATTGTGACCTTGAATTTTATCGAATGTTTTATGATAGAAAAAGCAATTTCCTTCAAATTCCTCACCAGTACTTTTTACGATATTTAAAAGAGCTTCAAATAAATAATTATATTTATCGATAACTTCAATATATTCTTTTTGAGAAACGTACTGTATTGGATTTTCAAGCATGCCTTTGCGTTCGTTTTCCTTGTCAAATTTTAATTTTTCATCAAAATCGCGTCTAATGGGTCCTGCCAACCATTCCATTCTAGATTTATAAGTTTCATCTGTGTCGATATCCATTCTATTCGGACAATGATCTCTAAGTAAATATTCCAAGAGTTCTCCTCTTACTCCAGCGAAATGTAATACAAAATGACCTACAAAATATGAATACCAATAAGAATTTATTTCTTCAGGTGGAGCTATTTTTATATGTTTTTTGCAATCTAGAACATTCTTATCAATACAATTAATAACAGATCCTTGTTCAAAATTAAGATAACGTTCTTTGACATCTTCATTAGGATCATAAACATTATCCCAAATAGCTTGTAAAAATAATTTCGAAAAATCACAATTTTTAACAAACCAAACGCCAGTATTTGGCATTCTCCAATCAGATCCTATTATCATATCATGATCACTTCCGTATTTCTCTGCGAATGATTCTAATTTTATATTATCATTCATAATAAAAATGTCACTGTCAATCCAAATCAACCAATCATAACTATCTAAATATTTCAAAAAAAGAAAAATTTTTGACCAGTGTATGGTTTTTGATTTATTATAAATACTGTCATCTTCAATAAAATCATATCCATGTTTTTCACAATATAATTGTTTGTTTATAGTTGATAATTTTGTTCTTTTTTTATATTCTTCTCCTATGGAAAAATTACATAATGCAATCTTTGATTTTGTATTCATTTGATTATTTTCAATTAATTCTATAAATTGAAAAAATATTATTTTATATCCAATTATAATAAAAATATAAATGTCGAGAAAATATCGTGTCAAAAGTAAACGTAAAAGAAGTCAAAAAAATGACGGGAAAAGACGTTCAAAGCCTTTAGGAAAATGTAGAAAATATCTCGGAAAAAAAATAGGAATAAACATGAATGAATACAAACTTGGTCGATGGGTAAGTCCTAAACAAGCAATTGCTGTTTCATATAGTGAAACTTTGACAAAATTTCCTCATTGCAAACAACATCTTAAACGTAAAAATTCTAAATCTAAACGAAAATCTAGAAAAAAATCTAGAAAAATGAATTAAAAAATTAAAATAAATGATAAACTTAATATTTTTTAAATAGGAGTTCTATTTAAAAATTAAATTACTTGTTCTTATATGTAATCGAATTTTAATTAATACATATAATCAGGTTCGAAGTTTGGTCCATCGTATTCATACCAATCATCATAGTCATAGAAATCTTCATCATCGTATTCGTCATCGTCACTATCGTTATTGTTATTTGAGTTACTCATATTTTATAATTAAATATAAATCTTCAAGGGTGTAAAAGAGATTTTTTAGACAGTTATTTGAGAAATGAATATGAAATCTCTTTACAAGGATATGGTGAAGATAAATTTTATTCAGAAAAGGCAGTAAAAGAAAAGAAAAACCTGGTTTTATTTGATAATTTTTGTAGTATAAACCCAACAGATATTCAGAAAGGATTAAAAAAAAACGAAATGGTCGGAACATATCCTTTATATGCACACGTTTTTGATTTAGTAACGAAATCAAAAAAATAATGTCTAAATAGTTCTAGACCAAGTGATGAATGAATACAAAATTATTTTATCTATATCTAGCTTATTGAACTCACTGAATGATATTTCATTCTTTTTATTTATCAACATCTGTAAAAAAGTCATTCTATATTCATCCATCTTTTTTAAATCAAACTCTTCGTCTATATCAAATATTTTATTTGAATATTCACTAATCATATTATTTAAAGAAAATTCTCCTTCTCCTCCAGTCTGTTTTGGAATAGAAAGAGAACTTATCCACTGTTCAACTTTATCTTTATTACTTTTTGAAAACACCCATCCCGGACCTACTTTTAAATTAGAGTTATATTTACCGCCAAATTCTTTTAAAGCGTCTTTGAAATTTTTTGTTTCTCCAAAAACAACAAATGACTTTTCAGTATAATCTTCAATATTCATAATAATGATTTATATTTATAAGGTATAAGTTTTTAAATACTTATTTTGTCAATACCATTCAAGAGTTTCATTCAATATTTGAATGAATTTGTCTAAGATAGGTAAATGACAAACACTCAAACACAAGTTGAAATCCCTACAACCTTTTCTTAATAAGGCAATTTTCTTATCACCATTGATTTTATTGCTTCTGATTCTCCAAAATTCTCGATTCCAAAATTCATCATCTTCTTCGTCTTCAGCAGACATCATCTTAGTGAATGCCTTTAAGTTGTATACCTCATTGGCTATCTCAAGAATTTTTTCTTGTCTTTTTAAATCTAATAATTTATCTTTGGTTATTTGAAACTCTTCTAAACACTGTTCGATAAATAATCTTGGAGTGTTATTAATATCGTCCTTGACAATATTAATAAAATCAATTACATCGAAAGAATGAGTAATTCTCCCGAATTTGCATTTGGGGTTAAAAAACAGATGGCAAAGTCTTGCAAAGTTTCTATTGAAGTCTGAGCAACCGTCATATTCTTTAACTTCATCACAAAAAGAAACTCTTTTCTTCTTTTGCAATAAATAAATAATAGACATCTACAGAAAAGGGAAGAAGGTGTGAAAAATCAAAAAAAAATCAAAAAAAAAATCAATTTTTTAGGGGTATAGAATTACTTTTACTTTTTGCAAAGATGAAAATGTTTAATGATCCAAAATAAAATCATGATAATAAACATTTTAAATAAAAGTAAGAAGTATATTGAATTTTGAGTTATTTGGATATTTTTTTTTATCAAATCATCTAGTTGAGGTATAGATAAAAGAACAAATAAAATTCCTACAAAAAAAGGTTCATATGCTTCATTTACCACACTTCGCACAACCGATTTTTTTTCTTTTTCTTTGAATAAAGTATTTAGCATCATCAATTCTGATTCAGTTGGGATAGATTTATCAATTGGTAAGTTTGCAATCATATCATAATTGAAATTATTTTCGTTATTCATATTCATCATTTTCTTAAAAAAAATTTATTATTTTAAGTTAGAATTTTTTTTAAAAAAAGACGTTTAAAATATTAAAAATATTAAGAAAAATGCCACTTTCACTAAAAAAAATTGAAGATTTACTTGCATCAAAAGGTTTTATTTGTAAATCTTACTACAAATTGGATGATTTCTGTATATACATTGAAGTATTCAGTGTTCAAGATGCCACCAGTTTTATGTTATACGTATCGAGTAGATATGAATTAAAAGTTGATAATAGGGATAATATTTATGAATTAAAGTATATGGAAATGACTAAAGAAGACGAAAATGTGAGTTCATCTTATGGACATGAACCGGATGATGTCGATATTGAAGAATTTTATAATAATGTTGATATTAATTTACACAACTACAACCAACAAAATTCAAATTTGGAAAAAATGTTATTGGAAGATTATAATAAACAATTGACGATAAAAGATGTGAATAAGGAAGATAAACAGAATTTAAAAGATATTTTTAGACAAATGAATAGATTCATGTATTGCGTGCAGAACATAAAATACAAACTATCCATTTTTTATAAAAATTATCTATGTTCCATTACAAAAGATGATGAATTAGATTGTTTTTTAATTTTAAATTACCCTAGAAATGATAATCGAAAACTTTATATTTATATAGATCTTAAAACTTTATATATCAAGATGGAAACTTTTCCGAATGATGTGCGAACTGTAAAGGATGGAATTTATCGACTTCTAAATCAAAATCAAATTAAACATACTAAAGTTCTAAATGACATGTTAGAACAAAAAATTACAATTCTTCAATATTCCGAAGTTGTTCAGAAAAAAAAAGAAGATATTCAAACTTATATTACACAATTCGAAACTTTACTGACCAACTTAAATTTGAATGAAAAAAGTATATATGAAAAACTTGAAAAAGTTAGATCGCAATTTTCTGATTATGGTATAAAAGGTTTACACGATGATATTGAAAAATCCCATCTTACCGCCCATTATGAAAGCGAGTTAGAAAAGATAAACAATGTAAAGCAGGATATAATACAAAACATAGTTAATTTGAAAATTCAACAAGAAAATATCACTTTAAAAATGGACAAGATTTTGTTTGATAACTCGATAATGATAAATGAAATTTCTAAAAATTTTATAAAACTAGCTGAAATTGTTGGTTAGAAAAAAATGATTTTTTTATATTTTTTTAATATAAAAATCACCTTTGTGAAAAATGTCTCAATCTAAAGGTAATTCCAGATTTCGTGTACTGATTCAAGAACCTGTAATCAAACTAGTAAAGCTTTCCCAAAACGCAAAAAGTCTAATGAAGACCTGATGGCTTCAGCATTAGCAGGACCTTTTAAGTGCAAGGGAATTTGCTGTCGATTGAACTTGTGACGTGTGTCGACACTGGAGAAAGATAAGATAGTGTTTAAGATAGAATGCAGTGAGTCAGTTTAATATTGATTATGTTCGTTTCTAGTGGAAATACTGTACAAGTTACTGGAGGATCACCTCTGGAAGGTGATAGTAATTTGGATTCAATGGATTTGGATGGATATAATGGTACTAGTAACCGCTGGGTATGCGGACTCAACTAATCCACACATCTGGAGCATACATTTCCTAGCAAGGATCAAACATAAACATTTAAAATTGGGCCTGAGGGCGATAAGGTCTCTAAGTCCAATTCATATTGTCAAACAGATTTTGAAATTCTTTAAGAATTCAAAATTAAAAATCTTTTTCAATTCAATTTAATTTTATAAAATAATATTTAAGACTGTTATCAGGTTAATTATTGACAAAATTTGTTGTACATGAGCCAGAATTTTGACCGTATGCGTCTAAAATATTAAAGTACCCTCCGCACTGGTATGCAACTCCGTGTGTCAAAGCATCAGTGTTGATAGCGGGGTAGTTGGGAACTTTGTATGTAGGAGAATAATCGGCTACCGATCCGGTTGATTCGAAACCTTCTCTGTATCTGAACGATTCACCGGCGGGACCCGATGGTGAAGCTTTTCCCATACCAGCTTCAACAGCGGCTTGCGCTGCAGCGGCAGAAGAACCGGAAATTGGTCCTTTAAATTCAAAATCTTTATCAGAAGTTTGGGCAGTTGCGGCAACTTCGGCCAAAGAGCATTTATTATATCTAACTAATCTTGCATAATGACATGCAGGTCCATTTACTGATCCGTAGTATGAATTCATTTTTTATTGATAGTCAAGAGAAAAAGAAATTTTTATTTTTTTAATTTTTTATGAAAAAAAATATATGAATTTATTTATAATTATCTAAAAACTTATCCTGCACATATGACATTTGTCAAGTTTTGAAAAACATGTGTCACAAACTGCATGTCCACACTTTTTCATAATTACAACCTTATCCTTTTGATAGGGTTCAAAACATATTTGACATGTTTTCTTCAATTGAATCATCATTTCTATGCATTCATTTGCTAAAAATGTCGGAACTTCTTTAATTATTTCAATTATTTCAGGATTCATTATCGGAGTTGAAACAATACCTGTTCCTCGAACTGACAATTCGGGAGTTGAAATAGAATTATTACGGGTATTATCTGTATAAGGAGTAAATCCAATTCTACGTCTAACACGTCTTATAGGTCCAGTATACGGAGTTTGATTTCTTAAATACATCTGAAAATCAACTTGATCTCTGAATCTTGTCTCTAAATGTTCACGAAGAATATGAAAACCATTGAAAGCGACACGACCATAATTAGCTCCTTTTGATATTAACCACTTACAAATTGGATTGTGATTATTTTGATATGCTATTAAAAGAGGAGTCATACCTTGTGAATCAGATTTATTTAAAAAAGTTGATATATTTATCCTATGGGTTGTGAAAATTTTCACAATATAAAAATGTCCTCTTTCACAAGCGTCAAAAAACGCAGTTCGTCCATAATTATCTTGGATATCAGTTGAAGCATTCAAAATATCCAATAAAAGAATAACAATATCATGTTTTTTATGTTTAACAGCGGAATGAAGTAATGTTGAACCAAAATTCACACTTTTTGAATCAACATTAAATTGTCCAGAAGTGCAAAATTGTCTAATAGTGTCCGAGTTATTTCTCGAAATGCGTTTTTCTAAAAATTGCATTGTTCTAATATCACCATAAATAGAATGATTAGATGTTATTAGACGAGTTTCGTTTTCTATATTCATCATATTAAATTAGATTTGTGAAAAAATAAATACAAAAAAGTTTTAAAATCATTTTTTTACATCTTTCCATAAAAGAAAATGTCATTTTTATATAATTTTTTAAGTCAATTCTTTTATAAACAACCAGAAATAGTATCACACCCGGATAAAAACGAAGAAGATGATGATATTTTCATTGTAAAACATTTAGTTACTGTACACGACATAAAATCCATTCGATTAAATAAAGTCAAAGAAAAAGATTCTTCTCAAAAAGATTATGATGACCTGAAAAAACTTATTTTAAATGTAAAACTTAACCACGTCACAATCGATAATAAACAAAATAAAGAATATAAACATAGACATCCCGTTTTAAATGAATTACGTGAAAAATTTAAAAAATAAATAAAAATTTGCGTAATAAATAAATGAGTAATAATGATCCTATGAAAACATCCGGATTGTGTTGTAAAAATGTAATTCCTGTTAATTACACACCACCATTTCAAACAACTAAATATGCTTCAAATAATATAAATGAGCAATATGGAAATATCCAAAATATTACTAGTAGCACTATGCGCGGAAATTATGCTGAGCGAATCAAATATATTATGAATGATAACACAAATGAAGTTGGTTTGAGTTCTGGAGGAGGAGAATATGTTGTTCCTAATTATAAACATCGATATGATCAATTTCATAGACATAATTGTTTTGATTTTGGATATCAAAAATTAAGAAATGCTTATGGTAATGGAAATAACGGACAATGCAAAATTCGCTATGAAGATTACTAATTTTAGATTTCATCCTCTGACATAGCAGAAATCGCAGATATATCACCTGCTTTTACACGATCTTTTTGCGTGTCTACCAAAGCAACATATCCTTTACCTTCAAAATCAAATGATATTATTTTATGATGTGAATATGGTACTGCTACTTGTCCTACTTGTTCAATATAAAAACCTTTAACACTAACAACAAAATTGGCATTGGCAGAAATAACTGTGTCATAATTTTCTGCTACATCTAACCCATGATCATTTTCTTGTAAATATTCTGATTGAACGATCAATAATGTTTTTCTCATTGTCATCACATCCTTTATCATATCACACACTAAATCAATAGTCAATATGTTAAATTTTTCAGAATCGTGTAATCTACTATTAATTTCTGCCAATATAATACCGTTATTTTCTTCTACAGGAGGGGGGGATCCTCCTCCGTTATGCATACCATCATATTCTTTATTTTTTCTCAGAGATTTATTTTTCCTAATCGATTTTTTTGACTTGCTTACTTTTTTTCTAAAAGATCTAGATCTTCTTTGATTATTCACGACTTTTCTCTTTGAAATAGATTTTTTTTTCATTTATTTATAATAATACAATAATAAATTAAAAAAAATAAGTGACGATGAAGAAAAAAAAGATGACGATGGATTTAGTGTTACATCTCAACAATCTGTTAAAATTTTAGACCATGACGAAGATTCTGTAACTAGAAATAAGAATTTATATAAAAGTTTTATTGTTATTATATTTTCTTCATTTTGTTTAACTATTTCACTAGGTGTAAATGAAATGTTCAAACTTATCCTGGATCATACAAAATCTGATAAAAGTAATGTCAATGAAATTGGGTATTATGTTGTTTATATCTTTGCACTGATTATAATAACTTTAGGTTTGGTGTACTTTTTACACCCTTGAAGATTTAAAATGCCGGAAAAATAAAATTGAGAACATAAATAATGAGATATGTTAAGGCAGAGCTATCGCGCCAACCGTAACTATCAATGATTTATTTATGGCTCCATCTCATCGGGATGTAAAATACAGGCTTGCGCCTACTCAGTGGTACTACATCGGTACCGGAACTAGCAATTCCCTAATAGTTTATTTTTAATTATTAGACCACCCAAAATTTACATGGACTGCTGTATCCAACCTTGAAAATAAAGATTCTAAAACCGGCGTTTTAAATCTTCAAGGGTGTAAATAGATATTCAGTGATATATATACATAAAAAATGGAAAATAATGATAAAATTCCAAGTTTGTATAAAACTTGTAGTCTTCATATAGCACTTGAAAGAGCAGATTTAAATAAAGATTGGGTTGTATTTACAGAACTAATGAAAATTGATCCGAAGTTTTTAAAAATGCATTTAGATGCAACATCATCTATATTTGATTATAATTATCTAGCTCTTACAAAAGAACAACAATATGATTTATTCAATTAAATTTTATAACTATCTGTTATAAAATATAAAGCAATGATTGACAATGATATTACTGAAATAGCACCGCATCTATTTTTATCAAACTGGTTTACAAGTAACAATTCAAATGTATTATATAAAAATAATATAAAAGCTGTTATAACTATAGAAACTTTAGAAAAACCAAGTGATATTTTATTATATCAACAGATGAATGGGATAGAATCTATGTATATCACCTTACCCGATAGTCCATCAGCTAATATATATCAATATCTTGACAATACTTATGATTTCATTGAAAATAAAATATCAAAAGGTGAAAATGTGTTAGTTCATTGTTATGCAGGTATTAGCAGAAGTGCAACTATTGTTTTGAATTATTTACTAAGATCCTTTTATCAAAATCGAAATAATAATAAAAATTTTACAAATCCTCAAGAAATTTTACAGTCAGTTCTGAATTTTGTTAGACAACGGAGACCGATTGTGAATCCAAATCAAGGATTTTTAAATCAATTACTTCGAAAAACGATTCAATATAGCAACGAATATTTAAAAACCGAATATTTTTGCATGAGGAGAAGTCATTCATCACATTTTTAATAACTTTGGGTAATTTTTTATTGTTCCTCCAACTTCATTATAAATTTCTTCTCTTGTTTTAAAATGTTTTTCCAAAACTTTATTATCATCAATCAAATCAAAAATAATAGGCTCAACATCAGGCCTTCTAAGCACTCTTCCGAGCGCCTGGACAAAATAGCTTTCTAAATCACTACCTAAAACCAAACAATCTAACTTTTTGAAATCAAATCCTGTACCGGCTTTCATAATACTTGCAACAAGAATTCTGGATTCTCTATCGAACTCTTGTTGAGATTTCAATAAACTTGCAACATGCTCACCCTCTTCCAATAATCGATCATATAAATATTTTCCCTGATTAACTCGTTTTGTGAGAATTAAAATATTTCTATCCTTAAATTTTTTACATATTGATATAATCAATTCATTTCGTTCTATATTATTACATTGTGCATCTAATATTGCACCCCAATTTAACTTTCCGCTTTCGGTAAGTTCCATTTTAGGCTTGAATCCTGTATGAACTTTATATACGATATGTTTTCGTTTCAGTAGACGAACAATACGATTACTTCCGAAATATAGTTCTATTAAAGGATCTAGACCATCGGTTCTGTAAGGTGTCGCACTTAATCCAATCAAATATCTTGGGAAAATACATTGAAGACTTTTCGATAATGATTCAGCCATAATCAAATGAAGTTCATCTACAATACATAAAGCAATTTTTTTAAAAAAAGTCTTCTTTTTTTTTGGAATATTCGTTGCATTCATAATAAAAAAATCACAATCTTCATCTAATTCGCTTTTTGATGTTAGTTTTTGTATCTTTGCAGTAGGACAAAATTTTAAAATCGATTCTTCCCATTGATTAATCAATACAATTTTATTGACGATAATCAATGTTTTCAAACGAATTTCACATGCCAAATTTATAGCCATAATTGTTTTTCCAAATCCAGTGAAAAGACTAAGAATAATTGATCCGGTTTTTGATAAAATCTTAAGAGCCTCTTTTTTAACTTCTATTTGTTCATCTCTCAATGATCCTGTGAATTCTAAATTCATTACTGGAAATTTTTCTCTTGGTCTACGAGGTAATTTTAATTTAGAAGACCCATAAGCAAACGGTATATAAACATAATTATTATCATCTAAAAAATAAGTTGAAATTTCTTTGACAGGCGCAGATTTGTTATATTTATTTGAAGGAATTTTTATAATCAGGTCATTGTTTATAGTTTGTATTTGTTCATTAGTCAAATCTGAAGATTTCACCAGTAAAGACATATATATATTTATTTTGTTTGTTATATATATGTTATGTAAATAAATCTTAAAATCAAATTTTTTCTTCTTCATATAATTGTAAAATCAGAAAGAATAATACTACTAAAATTTTCAACTTCGATAACAACGCATTCTTTTTCTATAATAGAAGCAACTTTAAAATTATTAAACATATTGGGTTTAGGTTCATATTCTTTTATAAATTGAATATGTTTCATATCATCAAATATTTGAATATTATAACAGTCTTTTTCTTTAATAATTAATACATGGAATATTCCTATTGAAAATAAAAGATTATATACATCAAATGCTAAATCCTTATTCAAATTTCTAATTTCAACATAATTCGATTTTTGAATTGAATTGATGTCAATTATACCAGTCAAAAGTTTGCGTCTGAAATATATAGAATTTCTTTTACAAACATCGGGGATACATTTTGAAACAAAAAGAAAATCGTAGGTATTTTTAATTTCGTGATCTAAATTGATATCTGAAATTGATATTATGTGTTCATTTAAACTAGAAATTTTTTTTAGTTTTAAAGTATCTAATGTTTCTTGGAAAGATTTTATGAAACATGGGGGGTTATTATCATCTTTAATTTTTATAAATAATTTATTGACATTTCCAAGAAATATTCCTATGAAATAAGGATCTATTGATAAATCAACTTCTTTATATTCAACAGCTGATTTATGTATAGATAATGCGTTTTTATCATCATTATTAAACGATAAATATTGTTTGATGTCAATATGATTGAATGTTAAATTTTTGTTATTGAATGTTAAGAATTTGGTGTTTTCACCTATAACAAAACTATTTCCATATCTAGAAATGATTCTATAAAGATTTTCTTTTGAAATATATTTCTTCTTTACGATATTTTTATAATTAGGCATTCCAAGTAAAATGTCATTTTCTTCTATATCAATAACTTTTTTTAAAGTGCCGTCAGATAATAAAATTTCAGTATCTTTATGAAAAAAAAATTTTTCAGTATTATTATTCATTTTTTATTGTAAATGATTATTCTTTTAATCTTCTTTTTCAGTAAAAGAATACATGTAATATCCAAGTGATAAATATTTCACTAAATCTTTTTCGCTATGATGTTTTTCTTTTGAGAATTTGAATTTGTAATAAAATTCACATAATAGAAGAATTTCCTCTTTATCGATTTTACCATCCTTGATCGAGTCTGATAAATCTGACAAAAATTTTAGAAGACTTTCTTTTTCTTTTTCTTGAACGGTGTTCATTTTTAGTTATATATTATTTTATTTTTAAATATAGATATATATCCCAATATGAAATAATTTTCTTTTCCATTTAAAAAAAATAATATTTAAATAAAAATGAATATTTTCGTAATACTTTTATTCTTGATATTTTTATTTTTATTGGGGTATTTCTTTAATTTTTACAGATATTTTAAAATAAGATACTATCCGAATTTACCAGATTACATTATGAAATATACTCATAAAAAAAAAATTACTAGTTTTAGTTCGAAAATTATTGTGTCTATTTCTTGCAGACCTCAAAATTCTCATAAATTGGAACCTTTACTCGCATCCTTATTGGATCAGACAATTAAAATTGATCAAATTGCGCTTAATATACCATATAAAACAAAAGATGGAAGAGATTACCAAATTAAAAAGGTTTGTGAAGACGTTGTAAGTGTTTATAGATGCGGAAATGATTATGGTAAGGAAAATAATATAATACCCGCTTTATTACGTGAAGGTGAATATGGGACGATTGTCATTTCTTTGGATGAAAATATTATATATGGGAAAAATTTTCTAGAACTTTTAATTCAAACTTCGGTTCAGAATAATAATTGTGCCATAATGTTCAACGAAGGAATGCTTGTTAAACCAGAATTTTTTAATAGAGATATATTATACGCAGAAAATATTATAAGTGTCAAAAAATATATAAAATCTCGTAAAATAAATTTTGAATATTATGAAAATTACAAGATATAGAAAAAAATTATAAGATATAAAGGATATATAAATGATTATTCAAAAAGAAATAAAAATCTTGCTTATATTAAGTCTGATAAGTTTTATCATGGATGTTTCTTCGGGCGCAGAAGCTTATTACAAAAAGTGTTTGAAAAATCCCAAATTTTACTCTGTATTATTCGTTCATCATATTATATCGACATTTAGTTATTTAGGATGGATGAGTTCAAATGTTTATGTTCTAATATACTATATAATATCAAATATCATGATTTTTGTTCATTGGAATTGTTATTATAATAAATGTGCAATATCTGAATATATTAGAAAAGAATGTGAATCACCTAACGTTCCATTTAGAGATCTTTATTATTTTCTTGGTTTGAAAAATTATATGAAACATATTTGTGGATTTTTCATGATTATAACTATAATAAAACTTTATAAAAAATATAAAAATAGTGTTTAGAAATAAAATAATGATATTAAAAATGTTGTTTTTAGGTGATTCAAATGTTGGTAAATCTTGTTTAATAAAACGATTTTTAGACGACGAATTCGATAGTCACTTATCATCAACAATATGCATAGATTTTAAAATTAAAAAAATAAAAGATGATTTAAAACTTTATATGTGGGAAATAACTTCTGTAAAGGATTGCAAGTCATTTTTTAAAGATGCAAATGGAATTTTTATTTTTTTTGATATCACGAATGAAAAATCCTTTTTAAATATACAAGACTATATAAATGCTGTTAAAAATTATAATAAAAATAATAATATCCCAATAATATTATTAGGTTCTAAATCAGATCAAAATGATGACCGCAAGATTTTGTATCAAGATGCCAAAAATTTTGCTGATTCAATGAATATGAATTATTTTGAAATTTCTTCAAAAGAAGGAAAAAAAGAGGATGTTCAACAAATATTTAATATAATGCTTTCAGAAATCGATGAATGCAAAGAAAAAGATATAGAAGAACTAAAAGTGAAGAAGAAAAAAAAATGTCTTATAATGTAGTCATTTTTTTATAATAAACCCTTATTATAAAAAAATATATTTATGTCAAGTCATAGTCAAGTCATGCATTAATTCTTGAATTCCTGAATGACTTTTCACAGATATTTTATACGCTTTTGAATTCAATGCATCACTATCCATTCTATCAATTTTGTTCTGAACAACCATCACTCTTTTAGGTGAATATTTCTCTATTATTTTAAGAGCTATTTGTTTCCCCCTTTTATATGAATTAATATCATCAAACATTAACAATAACACATCAAGGTCAATGAATAAATCATTATTGGTGTTATTATAAAGCGTTCCTGCAAAATCATAAAATTCAATATCTTTGTCTCCATATCTGAGATTTCTAATATCGTATTGACTAGTTACTTTGTAGCAGGAATTGAATCTATTTCCTTGTAATCTGTTAATGAATTGAGTTTTTCCAACTCCGGCAGTTCCGATTTTACAAGACATCAAAGTTGATTTTTTAATTGTGAACCAAAAAAAAAATCAATTTTTTCTATCCGGACGTCAATAACGAATCTTTTCGAAATGATATAAAATTTTTATTTTTATCATAAATAGAATATTGTTTGAATTGTCTCATGCATTTATTGAATAAAAATTTAGACTTCAGCTCGGTGATGGAATAATCATAAAATATTTTATAAGGGTTATAAAATGCGAAAATGTTTTCAGTTATAATATGGTCAGGTAAACATAAAATATCTTTCAATGTGTATTTTTTCATACTTAAATATAAAATTTAAAAATCAAAATTTAAAATCATTTTTTGATTTTATATTTTAAGTTTTCTTTGAAATAAAAATGGAAGATGAATGCAAAACATCTGCTGAATCGAAATATAATTATCATGATGAAATAATTTGTTCTCATAAAAAAACAACCAGTTCTTCTATATTATACGTTATTGCTGTTATATCAAATCCTGCTAGATTTGCAAGACGATATGAACTATTTAATGAATTTTGTGACAGAATGGAGGATGAAAAGCATGTTAGATTAATAACCGTTGAACTTCAACAGGGATGTAGAGATTTCGTAACCAATTCTACTATAAAATTACGAACTGATGATGAAATATGGTACAAAGAAAATCTAATCAATATCGCCGTCACACATCTACCTGATGACTGGGAATATATGGCTTGGATAGATGCGGACATTGAATTTCAAAATAAAAAATGGGTTAGTGAAACTATTGAATTACTACAAACATATAAAGTTTTGCAACTATTTAGTCACGCAATTGATTTAGGTCCAAAAGAAGAGACTTTGCAAGTTCACGTTGGTTTCGCTTATCAATACTGTAATGGTGAAATTTGGAGTCTACCTAACAAATATAATAAACTTTGGCATCCTGGATATGCTTGGGCCATGACAAGAGATACTTTTGATAGAGTAGGTGGATTAATTGATTTCGGAATTTTAGGTGCAGGTGATCATCATATGAGTTTAAGTTTCATTGGTCTAGTAAATAAAACTCTAAATAAAAATCTACATGAAAATTATAAATTGTTGTGTAATATTTACCAAGAAAGATGTGAAAAAGTTATTAAAAAAAATATTGGGTTTTTGCATGGCACAATCCTTCATCATTTCCATGGATGTAAAACTGATAGAAAATATGTTGATCGATGGGAAATTTTGGTAAGTAATAATTATGACCCGTTAAGAGACGTTATTAAAAATAGCCGAGGATTATATGAATTGAATACTGATAAAATTAAATTAAGAGATGATATTATAACCTACTTTAGACAAAGAAATGAGGATTATAAAAGATTAGCATGCGATTACAAATATGTTAAAAAAGATTACATGTAAATGTAGTTTTTAAATTTTTTCATCTATATTTTCATACCCCAAAAAATTGATTTTTTTTAATTTTTTTAACTTAAAAAACAAAGTGATATTTTAAAGATGACTAAAATTTGTCAAAAAGAATATTGTGACAAAGAAGCTATTAAGCGCGGTAAATATTGCATTGATCATTGCACTAGAAAAAGATCAGAAAATCAGTATGATGATTCTAAAACTGATGAAGAAATTCTTGTGCAAGTTAGACGAAATATAGAAAGACAAAGAATAGAAGAAGATATGCAACGAATAGAAAATGAACGTCGCGCAGAAATGAGAAGAATGGAGATGATTAGAAAAGACGAAGAACGGCAAATAAATGAAATCCGATACGCCGAAGAACGATTACTACGAGAAGAGCAAGAGAATGAATACAATGAGGCTTGTAGGCAAGATTTAGAAAAAATGAATCGAGAAAAGGAGTTAGAACAAAGGAATCGGGAAAAGGAATTGGAACAAATGAATCTTAAAAAGGAGTCAGAAAGACAACAAATAGAAGATGAGCACAAATTTGAAATTTGCATGAGAGAAAAAGTTCGTCTAAATAATGAAAGGGTGAATGACGGCTATTATAAAATAAAGTTTGTGTTTAAGAATCTTGGAAGTTTATCAATGATATCAACATTTTCTAAAGATGATTGTTTCGAAAGTGTCTTTAATTTTGTTGATTCATTTTTTTATGAGTCGAGTATAAATTTCCCATCTGAAGGGTATGAACTAATTTCATATCCAAATATTACACTTAGCGAGATAGATCATTCCAAAATAAAAATTTCAGAAAAATTTGATCATAGAAACATACAGCTAACTTTTAAAGAAATAGAAAAAATGATTTTGTAAAATTAAAATTTTTATTTTTTTAATAAAATGAAAATGAAGTGTCAAACTTGTTCTAGAAAGATTAAAAATTTCACGTGTAATCAGTGTAAGTGTGATGGATTTTTTTGCACAGATTGTCTACCCTTTTTTAAACATGGTTGTTCTTATGATTATAAAAAGGATAAGAAAGAAAAATTGTCAGTTGAAAATGTGTTAGTAGTACCTGATAAGATAATCCATATATGAAATACAAACAATTTTATAATATTTTTTTATAAAATTTAAAATTTAAATATAAAATAAAAATGAATAAATTTCAACATATACTTTCTTTCTTTATACTTATTTTCGTTATACTTATATGCAAATTTGATATAAAATATATACTTTCTTTTTTTACATGTAAATTTGATATAACAAAAGATATACTTTCTTTATTTACAGCTGTATTTATTGTAGATTTTATTTTTGCTGTAATCATTAGGTATTTTTTAGGAAACCCGATAAATGATTGGTATGATAATTTCGGAATTTCTGCTGTTTTTGCCGATGTTTTTTCGATCGTTATTGGAATCGTTCTCGCTTATATTATTTATACTACTTTTATAAAAAAGGAAAATGAAGAGTTCAATATATGGATTTTTATTGGAGTAACCATATGCGTACAGCTTCTCCACGACCTATTTTTTTATTACGCTATTGTAAAACAGATGCCAAAAGGTCATAATAAAATGATTGATGTTTTTAGGGAATACGGAGAATATGGTGGTGCTGGAATTCTTGCGATAGATGCTTTAATGATGGTTTTATCTATTTTAATATTTTGTGTTATATCAAACTATTTTAATGATGTTTCAAAGTTATTTTGTTTTGCGTTTATATTGTACGCATTTCAATACATTATCTATACTCCTAGACAAAATATTAAATTATTTAAAGAATAAGATATAATGATCAATAAAAACATGTTTTCAGATATTGAATTACGAAGAATATCAGAAAGACCTGTCACGACATTATGTGAAATTATGAATCGTAATCTAAGTGATAAAGGTAGCGGTCATCATAATTATACAAAATTATACGATCATATGTTTTCTTATTTTAGACATGAGAAATTGAATATTCTTGAAATAGGAGTAGGTAGTTTGAATCCTAGTATTCCTTGTAACATGTCTGGTGGAGAATTAGGAAAAATATATAAACCAGGTGCAAGTATTAGAGGATGGACAGAATATTTTCCGAATTCTCAAGTTTATTGCTGTGATATAGATCTTGACATATTAAATTTTGATGATGAAAGAATTCATCCTTTTTTCTTCCATCAAACAAATGATTATATAATGAAATCTGTCACAACTAATGGAATTTTAAAAGATGTGAAATTTGATATAATAATCGATGATGGATTGAATATATTTTCAGTGAATTGCAATGTTATGAAATATTTGCTTCCAAAATTAAATCCTGGTGGATATTATATAATTGAAGATATAATAAACGATAAATATGATTATAAAAATATTGATTTTGGTCTAATAAATGGTCTAAATTACCAATATGTAAGATTACCTAATAAAAACAATTCATGTGATAATAACTTGTTTATAGTTAAAAGCTAAGAAATTTTTATAACTTATAAGTAGTTATAAAAAATTTACCGTATTTATTTTCGAGAATTTTTTTTCTTTTTTGAACGACGCTTACTTTTTATTTTTTTCTTGATTTTGAGGCTTTTACTTTTTTTCTTGATTTTGAGGCTTTTACTTTTTTTCTTGATTTTGAGGCTTTTACTTTTTTTTGACCGACGCTTTTTACTTCTTTTTGACCCATCTTTTTTTTTTCTACACATTTTACATATTGTTGCATTAGCTTCATTTTCAAACGTGCAATATGTGCAACTCCATGATGTGAATTTTGGAGTTGATGCTTTAGGGAGTGTTGATGATTCGAAAGTTTTTCTACACATTTTACATATTGTTGCATTAGCTTCATTTTCAAACGTGCAATATGTGCAACTCCATGATGTGATTTTTGGAGTTGCTGCTTTTCTTGTTAATTTAGGGCGTGTTGATGCTTCGAAAGTTTTTCTGGAGATTGACACATGCGGTGGGGCTGCTACAGATTCAGATGTTTTTCTTATGAGTGATTTAGATACTTTTGGAGCTGCTACAGATTCAGATGTTTTTCTTATGAGTGATTTAGATACTTTTGGAGCTGCTACAGATTCAGATGTTTTTCTTATGGGTGATTTAGATACTGGTGGGGCTGCTACAGATTCAGATGTTTTTTTTATGAGTGATTTAGATACTTTTGGAGCTGCTACAGATTCAGATGTTTTTCTTATGGGTGATTTAGATACTGGTGGGGCTGCTACAGATTCAGATGTTTTTTTTATGAGTGATTTAGATACTGGTGGGGCTGCTACAGATTCAGATGTTTTTTTTATGAGTGATTTAGATACTGGTGGGGCTGCTACAGATTCAGATGAACTATATTCATTAAAAATATCTATAGAAGATTTACGTTCTTGATAATTGTTATACCAATTTAAATAAAAAGCGTGATATCTTTTAAATTTAACCACCTTATTATCTTTCAAAAAATTTATATTTTTTATATGTTCGTCTATATCATCATCGATAAAATAAATATCATCAAATTTATTTATGTTATCTATTCCTATATTGTCAATAACAAATGATAGTTTAGATTTTTCCATTTTATTTTGATCTGCGTATATAACATTTTCTTTGTGTTTTTCAGTAAGAATTGTTTTTGTAATTTCTTCTCTTTCAGCAATGCCACTAACTTTACCTCGTGTGCATATTTTAAAATTTGAACCAAATGTTGCAGATAAACAATCGATTTTTTTAATTAAACTTCTACCATTGTAATCTAAATCAAAGTTTTGTTTTATAAAATCCATGTTAAATACTTCATATATATTCATATATTTCGAAAACAATTCCATATTCATAAAATTATACCATAATGTATCATCTAAATCAGATATTAAAAAATTATTCTCATACCCAATTCTACTAAGTAATTCCTCAACTATCAACCCTTTTGTCAAAATATATGTTTTAATTTCTGTCATTTATTTATATAATATATATTTTTATTTACAAAACACCATTATCATTTAGACGTTCAGTGAATTTAAACTAGCAACCATATAAACTTCTTTTAGTCTTACTTCGTCTTTTAGTCTTACTTCGTCTTTTAGTCTTACTTCGTCTTTTAGTCTTACTTCGTCTTTTAGTCTTACTTCGTCTTTTAGTCTTACTTCGTCTTTTAGTCTTACTTCGTCTTTTAGTCTTACTTCGTCTTTTAGTCTTACTTAGTCTTCGCCCATCACTTCTTTTTTCTGCTTTTGATAATTGGATTTTGAATATGTTTTCGTCCAAAGGATTAATTTGTTCATCTAAATTTTTAATGTTTTCTTCTAAATTTTTAATTTCTTCAGATTTATCTTTTTCGTGTTTTATACTTTCAAGTTTAATCATTAAATTTGTTTTTTTTGTTTGAAGAACTTCTAATTTTGTTAGAAGTTCAAGTTCACCAAGATTTTCATCTTCACGATTTAGTTCAGTAAAATCTGTGTTTCTAACTATTCTAGGAGGGGATTTAATTTCAGATTCATCTTCACGATTTAGTTCAGTCAAATCCGTGTTTCTAACTGTTCTAGGAGGCGATGTAAATTCAGAATATGTTTTTTGTATTTTTGATTTGTTTTCATCTTCGTTTTCATCTTCATCACGTGGTCTTTTGTTGTCCATTGTTTTTTATTAAATGAAGATTTTTAATAATTCAAATTATTTTATGATGATTTAAAAATTAAATTATTAAATATAAACTTAATAAATGATCGAAATTGTTAATGGTAAATATGATTTAAAATATCTAGACAATATGTCAATTTCGGAACTTAAAACATATTTTAAAAATTTTTCTTCATATGAAGATTTTTTAAAAAAAGAAGAATTGTATTTTATTCCGCCTGAAAAGTTTAATAATTGGTTCTACACAATTCGTTTTATGGATTTCGATCTTTTAAAAATACCATTTTATAATTTGTTTAAACAAACAGGAATGATAGTTGAAAAAATAAAATATGACCATGAAACAATTAAAGTTTGGATTGATAATTACAAATCCTATCATACAAATGAATATTCTAGAATTTTAAATGAATTTAGAGAATTAGTTTTGGCTCATAATAATTCTTAAACAAACTTGAAATTGAAATTTAAAGAAAAAAACCTAGATTTATAGTAAAATGTTCGCAAGAGCAATGAATAGTAATAATACCTATACTTCAACATGGAATGGAGCGACTAGTTTGGCGACTCCAGATCTATCTGAAAAGTATACAGGTAGATTATCCCTTTTTTTTAAAGCCATCAGAAATATATCTGATGAAAAATTATATGAATATTTTCAAAAGTCTATAACTGAAGATATAATAGATACATTTGTTATAGCTTTCAATGTTCGCGATGTTCGAGGCGGAAAAGGTGAAAGATCAATTGGAAATGCAATGATGACTTTTCTTGCTATATTTCATCCAGAAAAGTTTTTAAAGATTTTGCATTTAATTCCAGAGTATGGTAGATGGGAAGATTTACTTTGTTTTTTTCCAAGAGTTAATCCAGGAATAAATTCAGAAGTATCTGAACATTCTGTTGATATTGTTTGTAAACAGATTCTTCGTGATTTGTCTGATATGAAGGAATGCAAACCAATATCTCTAGCAGCTAAATGGATGCCGACAGAAAATGATTCGATGGATAGAAAATTTCATTTGGTGAATATAATTTGTAAGAAACTTGAAATAACTCCAAAGCAATATAGAACTGAATATATTGGACCATTGAGAAAATATTTGAATATCGTCGAACGATTAATGTCTCAAAAACGATGGGGTGACATCGACTTTTCTAAAGTACCTTCTTGTGCAATGAAGAAACTAAAAAAAGCTTTTGAAAAGAATACACCTGAATTTTTCAATGATTGGAAACTAAGATTATCAAGAGGTGAAGTAAAGATTAATGCAAAAGTTCTATTTCCACATGATATCATTCGAGAGATTCGAACAAAGGGTGTAACCGACGAAGATCAAATATTAATTTCACAATGGGAAGTAATGGAAGATGAGATTAGAAAATTAGGAATTCTTGAGAATGCATTGGTTGTTGTTGATAATTCAGGAAGTATGACAGATAACAATCATCTACCTGCAGATATAGCTTATGCAATGGGGATTTTAATTTCATCGGTTGTAAAAGGTGACTTTCGAAATAATATTATATCATTCAATGACGATCCGGTATTTTTTGAGATTCCTGATGGAAATATTTATAAGAAATATTCTAAAATTTGTGAATCACCAGTTGGATATTCAACAAATTTGGAAAAAACTTTCGATCTAATTCTAAGAAAAGCAAAGATCCATAAATTAAAGGAAGAAGATATGCCAAAGAAAATTTTCATTGTATCTGACATGCAATTTAATATCATTGAAAAAGAAGTTCAGTATGGTTGTGGGTATGGTAGACAAAATACTACAAATTTCGAGGAGATTGAAGAAAAGTACTTTAATAGTGGATACAAGAGACCTCAAATTTATTTCTGGAATGTAAATGGGAATATAAACGATTTTCCTGTTTCTGTTGATGACAATGGAACATGTATGATTTCTGGAGCAAGTCCGAGTATTTTGAAATCTGTTTTTAGATGCAGTGAAATTTCACCAGTTCCAATTTTGAGAGAAACTTTGGATGATGATAGATATCAAGCTGTAAGAAGATGTCTAGAATAAAAAAAATGATATTTTAATTAATTCACCGTAATTAAAATAAAAATGCAAGAAGAAGATTACGATTATATTTTCAAAATTTTAATTATAGGCGACAGTTCAGTTGGTAAATCATCTACTGTTTCAAAATTCGCAGATGAAGAAAATTTAGAATATTCTCCAACTATTGGAGTTGATTTACATGTGAAAATTATAGAAGTTGATGACAAAAAAATAAAAATGCAGATATGGGAAATAGGCGGAAGTGAAAGATTTCGAAAAATAGTTTCTGCATATTACCGAAACTGTCAAGGTATGGTTTTGATGTTTGATTTAACAAATAAAGAATCATTTGAAAATTTACAAATGTGGATCAATCATATTAAAGAAAATTGTAATAATGAAGATGAGTACTTTGATGACATTCCGAAAATATTAGTTGGGAATAAAAATGATTTGAAAATCCAAAGAAGTGTTTCACACGAAGAAGCTTATGATTTTTCATATGATTTGAACATTCCTTATTTAGAAACATCGGTTAAAAATAATGAAAATACCAATAAAGTTTTTGAACTGATAGCAAGGGAAATCAAAATGAATAGAAAATATTGTTTAAAAAATATGAAAAGTTTCGAATGTAAAGAAAAATCGTCTCGTGTAAAGGATGAAAGAAGTTGCTGTTTTGACTGGTTAACATGTTGTTTCTCTTCAAGATGATAAAAAATATTTAGGTCCTGTTTTTTATAAATATAAAATGTTTTCTTAACTCTTATTCGAGTTAAGAAAAAAGAAGGATCTAGAAATAGTTTCTGACCCAAATCGGGCAATAAGTCTTTACAAATTTCTTTACAATGATTTTATTAAATTTAGGATAATAGATAGTCAGGGGTAAATATTTTCTCACTTTTACTATTGAAGTGTTTCTAATCATTTTTAATTTATATTTAACAATAAAGTTAAAAAAAAATCAATTTTTATTTACTTAGGAAGTTGTTGTTTTGTTTGATTCTTTCTGTTATTATTAATACATACGTTTTGAAATATAGATAAATATGAAAGTATGAATATTACAAATAAATATACAATGAGGTTTCCTGATTGAATTTTGTTATAATTATAATTACTGAAAAAAATATAACTTCCAATAACAATCCAAATCAAATTCACTAAATTTAATATATATAGAAGACAAACTGCTGTGCAATTTACAAAACTTTTATTAGCAGATGTTGCATAGAATATAATTGTGGCGAACGTGCAAATTGCTAAAGAACCGTTCACAATCAACCATTTATTAAAATTAATTATATCATTGTTTATATTTAATAAATCATGGTAGAATACCCCAATAACTATTTCAGAAATAGGTATTCCTAAATATAAAATTGTCAAGAATGAAAATCCAATAAAACTACAAAAGTATATGAATGAGTCAGACATTTTGATCTGAACTAAATCTAAAAAAAAATTAAAAAAATCATTTTTTTTTGAAAAAAAAGATATTACATGTAAATTTTTATTGACATATATGGTTTTAATAAAAATTAAAAATTTATTACTTAAAAGAAAAATTATTCTCTTTTAATAAAAATGTCAGCTTCAACCGGAATTCAATTAGGTTTTATAAATCAAAATGTTAAAAATTCAGGATTGTTGGTATCGGGATTGTATTATCAGATCTACAATGGTTATTTTAATGATGATTTAACATTTTTCGATTCAGCATCTTATTTATTTCCTTCTGGGTCAACAGGATTTTCTAGTGATTTTACAAATCTTGGACTTTCAACTAATCAAAAAACTCAACCTAATCAAAATTTAGCATATTTTTCAGTTCAATGGTCTGGATATTTAACAACACCATCTGGAACAAGTGGTACTTGGACTTTTTCAACAACTTCAGATGATTCTAGTTATATTTGGATCGGTAGTAACGCTTTGTCTGGGTATAATATTGGAAATTCATTAATTAATAATGGTAGTTTACATCCTAACCAAACCATTACTAATACGATAAGTTTGTCTGCATCTACAACGTATCCAATAAGAATTGTTTATGGTCAGTCTATGGGTAACTATGATATGTCTATTCGTTTCACTCCACCTGGAGGTTCTTCAAAAACAAATGGTGTTGGATATTATTTCGCTGGACAAATTAGTTCTTTCGATACTCCACTAAATTTAGGTTATCTTAGTGGAAATACTTTACAAAGTGGTTCTTCTATATCAATTGGAAATTATGCAGGTAATTATGGTCAAAATTATGGATCTATCGCGATTGGTTATGGAGCAAGTATCACGGGTCAAGGAACTTATAGTGTATCACTTGGCTATAAAGCAGGGCAAACAAATCAGGCAGCAAATTCAATAGTCATCAATGCGGCTTCGGTAGGACCAAGTGTTTCAAATTCCGGATTATATATAAATCCAATAAGACTTGATACTTCAACAACAACTGTTTTGGGATATAATACCAGTACAAAAGAAATTACTTATACTGAAAGTATTACAGGATACACAGGTTCAACAGGACGAACTGGTTACACAGGTTACACAGGATATACAGGGTACACTGGATATACAGGGTATACAGGTTATACAGGTCCCGCTGGTCAGAATGGTATTTCAGGAGGTTTAAGTTTATTTTTTGATAGTACGACATCTTCTTCTATACCTGTCACAGGATCTCTTTTGCAAACACCAAATACTGGATCACAAACAACTATTACAGGTAATTTTCCAAATAGTTCATCAAGTCCTTTATTAATTGGTTCATTTTTAACTGATTCAAATACTATAGACTCAATAACAATAGTCCATGGTTTATGGGATATAAATTTATATATTAATGCAAGTGATGTTTCATCACCTGTTTTTTATTATGCAGTGGGAACTGTTGTAGACTCCGATGGTGCTAGTAACCCAGTTTCTTTGTTTGACGATTCTACGAATCCTGTTCAAATCACAACCACATCGATGACATTGGTAAATGATACTGTATATGTCCAAGAAAACACTTTAGGTGATATATCACGACGAATTAAGATAGACATTTATGGTATAATTCCTTCAGGTAATAGCACATCTAAATATATAAATATTTATTTTAGAGGTGTAACTCAATCTCATACACATACAACATTATTAGCAAATTTAAATGGACCAACTGGGCCAACTGGATATACAGGTACAACAGGATATACAGGTCACACAGGTTATACAGGAGTTACTGGTTATACAGGATACACAGGTTTTACAGGATACACCGGATACACAGGTGTTACAGGATACACAGGATATACAGGTTATACAGGTTTCACAGGGTATACAGGTTTCACTGGATATACTGGATATACTGGGCCTCCAGGAACATCTTCTAACACAGGTTCAACAGGATATACAGGATTTACTGGTGTTACAGGTTATACTGGATTTACTGGTTACACAGGTTTTACAGGTGTAACTGGATTTACAGGGGGCACAGGTTATACAGGGTTTACTGGGTACACAGGGTTCACAGGAGTTACAGGTTATACAGGAGTTACAGGTTACACTGGATACACAGGTTACACTGGGTTTACTGGAGTTACAGGATACACAGGATATAGCGGGTATACAGGACACACAGGTTACACTGGGTTTACAGGTTACACAGGTTTCACTGGGCCAACAGGTCCGGCAGGTTATAATTCAAACACAGGATCAACTGGATCAACCGGATACACAGGTTACACAGGCTGGACAGGTGTTACAGGTTATACAGGTTACACAGGGTTTACAGGATACACTGGGTTTACTGGACCAACTGGGCCAGCAGGATTTAATACAAACACAGGCACGACTGGGTCAACAGGTTACACAGGCTATACAGGAAACACAGGTTACACAGGTTTTACAGGTTATTCAGGCTACACAGGGTACACAGGGTACACAGGATACACAGGATACACAGGATACACAGGATACACAGGATATACTGGATATACAGGGTTATCAGGAAACACTGTACTATCAGGGACATCAAATCCTTCAGCAGGAACTGGAAAAATTGGTGATTTTTTTATAAACACATCTTCATCTGTAATATTTGGACCAAAGATATTCGATGGATATCCAGCAAGTATGAGTTTCATAGTCAATGTTCCTACATATACTACATTTGGGGCATTACAATTTCCAGATACGACAAATGATTTAAATAATTTGGGAACAAGTGATTTCACAATAGAATTTTATTCATATAATTTAGGTGATACAAATGGGAGAGTATTTTCTATTGGATCATATGCTGATTCTGGTCATGCAACTCTAGCAATTTCATTTGAAGGAACGACAAATATTTGGTTCAATGGTTCTAGTCATGTGACAACAGATACAGGAACTTTAAATACATGGACTTACTATACACTAACAAGAAGCACTGATACTTTATATTTCTTTGTAGATGGAATTTTAAAAAATTCATACACGATTGGTTCAGGATTCGATTTCACAGACACATCTCATCCATTCACAATCGGGGCGGAAACTAATCTTCTAATCGGCGGTGCAATGAATGGATATATAACAAATTTTAGAGTTAAAAATGTGTGTATGTATACAAGCGGATTTTCTATACCATCTTTACCTTTAACATCCGATGGTGACACTTTACTATTACTTATAGCTGCTTCTAACGGAACAGCTTTTGTTGATAGTAGTTCAAATAGTTATGCATTGGTTACAAGTGGAAGTGCTGCTTGGTCATCGAATGGTCCAGGTAATTTTAGTTGGGGATCTGGTTCTAGTTTGTTTGGACCAACAGGTGTTACTGGTTTCACAGGATATACTGGACACACAGGTTATACAGGATATACAGGATATACTGGTTTTACAGGTGTGACAGGGTATACAGGTTACACAGGATATAGTGGTTATACTGGTTTTACAGGTGTGACAGGTTACACAGGCTACACAGGGTATACAGGTTATACAGGATATACTGGTTTTACAGGTGTGACAGGGTATACAGGTTACACAGGATATAGTGGATATACTGGTTACACAGGGTATAGTGGTTATACTGGTTACAGCGGATATACTGGTTTTACAGGTGTGACAGGGTATACTGGTTACAGCGGATATACTGGATATACTGGACACACAGGTTATACAGGAT
>Ga0247843_1002079_pt1 | contig 37918 bp, 45 predicted proteins | sample LaCruzMarch2017__FD_192420 | JGI IMG/M metagenome (GOLD analysis project Ga0247843, IMG submission 192420) | Freshwater microbial communities from meromictic Lake La Cruz, Castile-La Mancha, Spain - LaCruzMarch2017_8m | ecosystem: Environmental > Aquatic > Freshwater > Lake | place: Spain...
TAGCAAGTCCAATACTTTCAGAAATTGTTTTAAGACCGGGATCAGTTATTTCATAACCATCACGGTTAAGCTGTGTTGCAGAAATAATAGGACAGCTAAAGGCGTAAGTAAGTGCACGAAGCTGTTCGGTACAAATTTTAATTCTCTCATAACTACTATCACCGGTGGCCGAGTTGAGTAAATTTACATAATCAAGAACAATAGCATCTATCTTAATTCCTTTTTGAACTAGCTTCTTTACATATGCTTTTAAATGATTTACTGTAATTGTTGCAGGTGGAAACTCTTTAATAATAATTTTGGAAGTAGGATTTTCTACACAGTATTCTGTAATTTGATTCTTTAAAGTATCAGATTCTATTTTTAATTGTGATAACGGTATCTTAGATACACTTGATGCGAGTCTCTTTGCATAGATAAGTTCAGGCATTTCAAGAGAAACTAAAAGGACAGTCTTTCCTTGCTTAGCTATATTAGTAGCAATATTGCCTAAAAAGATACTTTTACCAATATTTGTTTCACCTGCGAAAAGATATAGCGCTCTTCCGTTCTCCAGGAAGCCACCACCAATCTTTTCATCAAGCCATTTCCATCCAGAAGGTATATATTTTTCATTAGAGTTAAGATCTGCAATAAGTTTATCAATATCTTCGAATAAATCTAAACCCACATCTGTAACCAAGCTAACATTACAAGCCTTTTCAAATTTATCTAGAATTTTAGAAGTATCGACTTCACTCTTGTTAATATCTTCCACAACGTCCATCATGGTATGGTAAACACCTTTTTCTTTTAAAAACTGTTCGGTGTTAGCTAAGAGCTCATCATTATTAAAATTCTTTTCTACGTTTGCAAAAAGTGCAACAACGTTTTTGAGAGACGCTTTTAATTCATCTGTTATAAGATGGGTTTTAATTTCAGTAATAGAGGGTTTAGTACCTCTCTTTTCATAAAAATCGCGGATAATATTAAAAACAGCTTTAATATCTTTGTTCTTAAAAAATAAAGGCTTAATATGATCTACTATAGAACCGAGATACATTTCATCGGTTAGTGATTTGTAAGCTATAATTGTTTCAAAATAATCTAAATCGAGCTTAGCCATACAAAGCTTATTATAAGTGCTTTTTAAAAATTATCAATTAGAACTATATTCTTTAATAAACTTTTCTTGATTGTCTAGAAATGCTTGACTATTAGAATTGAGCAGACCGGGGGATTTATGAATAGTCCAAATAGGATAAACTCCGAGCTTCAAATGCTTCTTATTAGCGTCGATACAGCTTGCAATATCATAGTGGTGAAATGAATAATTTTCATTAAATCGCCATCCAGACTCAATGATAGATTTAGTTGAAACACTTAAAAATAATCCATCAAGAATAGTAGCTCGGGCTGGTGTAGGTCCAAAACTCGTCATGTGAAATTGTGTATCGTCGATAAAATGAGCAACGCAACCTTTTAAATTACCGCTGTTAAACCCACCGCACATAAGATGCCATAAAGCTGGTTTGGTTATTTTAGGGTTAATGCCTCCCGCAAGCCCAACAATATCATAGAGGGTATGTGCTTTAGCAAGTTTATTGCAAATATTAAAATCATCAACATAGACATCATCGTGAATAAAAACTATACAGTCATATTTTGTTTTATAACTTTTTAATATGGTATTATACATTCTGCTTAAACCTGTTTTATTATTAGAAGTATACAGAATATCAAAACTATTTGTTTCGCTTTTAATTCTATTAAGCGATTTAAATGTTAATGTGTTATTAGGCTGCTCATAACTAGTACAAAAATAAAAAGCTATTTTCATGGTGTAAAAAAGGGTGAGTTCGGTTTAAAGCGACCAACTGAAGTAATACCTTCCGGGGTTAGTAGGTAAATTAGACCTTCTTCCAGAGCAACAAACCCCTTTTCTAAAAGCGACGAAAACTCGTTATTTAAAAAGTCAGCATATACGGTACTTCCAGAGCGTGCAATGTATATGTGACCAGTTTTTTGATTATACATCCATAGCCCGAAAGTGCCTTGCAAACAAGATAGTGCTCGGGCAATCGCGGTTACCTCGTCTTTACATTCTGTTTGCATTTGGTAGATAAGAGGCGCAATAACTGATGAATCCACGACATTTAAAGATTTTTTATCAACGATAGTTTTTCTTATAATTTTATCGTTTGTCAAGACGCCATTATGCGCAATAACCCAGTTCTTATACTGAAAAGGATGTGATGTTTTAGGTGAAAAATCTCTTTTTGCAGATGTAGGAGCTTGTGTATGCCCAAGAAAATAAGTAAAGTCGGTAATACTTTTCTTCTTTTTACCGTACTCAATTATCATTTTCTTTGTCAATGTAGCTTTCCCCGGGCTTTTTAATAAGGCGTGTATCTTTGTGTCAATCAATAGCCCACCATAAGAGAATGTGCCTCTCTTCTTATTACTATCATAAAGCTTTATATACCGTGTAAAGTCTTTAGAGCCAAATATGCCGCAAATATGTCTTATACCTCCTAATTATTATATGTATAAGAATAAATAATTCAAGATGAATAATGATTGTAGCCTTATATTTGAAGCTTATTTAAAGAAGAAGACAGTACTTTCAGAAGCACCGATTTACGGTATGGGAGATATGGGATATACGGGAGATATAGAAAAAGCACCAGGTGGTGGTTATGGTGTTGGCAAAGCTGCAGCAAGAGAAGGCAAAACAAAAGCAGATGTTGCGAATAATCTATTAACTGCTATTAAATCAAAGCTTTTCAAGCCAAGTTCTCATATTGTTGATGGCAAAGAGTATCAACTTTTTTACCCTGGCAGTAAAATGAAATTTCGTACAGACTTAGAAAATCTAATCAAGTCAGAATTAAAGCTCGGTGGTACAGAGGCTAAGTATACAGCTCGTGTAATTGATAATCTTCTTAATGTAGTGAGAGTTGATGCAGAAGGTGGTGTAAACACAACACCGGTAAAAGTCAAGCAAGCTGTTGTAGCTGGTATGAATGATCAAACTGTTACTGGTACGGAATCGCCGGCTGGTTCTCCCCTCGATGTTGAAGCAAAATCTAACACTTATGTGAAAAATCCTTTGACAAAGTTTATTAAAGAATTCATGCCAATTTTTGTTGAACTACCCGATGAAATTAAAATTGAAAAAGGTGATATATATGAATCACCAGAACTTGAAAATGAAGTAATTGAAGCGACAAGACGTGCTTATGATGATGCAAAGGCAAAAGACAAAGAATTAATTAGAGACTTTATTGATTCGCTTAAATTTAAAAATAGCTATACCCCTGCAAGTGAAGCAAAAGAAGGTGAAGGTACAGGAGAAGCACCTACAGTTGATGAAATTCCTGAAGATGATGATGTAACAGGTGAGCTAAGAAGTATGGGCGCTTTACCCGGAAGAGTTGGTCGCGACCCGGGTAGCTTTAGTTACGGTGACTAATAGGCTTACAGTTATACTTCTTCCAAGGTATCGTAATTTTATATAAAATCGGGTCTATATACCCTGAATCTATAAAGCCTTTTATCCGCAAAGAGCACGCAGTACATTCACCACAAGCCTGTTCTTCTCCCTCATAGCAAGTCCAAGTTTTACTAAAATCTACACCCAGCTTGACGCCCTGTTTTATGATTTCTTCCTTAGATTTATCAATTAACGGCGCTTGCACTGTAATTTTGTTTCTACGATTCAAAGCAGAGACATTATTAATTTGCTCTAAAAATTCTTCACTACCATCCCAGAACCCTGCTACACTGTCAGCTTGAGCTGCACCATGATAAACTGTAGTAGCTCCTGTAGATTCAGCTGTTGCAAGTGCGATACTTAGTAGCATGAGGTTACGATAGGGTACGTAGTTGACCGTCTGCGGGTCACCCATTACATCTTTAGCTTTAGCAACTGCAATTTTATCATTAGTAAGAGCTGAAACCTGGCATATATCTTTAAAAAACGGTATTTTAATACATCTATAATCAACCTGTTGATGGAGCGATTCGATCTGAAAACTTGCACAATTAAGCTCTTTGTCTTTATGTTTCTGACCGTAATCAAAGCTGATGGCCACTATTTCATCAAATGTATTTGCGGCAGTATGTAGCAGTACACTGCTATCCATCCCACCACTGACAGGTACAACAGCTTTAAGTAATGGGCTCTTCTGCTTGCGCTTCATTTGCGTTGTATCTGTATTCATCAGCTAAGCGCTTGTCGAGTTCTGGTATAATAAATTCCTCGTAGAAAGCGGGATCTTTTGCAAAAGTCTTTGCATAACCAAGTTTATCGCCCTTTTTATACTTACCGCATGTCACACCAACAGTATATGTTGCCCCACTTTGCTCAACAATACCTCTTGCAGCTGCCATACCAAGCAACCCGCTATACTTGTTGAGCCCTGTCTTAAACGAAAGATACATTTCTGTCTCTAAAAACGGGGGAAGAAAGCGATTCTTAACAGTTAATGCTCTTAAAGTTGTACCAGAGTATTTATTTGCTTCTGAAAGTTTCTTATCATCTGTATCCATTGAATCGCCTTCACCTTCCTTCTCATGGCGTTTAGCAAGCTGTACAAGAATACTAGCCATATAAACAGGTCCTGAGCCTCCAGCCTGATTTTTTACAAGACTAGGGAACATTGAAGCAGGGTCCTCGTATGTATGGTTGGTAAACAAAATTGTAACGCCAGCCTTGGCAGCTTTAAACGTTAACGTACGGAACATGCTTTTAAGCGATTTAGCTCGGAGTCCCATATCTGATGCTGATTTATCTTTTGCTACGTCATCCAGCTCCTTCTGTGAGGCAAGGTTACCAAGACTGTCGATACTAATAATAAATTTACCTTTAGCGTTGTTCTCAATTACGCTATCAAGGAACGCACCAATTTGATTACGACACTGATCAATAGTGTCTACCGGTACATATTTTGTAGTTTCTGGGTTTAGCCCTACACCCTTTGTACTATTTTCGTCAATGGCAATCTCAGTATCAAATATGACTGGTGTCAAGCCTTTCTTTTGTGCAGTGGCAAGAATCTTGTTAACAATAAAGGTCTTACCTGTTTGACTGGGACCTGAAAACCCCGTTATTCTTCCTTGAGGAACGCCACCGTTGCGACAACTACCGCCGAGAATAGCATTAAGAGCATAGCATCCTGTATCAAACCACTGATCAACTTTACTAAGTGCATTTTCGCTTAAAAAGGATGCTTCTGAATTTAACTTATCTAACGACGCGAATACTTTATTAAGATCTTTATTCATAGATCCAGTATATATGAAGTTAAATTAAAAACAAGTAAAAAATTACTCGTCAAACAACTTAATTACTTTGTCGGAAGACGGAGCACTAGAAGTGCCTGTTGCAGCAAGAGGAGCTGAAAACAGCTTGACATACTGATCAACAAGACGTTCATCATTCTCAATATCAACACCAAGAACAATGTTATTTAAATTAAACTTCCAAACTGTACCCTCTGTCTTTGCTTTCTCGCCGACAAATTCTCTAAAATAAAGAGGAATTGTTTGTACGTTAAGTTGACCTTGCTGCGTGGGCTGCACGTGGATAATAGCAGGATTCTTAACATGAAGATGTGTTTTATCTTCCTTGGTTAATGTACCGATCATGGTACGGCCGATGTGATCAATAAAGGTTACAATATTTTCGTTTGACATATAATTAATTTAAATACCTGGTATAAAAAATCAACTATTAAACACCAAGAAGCTTAAAAAGATCTGTCTGCACCTGTGATCCAGGTGAATAAAGCTTCCAATTCACAGCTTCATAAAATCTCTCTATAACAGAGAAAATAATCTTTTCAAACATTAACTCGTAGTCTAGCTCAAATGTATTTGCAAATTCTTTAGGAAAATCGTATTTGTATCCTATTGTTGTAATACCAAATTTATTAGGTTGTCGAGCATAAAAATATCTTACTTTATCACCAGACGATATTTTTTCGTACTTTTTGCCGGTATTAAATCTATCTAAAAGAATATTATAAAAATAGGCTGCTTTGACATGAATAGGCATATGTTTAGCGGTTTTAAACGCATCACATTGCGCAGCATATTTTTCGTAGCCTTTAACTCCCATTACAAACGCAATATCTTCTATAGGAAGCTTTTTAAAGATATCATACGTTTCATTAAAGATTTTATTTGTAGTAGCAAGATCACGAGTTAGAAGCATTGTCTCAATAATCTTTTTTACATACGGTTTAATAGGAGCAGGCATCGTTGTTCGAACAACCTCAACACCTGTATACTTAAATTTATCACAAGGGATTCCCTCTTCGTCTAAAACATGGAGTACATAGCGTTTTTTCTGCAGAAAAAGTCCGCTGTCCGCAATTGCTTCGCGCTTAAAAACAAAACGACAATCCTTAGAACCAAGCGCTTGCTGTCCCCACTTAATAATATTTTCATTAAGATAATCTTCAATATCTTGTACCTGTTTGTAGTATTCTTGAGTAATTTTACCTTTCGAATCTAGCATCTTTAACCCTGTGTTTTTTACTATATGTTTAATAGAAATATATGAGCTATCTGTATCGTTATAGATAATAGGCGTGTCTTCTAGGATATCTTGATCAGTAAGCTTAGCTCTTTCCTTAATATAATTCTCTAAAAGTCTATTTGATTCCTTAATAACTGCTTGACCGGTAAGTGTAATCGATTCAGCTAATTCGTCATCACCAAGAGGGCTATGTTTGTTACCAAAATAACCGTAGATCGTATTAATAAGAATCTTAATAGTGTGCTGTGTAATATTTAAGTTATCAATCTCATGCTTGAGTTTTGCATACTCAGGTGCAGTTTTTTCTATGTTTACAATTTTACGCTTAAGCGTGTTAAGCTTCTTTTTGATTTCAACTCTCTTTTTATAAAAGTGATCTACAGTAATAGGAATAATACCTTTTTCTTTTTGTGTAAAAAGAACTTTAGCTTTAGAAATTGCTATTTCTTCTTTTTGAATAAAATCAACAAAGCTTTTATGTGATAGCGTAAATGTCTGCCCGTTTACATGTTTAATAGTAACATCTTTATCCGTTTTATCGATAATAGAACCGACTTTTGTTTCAGGAGAGAGGTTTAGCGTTATCATCACGTTTGGATATAGACTGTTAGCATCAAAAGATACAATATGTTCTTGAAAACCTTTGCGAGGTTCGCCTACATAAGCACCTGCATTTTGCTCTTCACTTGTATTGGTTTTATTAAATGTAGGTATGCGCTGGTCACGTGTGCGGGCTCTTATGGCACACAAGCCAGTAATTACAGACAAGGAGCCCAAGGCGCCTTCAAACGTAGTCAACCCTGCATATGCTATCATTCTTAGAAGCTGTAGATATTGTAGCTTTGATTCTAGCCTGACTAGAAGATTAACGTCTTGTACGTTATAATCTACAAACAGCTCCCAATTATCATCAGCTAAGCTTGCAAGATTTGTATCACCATAATCAATCTTACTTTCACCAAGTTCTGTCTGACCAATAGCATCAAGCTTATAAGACTCTCTTAACGTCGGGCAAAATCGTCTATAAATATCCAAATAATCTACGCATGAGACTCCTTCTAAATGCCAATGCACTTGCTCTCTACCAAATCGACCTGTAAAAGTAATCGGGCGTATATAACCAACTGGTGATAATCTTTTGGTTTCATCTTCTCCGAGAATACGAGTAATCCTATTTACAATATAAGGCACGTCGAAGAATTCACTGTTCCAACCAGATAAAATATCAGGATAATCAGATGTAAAATAACTTAAAAACTTAGATAAAAGATCTTTCTCAGTCTTACAGTATATGTACGTATGACTTTCATTCTTCTTATTATATGGTTTAAGTCCCCATGTAATAAAGTGCTTTCTAATTGAATCATAGACTGTAATAACATTAATAGGATGTTGTGGGTCTTCTGGCTTAGGAAATTCATCTGGACTATATGTCTCAATATCAATAAACAACACCTTGAGATCGTTTTTAGTAAACTCAGGTTTTTCATTCTCCTTCCAAAACGTATCAATAAGAAACTGTTGCTGTATATTTAAGTTTTCAAAAACTCTAGTTACTTTATTATCCTTTAAATATCGCGAGCGTTCGGCTTGATTCTTAAATCTTTTTTTCTTTAACTTTGTATTAAAGATACTTGTAGTGTCTGGATGGTTATTTGTTTCAAGGTATATGTAAGGCTCGAACGTTGAGTCAAGAGTTATACGCTTCCCATTCTCGTCCCAGGTAAAAAGACGCATGAGCTGATCTCTTGGTAAATAGGCTACACTACGATACACAATCCAATTATATATTATATTACGAGAAGTACAATGTTAATATTTTGACTACTTTAATCCGTTGATTGTATTAAGTAGTTTTCTGTCTGAATGACCATAAGGCATATTATATAGTTCGACATACTTGTTAATATTATCTTCATTCTCAAGCCAGCGCGTTTCTGCGACTTTTCTAAACTTAGCGCACTGATTCATATATTTACCTTTCTTGAGAAGAGTATCCTCAATACAGCCAATCATTTCATCACCTGTCTTAAACTTGATAGGCGCATCACTATAAGTTACAATATCTTGACAAGCAATCGGTAGACCGTAGCAGCATGCTTCAATATACTTTAGATCACTCTTAGCTCTATTAAACGTATTATCTTGAAGAGGTGCAACAAGCATATTAACCTTAAGATTAAAAATCTTTTCTGGATAGTTATAGAGATTTTCCCATGGATGGAACTCGAGATCACCATTCATAACATATGGCCTGAGAGGTAATGGGAATGCGCCTAAGAAAACCCACCTATATTTGTGACGGGTTTTAATAATAGTATCACATACATGGAAGAAATCATCATTCTGATTTACTCTATTATCAACATCAAAATGTGCGCCAGAACCTGCATATAAAATACGAGGTCGCTTTTCATTTAAATCATAATTTTCTGAAATCCGTCTATCACTATAAAAATTACCCATCCACCATTTCGGAGGATAGTTTGGAATGACAGTAACGTTCTTATTAGAAGTTTTGCTCATGTAATAATCTTTCATGAAATCGCATGTAACTGTAATTTCATCGCACATCTCCATAATACGCTGTGCTGTCTTACGAATTTCTGGATCTGTAAATGCAGGTTTAAACTTATTATATTCAGGAATATCTTCACTAAAGACTAAATCATCAATTTCATATACAATCTTAAAGCCATGTTTGTTGCTTAAATCTTTTAAGAATTCAATAAACTTAGCTTGTTGTACTGTAGCTTGTCTCTGAATACGAACGGTCTTAATTCCGCGGTAATAGTTAGGGTCAAAACACATTACAGTACTACCATGTACAACACTCTTACTATGTGCGTTTAAAAGATGCTCTGGCCAAATCATACGCCAGAAGCCGCATCCGCTATAATCTGCGTAATAGTTTAACGATCTATTTAAATCGAGTTCAGGTGGGCGTGGGAGTGCATTTTGTTGTTGCGCTGGTAGACCGGGAAAAGGTTGAACAAAAGGTGAAGCAAAAGGTTGTACAAAGGGGCCTGGGATCATTGTTATAATTATGTATTATATTCTTTATAATCAACTCGTTTTGTTATACCGTTTGTCTTTTCAAGAAAAATAATGTCGCCGGTAGCAGCTTTAATACTTTCTTTACGATGACTAATAACCATTATACATTCGTTAAATTTGTCAACCCTCTCTTTAAGGATTCCGATAACGAGCTCAACACCTTTTTCATCTAAGCTAGAATCAAATAGCTCATCGTATATGCTAAAATTAAATGATACATCACCTTGTAAACGACGAATATCCATAAATGTAAATAAACAAGCTAAATCGATGTTCTTTCTTTCTGCGCCGCTAAAGTTAAAGTAAGAGCATTGCTTACCTTTATTATCTATAATTTCTTCTTCAAAATATTCATTAAACACACAAGAACAATTTGCATCCATCTTCTTAAGGTAATATGCTAGCTTACTATTAAACAATTGAAGAATTTTCTTAACAATATATGATTTTACTCCTTCTTCTGAAACAACAAATTTAACAACATCTAAAGTGTTTAATGTCTCTTTTAAAGTCTCTAAATCTAACTTAACTACAGTAAGTCTATGATTTTGTTCTTTTAGCAAATTATCGAACGTAGTTGAATCTGTTTCAATATCTTTCAAATCTTGATCAAGTTCTACCTGCCATTTATTAAGTTGATTCAATCTCTCTTCAAGATTATTTTTCTCTTTAAGTTTATGCTGATACGTATTAATACCATCTCTTATCTTTTGTATACGTACCTCTAGTTTTTCTTCAACTGATAAAAATTGCTTTTCCTCTCCTTTAAGTGTATCAATCCGTGCTTCGTGTGTTTTTACTTCACTCTTAATTTTAGCTTTTTCGTCTTTTATATGTGTACGATCTGTTTCTTCTATAGAACGTAAGCACGTCGGACATACATCTTTATCTGTACCAACAGCAGATATTTTCTTAGTTAATTGCGTTACCATTGTCGTATTCTCTGTAATGGAGTGTCTAATACTTTGTATCTTATTATCGACTTTTTCTCTATTCTGCTCTTGTTCAAGTATTTCTTTTTTTAGATTCTGAACGTCGGGTAGTTCAAACTTTTTGAGTGTATTACTAATTGTTTCTATTTCACTAGCATTATTCTTTTTTCTAGAAAGATATTTCTCTTTCTTTCTCTCGCGTTCTAGCGCAGAATTCTCTTTTTGCTTTTCGTATACACTAATACTTTTAGCTACTTCATCATATTTTGTAGTTTCGATATCAAACGTCTTCTTCTTGTCCGTAATATCGGCTTTAAGAAGCGTAAGCATATTACTAAATACGCCAAGATTAAAGATATCTTCAATAAATTTTCGCTTCTCTTGTTTCTTTTTTGCCATAAACGGTATAGTGTTGTTTACCGTCATAATGACGCAGTTTTGAAATATCTCCGGGGTACAATTAAACTTAGACATTATAAAGCTATTTGTATTCGAAATACTATCGCGGGTCTTATCTTCACCGTTAACAAATATATGGCACTTTGAGGGTTCAAGCGTTCTAATAATTTGTATATCTTCTGCTTTATCGTATTGCTGGATAGATATATCTAATATTACTTCGCAATTCTTACGATTAACATTATTAATAATATTTTCTTTCTTGAGGTCTCTTAGTGTTTCACCGAAGACCCCAAAGTATATTGCGTCTGCTATTGTTGACTTACCTACACCGTTACGCCTGTCTTCTTTATCTTTATTAAGACCTGTGATAATGTGAAGGCCTTTTCTGAAGTCAACGTCTACCGGCTGGTTACCAACAGAAAGAAAGTTCTTAATACTAATCTTTTTAAAAATAATATTCTTCATGATGTACTACCTGCGCGTTTATATAATTCAGAGCAATAGCTTGATACTTCTGCTTTTTTATCGATATCAAGTAAGTTAATAAATTCTTCAATAGCTTTACTCATATCAACACCTGATAAATCTACAGATTGTTCGTCATTAACTGCTATACTGTTATCATATAATGTATAGTCAACAGATAGGGTAAATGGCTTATGAGTAGATAATTTTTGTATTAATGTATCAATATTATCACTTGTTATTTTTTTATCAATTATAACTTTTACAATATTATTATTAATTTCTTCATTTATATTTGATTTTAATTCCTGTAAATCTGTTAGTGTTATTTTTTTATGTTTTGGTGACAGCACGTTTTCATAAAACGTATATTTTAAATTATTGAAATCGAGTATATAATAACCTTTTGTCGATCCGGTATCACCAAAATCCATTTCGAATGGATTGCCAACGTAAATAATATTCTGATTACCATACTTACGCTCGTCTCTTAAGTGAAAGTGGCCGGTCATAGTTAAATCAGCACGAGATAAAAGATCGGATGTCTTAATACCGTGATCACAATGCTTATGGCTATTCATCTTAAAGCTTTCAATTTCTAAATGACCAAAGATAACATCTGACTTTTTAATTTCTTTTACACTTGCACCCCAAGGTAAAAATGAACATGTTTTACCGTATATCTTGAACGTTTGCGGTTCACTAATAATAGTAATATTCTTCCAGCCATTAAGAATAGAAAGTGAGTTAATATCAGCCCGATCTTTATAAAACGCATCATGATTACCGACTAATATAACAATATTAAAATCTGACCATAAATTAAGAATTTGGTTAACAACATGAATAGTGTTAACTGCAATCTCATCTCTGTAATGATAAAGATCGCCAAGAATAAAAATGTCTTTTATTTCTTTTTGGATAAGCTCATTTTTTAGCCATTCAGCCCACTTAAGAGCGGTTTCATGCCAAAAGATACTGTTCTGATGTACACCAATATGTAAATCGGCTATACAACAAATCTTATCGCCTAGTGTAATTAATTCGTCTGTTTTTTTCACTCAGTAGTATTATAATTGTCATCATCTGTATTATGTGTAGGTTGCACATATATATGAGCTCCACCCATTAGCTCGGGGTCAATCATATGCTCTGTATAAACTTTATCTCTATATTCATTTAATACCTGATGATGCTTATTTTCCTTCTTAATTCTGTTAATAAAAGCATGGAATGCAATAGTAGTAAAATACGAAAACGGACTAAACCCAGTATCGAGTTTAAACTTTTTATTACGTAATGCGGAAAACATTTTCACAATAGCATCGCCTATCATATCATCTTTGTAAGAATAATTAATAAAGTTCGGTGCATAGCTTAATCCGTTAGCTATTTTAGTTAGACTCTCACCTAGCTTTTGCGTAATATGTCCTGTGTTATAGTAATTACGAATCTCTTCTTCAAACTCTTTACCATTAACATAATGTACTTTTTCTTTAGCTTTGAGCTTCTTTTTCTCTACAACTGGTGGAGCTGGTAGTATAGGGTCTTTTAGAAGTTTTTTAAGCTCCGGGTCCTGCTCAACTGCAAGATCTTTTTTAGCCTTAATAGGTTTAAGGTTCTTGGATTTTCTTAATTGTGTAATTAATTTTTTCTTTTTCATAAAGTTGTATTCGTTTTTGCATATGAGCTGAGCTATACTTTAGTTCATCCGCAACATCAATGATTATAAGCTTATCCTTATCCTTATGCAAGCGCAAACCTCTTCCTATCGACTGAACTATCTTAATTTTCGCTTTTCCGCCACAGGCAAAGACAATATAGTGAAGGTTTTTAATGTTAATACCTGTAGAAAATATCTTAGATATTGCAACGACAACAATATCGTCGTTTTCTTCCATTAACTTTCTAATCTTGTCTCTTTCAGCTACTTCTACTTCACCGCGAATAAAGTAAATTTGCTTACCACCGCACATATCCTTAATTACGTTATATAGTGTTTCGCCGTGTTCAATAAAATCTACTAGAATAAGAACGTTTTTCGGTAATTTACATGATATCTTAGCTAATAACTCATTTCTAAATTTATTACGAAGTAAAAATCTTTGCTCTTCGCGATACATATTCATAGAAGATATGACAAGGTCTTTGAAAGGATCTTCCTTATAATATAGTTTTATAATCTGTATGACAGCACTACTAACATAATTTTCTAATCTAAGTTCGTAGCTATTCTTCTCATATATTATCGGACCTATCTTACCTATAATATTCCATTGATCTAATAAATTCTCAGGCATAGTACCCGTAAAACCAAATCTAAGAGGTGTTTTAATTTTCTTTAGAATTTTATTAACTTCATTTCCTCTTCTTATTTTATGAACTTCATCAACTACTAAAACATCTATATTTTCTAGCCAAGATAAATCTGTATTTTTACTTTGTAGGATGCCAAGATTAGCAATTGTTACATTTGCATTTTCTTTAAGCTCACAACTACCTGTCCATTTTCTTACAGTATAAGGTACATTGTATGAAGAAAAATCAGCTGAAGTCTGCTCAACGAGGCCAAGATCTGGTACAATGTATAAGCAATTAAATTTTGAACCGTATAATAAGAATAATTTTGTTAATAATGATGCAGCGGTTAATGTCTTACCACCTGCTGTAGCGAGAACGATTGTACCTCGTCCTATTGAGAGAGATTTCTTAACAATTTCTTCCTGATAATCCCTTAAGGGTATAGAAAGAGGAATAGGCTCGTAACTAAAGCGAGTATCAGTCTGAAGACTTTTTGACGGCATAATTTCTTTGAGTAGCGTCTCCTCTGTTTTAACTTCTCCGACATACTGCTTGCTTGCAAGGTATTTTCTTATTTCAAAATATAATCCAGGATCAAATCTGCCTGTCGGTGTAATAGCATATGTTCTTTGAGGAAGAAACCTTCCATACTTTCTGCGCATAAAAAACGCAGCTTCATTTTTTACGGAAAAGTTCTCTCTTATCTCTTCAAAACAATCTCCAGAGATTATACCTGCGTTCTTTTTTTCGTCAAATCCAAAATTAATCATGTCGTTTCAAGCTTTATAATATCAATAATATTTTTAATATCGTAAGATGTTGAGCTAAGAGTCTTTTCAGATTTTTCTAACAATTCAATTATAAGTTCAAGCTCTTTTATCTTATTATCAAGCTCTATAATTTCACTATGCTTTTCGGCAGTGCGCTCAATAACAGGTAGAGCAAGTTTTACAGGACTTTGCTCTTGTATCTTATCAACAAGAGTTTTTTTATGTAATTCACGGTCTTTACGTAGCTTTATTACTTCAAGCTTATGACGTATGCATCTGCCCGCCCATTTATGCTTAATACCAGGTAGTTTTAATTGGTATTCCTTAATAATGAGTTCATCAATTTTTAAGTCGCTTTCCAGTTCTTTTATATAATCTTCGAGTAACATTTTCATAAATAATAGTATAAATATATTAAAAATCAATGAATCTCTTTGAACAAGCATTTAATAGACTGGTAAATGAAGATAACGTTGCTGGAGGAGCAGATAGTGTCTTCGGAACAGGTCCTACAGGTTCTATGGGCTCGACAGGAAACCAATTTCCTGCTCAAAATGATAAAGGCTATGCACCCGGAGATGCACGAATTCCTTCTTTTCTTGGCTCAGTTAACGACAAAAGAAAGAAGAAACCGAAGAAGAAAAACAAAACTTTTTTTGCACGTAGACCATTTTCTTTTGGAATGTAAGTATAAGATGAATCTTGGACATTGGCTGTTAGCTGAAAATGTCGCTTTTAACGAAGAAACATTTGGATTTATATATGAGATAACCAATACAACAACAAATAAAAAATATATTGGTAAGAAGCAATGTAAATCAAAGCTTAAGCGTAAGCCTTTAAAAGGCAGAGTTAATAAGAGAATAGAGATTAAAGAATCAGATTGGAAAGAATATACAAGTTCGTCAAATGAATTAAACACAGATATTCAAAAATATGGTAAAGATAAATTTGTTTTTAAAATTTTAAGAGCGTGCGGATCGAAATGGGAGTTAGCTTACTTTGAAATAAAAGAACAGCTTGACAATAATGTATTGTTGCGAGATGATTATTATAACGGTATTATAAATGTAAGAATAGGCCGTCCTCCAAAAAAATTTCTTGATTAAATTTTATTTTCTTTGATAATAAGATATGCTTAAAAAGCTCGACTTTAAACAATATAACTTCTGTCTAATAAATTTTGATAGTATTTTTCAAAAGAAAATTGATACTGATCTTGTTAATGATTTGCATAGATATAATCTTTTAAAAGATCGGATAACTTCGGACGCGCGCAAGTTTTTCTATCATTATATTATCTTACGTATCTGTGAAACGCTTCTTAATGAAAAGAGTAAAGAAAAGAGTATAATTTATTTTAATATATCCCATCTTAGCGAAGATTGTCAAATTTTTAAACATTTTAAAGAAGAAGAGATATTACGTGTTTTAAATGCTGTAGCTTTAAAGATAAAAAAATTATTGCCCGTTCGTATCTATATATCACCTTATTCTTTCGACTTCTTTACCCATCTAATAGATAAGAAGGATGGAAGAGGTGTCGAGTTGGTTAACAATATACGGTGTTATCTTGAAAGTGTTAATTTTGAGAGATATACGTTTAGTAGCGTTAAAACCTTTACTATGAAGAATAATTTGACGTTTCTTAATCAAACATACTTTAATCATCTTAAGACTAAACAACTTCTTATTGTTTAAAAGTATAAATAATAATATGACTTTTACAGAAAAAGTAGAAAAGCTTCTATCTACTTTAAAAGAAGCAGATGAACAGCCTCAAGATGCGACAACTCCAGCTCCACAAGCTCAAGCTCCTGCTGCGCAAACACAAGCACCGGCTTCACTGCCCCCTGAAGGATATGTAGATATGGTTCGATTACTTGCTAAAGCATTAGTAATGCATATACCTCCAGGCTCTATCGATGCACTTTTTACTGAGCCTATTACACAAGAAAATGCTATAGCGGTACGTGAAGGCTTGCAGGATGCTATTAACACAAACGCAAATTATGAGGATAATCCGGAAAGATTGAGTAATCCAAATTTAAAGAAGTTTGAAGATTCAATTAATGAGAATAATTTCATGCAGAAGTATAAACAGCTTCTCAGTATGATGAAGCAACATAGTAATAATATTTAATAGTGATGCAAAAGCCGTACAAAAGCTTGCAAGATGTATATTTAGCGGAATCTTTTGCTAAGGCTGTTCCGCCTCTTCCTAGACAAACAATTTTAGGGGAAGCAGAAGCAGATGTTACTTCTGACCCTGCAATACCTACTGCGCAGACGACTTCATCTTCTGGTCTTGATAATATACAGCCATCTTCAAATATAACTAATAAAGAACCTGTTAAAAAACAATTAAAAAAACGAGATCGTAAATCAAAAGAATCAATTGAATGTAGAGATAAACCAAATATAGAGATAAAAGATAGTGATGAGTTTAAGCAAATAAAAGATAGCCCCGCTCTAAACAAACAGTGGTCAGCTTATCAGAGGCAACTCTTTCCTGCTAAAAAAACAGGTACAGGTAGAGGAGAGTTTAGTGTAGCTAGCTTTGTGTCAGGATTACAGCCTAGTTTAGCTATAGCTGATAGAGAGATAAGATGTTTACTGGATGATTGTGTACAAGGACAGTCTGAATCGTTTGATGTTTCTGTACCGCCGGATACGGAGGAATATATTAATACTAGAAAGCTTAAATTTGAAGTAAAGGAGCTAGAAGCAGATGGCTCTAGTGTTAGAATAGGTGCGGAGGGTCAAAAAGCTACTACCATGATTATAGGTGGTGTTATTAAGCTCATTGAGCGATTAGAAAATTCTTATCATTCTTTAAATAGAGAAGAAAGGCTTAAGGTTGATGATTTACTTAGAAAGCAGCTTGGTCTAACTAGAGAAGGGCCACCAGCTAAGCCATCTAATGAGACGAAAAAAAATCTTGCAAAATATGGTAAGGATCGACATATGTATGAGCTAGGTCAGGGCTGGAATTTAGGCGGGTATATATCTGCTATTTTTCAGTCAGACGAACAAGATCAAGAGGGTAGAACAATAAGAGAATTACCCTCAACGCTAATTAAAAAAGAAGGTACAATGATACCTTCAAGATATTCTAAAAGTCCATTAAGAGCCAGATATTTTTTGAGAACATTACAAGAAGTTTTTAACGCTATTGAGGAAATAGCAAGAAGTGCGTCAGAATTATCAATATCAAATAATAGCAAATCACAGGAGCTAAGAAATATTGTACGACGGCTCTACTTGCCTGAAATACCTGATGAAAACACAAGAAAAAAAGAAGAAGAATTTTTGGATGATCTGGTAGATACAATCGATAGAAAGCTTACTAGAAGAAAGATTACAGCGTCGGGAGCTGGATATCTCACTGCAAAAGATTTCTTTAGTTCGGTAAATAATTTAAAACTTTTATCAAGCTTAAGAGCTGTTCAGAATATGTTTAATAACGCAGAAATTATTCGTAATCTTTTTCCGAAGGATATAACCGGGTTATTTCTCGTTTCGGATGCACAATTTAGTTATTTTCCGCAAAACGCTATTTCAGATTATATTGAAATTGATCAAATATCTAACGGCGGTGTGAAAATAGCTGTAAAAAATCAGCAGCAAGCAAATGATAACATTTAAACAATTTTTACTTGAGGGCGGAGTTGCAGGCCATATGGCGCATCCTTTTGATCTACCTTCTGTACATTCTGGTAAAGACTTAATAAATGTTTTTAATAAATTAGCAAATAGCTTAGCTAAAACACCGTCTGTTGTAAAAATTGATGGGGTAAATGCTTCTATTAAATTAATAACAAACGCTGAAGGTAATAAAGAGTTTGCTATGGATCGCGGTTCAAATAAGCCAGAAGATAGAGAAGGAGTAACTATTAGTAAGCTCAATACAAGATTTCCTGAAGGTCACGGAATGTTAGAAACAGGAAAAATTGTATTACAAATTTTTAATTCTGCAATACCTGATATTGAAGGTGATTTAAAGCGTCTAAAGATGTGGGATAATAGTAATATTGTTTTTAATATGGAATATGTTAAGGGGTCTACTAATGTTGTAGGCTATGCAAATAACTTTCTCGCTATACATGGTTTAAATGAAGTATATGAAGTTAAAAGCCCGGTACGTGGTAGTGTTAGTAGAGCTTCGCGTGAGATTTCATATGACAAGAAAGCATTAAACGATCTCATTGAAAAAGTTAACCCTATAGCTAAAAAATACAATTTTGACGTAGTACACGAATTTACTATATCATTACAAAGTAAAGTTAATTTTGCTAAAGAATTAGGAACAAAATTTAGCGTACGTTATAACGTAAAAGATGTTCAAACAAAAACATTAAATGATTGGTTACAGAATGTTACTAACCCTAAAGCCGAAAAAATTACTCTTGCAACAGGTAAGAAGATAAATGCTATGAGTCTCGAAAATTATAAGAATGTAACGTCAGGTATCGCAATGAACAAATATATAGGAAATAATGAGCAAGATATTCTAAAGGCAATTGCTGGTGCTGTAATATATCATGCAACAATTTTACTAGGTCAGAGAATAAAAGATTCTGCTAATTCAGATCTCGGTAATGTGGGTGGGCAAGAGGGTATCGTAGTAAGAGATCAAAGCATATATAATGGCCCAGTTAAAATTACCGGTAATTTTATTCTCGGAAAAGAAGCGGGTAAGTTTGCTAAAAGAGGCGAGAACGAAGAAGGTATTAGAGGTCAGCTCGCAAATACAAATAGAGTGCAAAATAAAATGAACTATCAAACCAATCCTGAGTATGGTAGAGAAGGTGCTCGTCTAACATTAACACCGGGGATGAATTGGTGAAATTTTATAAACTAGTTGAAACGTTGCTACAGCAACATCAGCAGCTGCAACAGCAGAAGAATAATTTAATTGTTATTTTTCCGGGAAGATTTCAACCATTTCATGTCGGTCATAAAAAGCTTTACGATGCGGCTAAGAAACAATTTCCTGGAGCAGACTTTTATATTGCTACTGCAGATGAAATAGCAAAAGCAAAAGAACCAGAGCGCTATCCTTTTAATTTTGCAGAAAAAAAAGAAATTATTAAAGCTACAGGAGTTAATGAAAATGAAATAAAGGAAGTTAAGCAGCCTTATAAGCCAGTAGAAATCTTAAAAGATTATGATCCTAATGTTGCAAAAGTAATTTATCTTATGGGTAAAAAAGATATGGAAAATGATCCTCGTTTTACATTTGGTTTAACAAAGAAAGGTACGCCTACATACTTTCAGCCATTTAAAGATTTAACAGCTATGGATACTTTTCGTGAAAATGGAGGACATGGTTATATATATGCACCGTCAACTATTACATTCGATCTCGGCGGTAAGAGTATTTCTAGTGCTACAGAGCTAAGAAATATGTACAAAGCGGCAGATGAAAATACACGTAAAGAATATATTACACAAATTTTAGGTAAATTTAATCCGAAAATATTTGAGCTCTTTAACTCAAGATTAAGTTAATTATTTTTTGCTCTCTAGAAGAACAATAGTTTCAAGCAATACTTTTTCTAACGTTTCACGTGATTCACGCTTGAGAGAATTACGAAGTATACTTACTAAGTTATCACCACCCTTTGAAATAGCATTAAAGAGCTCTTCTTCATTATTTTCCTCGAGGTTACCGGTAGCATCGTCACACTCACCTTGCATAGGATTTAAAGCGTTTTCATAATCTTCATAACCAAAAACAGAATTAATTTGATCGTGTGCATTAGTAATCTTACTTAAAACCCATGCTTCAACATTATTCTTACCTTGTAGCAAATCGTGTAACATTGCAGAAAGTTTAGCAACTCTAAAGAGTAATTGACGAGCCATCTTACCGTTGCTGTCATAATCATCAGGGCTGTATCCTTCACAATCTTCACTCTTTTGATTAGTTTCACATTGTTCGCAACCATTACAATCACATCCTTTAGCGGCAGAAGAACATGCAGAATTTTCTTCTTCTTCACAGTTTCTCTTAGGAGGTAAGCTTACTTTAGTAATTTTTGTTGGAGAAGGTGTTACACCTTGATTGTCACCCAAAGGACCAATATTCATTTCCTTTACAATCTTCTGATCATAAAGCTCATTTAAGAGATAAAAATCCTTAGCGAACATATAATTATTTATTCTAATTTAATAAAATTATTGTCATTAGTTGAGTAAAAGATATTGTTGAAATTTAACTGTTTAACAAGAAAATAGCAGCTTTTACATGGTTTTGACAATGTTATATGAAAAGCTTTTAAAATTCAATAAATATCTTTACTGTGGATAGCTTTAAAGATTTTTATAAAAAGAATAAACCTGTACTAGGTGTTAATGAATTAATTGATATTGATGGTATAGGCAAGATATCTGCAAAAATAGATAGCGGTAACGAAGCATATAATGTTTTGCATGGTGTTGATGTATCACAAGAAGGAGAAAATATTACATTTACTACTATTAATAATAAGCGCGTTACTATGCCAAAAAACGGTGATATTAAGATACATATAGGAAGTGGTGTTAAGGAAGACAGACCCATTGTAAAGCTTAATATAAAAATAAATGGTAAAGAATACAGAGATGTTCCGTTTAGTATAGCTGATCGTTCAGAGAATGAGGATCCTATTTTAGTTGGAGAACCTTTTCTCAAGAAACTTAATGCAATAATTGATGTAAATAAAAGCGTAAATGAGTCAACAAAATATAACGTTATAGCTCTAAATCAAAAAGATAAGTTATCGAAAGATTGGAGAAGACCAAGCTATAGTGAAAATGCTATAAGAGCGGTAGCTAATAAACAAAAGACTTTAATTGTAAATAAACAAGGTGGACCAAAGTTTAAGGGTAAAGATATTCTTAAAATTATTAATCCTTTAACAAGAAAAGCTTTTATTATTTTTAAGAAAAAGAAAACAGAGAACTTAGATTAATTTTCTATTTTGAGCGAATTCCACAAACTTATAAAACTCAGCTCTAGAATTATCATCATTATCTAAAAATGCACCAGACATTCTAGCTGTGCGCATTGTCGAGTCATGTCTAATACCACGATTCGAGCAACAAGTATGATTAGCTTCAATCATAACCGCTACACCATTATTCTTTTCACATACAATATCAATATGCGCATGAATTTGCATCGTGAGATTCTCTTGTACTTGAGGTCGTCGCGCAAACCAATCTACAATACGATTTAACTTACTAAGACCGATAACCTTACCTTCTTTTGAAGGTATATAAGCTACATGTGCTACACCAGTAAATGGCGCATGATGATGTGAACAAAGTGATGTAAGTTTAATATTATTCTGACAAACCATACCATCATACTGATCAATATTATCAAAAGCAGTAATCTTTGGTGGTTTGCTATAACAACCCCATGCAAAATCTTCTACAAAAGCTTTGGCTACACGATGTGGTGTATTGTCACTATTAGGATCGTTTCTCCAATCATATCCTAAAGCATCCATATAAGCTTCATAAGCCTTTGATGCTCTTTCAATTATTTGTTCTCTTTCTTCTTGAGTATGAGGATGATTGTGATTAGCGAAAGCAAGTTTTACCTTAGACATATTAGTTATTATATAATAAGAGTAGCGTGGTTCAACATAAATAATTGTATGCAATATAGTAAAGTTATTGAAGAGGGTTTAAAGAACACTTCATTAAAGAGAATACGCGTAAAGATCGACCCAGCAGTTGTAAGCAAAGAATGTGACTTTTCTAAATGTGATGGTTACGAGGGTTATATATTAGAAGAGAATGCAGGAAGCTTGAAGGTATTAGTATTAACACCAGATATGACAATTGAAGATATACCAGAAGAATTTTTAGAATATCTTGCAAGTGAAGATGAGGTTGATACTTTTGAAGAATTTAAGAAATTTATTATACAGCGATTGGTAAAAGACGGTAAGGCAGAAAACGATCCGTTATTACAAAATATATGTAATAGTGATTGCATTAATGATATTGAACAGTATGTAAAGCAATGTGGTTATACAGGTGATAATCTCTCAGAACTATATAAGGATTTTATACTAGATGAAAATGTCTAATTTTGATAAACTGTTTGAAGCAACTATGGCAGATTACCTTAAGGCGGGTACGAAAGCCGCATTAAAAGCTCCATTCAAAGGACTAGGTTATATAGCAAAAAAAGCAATTGATCCTCGAACATATCTACAAGGCGCTGCAGCTCTTGCTGGTGGTGCTGGAGCAGCTTTAACCGCTCCAGGAAAAGCTGTTAATGCATTAAAGCAGGGTCTTGTATTCGGTCCAGGCTCATCAGGAGATCCTTCACAACTTATAGGATCAGTAACAGGCGGTATACAAAAAGGACTTGGCGCAGCGGAAAAAGGTATTACTAAAGGTATACAAGGTGCAAAAGGTTCTGTACAAACACAACTACAAAAAGATTTAAATAAAAAGCTTTATGGTACATCTGATCTTACCAAACAAACACAAACGTTTGATATATCATATCTAACAAATAATATGAATAGATATAGAGGTAATAAACCGCCTCAGCGTTTAGCTAGAGGTGATACTTTTGCTATAATAGATAGAACAGGACGTGTAACACCTTATGAAACTATGCAAAATAAAAATGGTATCCTGATGGCTTTGCCCTCAGCAAAGAGGTAAATATATTAATGGCTGCTAATCTACCGGTAAAGCTTAGAAAAAGAGGATTCTTTATTGTTAAAGAAGATAATTCAATTGTGTTAGAAAATGACAACCCATTAGTTTTTAATACAAAAGAAGAGGCCGAATCTTATATAAAAGAAAAAAATATTTCTGGAACAGTAAAATAAACAGTTGATTTTTTTAAAAAATTGGTTATAATATTAAAGGATATAGAAAGATAATCTTTGTTCATTAAGTGATTGTTGATTTATTATGAATATAGGTTATTATAGAGATTATGAAATTTGAGAGTACAAAGATAATTGAATTAGGTAGCTGTGCATTTAGACAATGGAAAGCAGATAGTCATTGCAAGTTTATACATGGATATAGATTGATTGGTAAATTTTGGTTTGAATGTAATACATTAGATGAAAGAAATTGGGTTGTTGATTTTGGTAGTTTAAAGCAACTTAAACATGTTTTTGAAAAACAGTTTGACCATACATTATGTATTTCAGCTGACGATCCTCAGCTTGAGCTTTTTAAACATTTACATTCTACTGGAGCATGTGATCTACGTATTATGCAGAAAGGTGTTGGTATTGAGAGAACAGCTGAATTGTGCTTTGAATTAGCCGATAGCCATGTAAGAGGTATTACAAATAATAGATGCTGGGTTAGTAAAGTTGAAGTATGGGAGCATGATAAAAATTCTGCTATTGTATCATATTCAACAACTGTCGAAGTACCGAACAATAATGTTTTTTCTGCTGCTATGCAGTCTACGATTAGCCCAGTTGCCGAATTTTTTAATGAAGTAAAAGAAGAATCCGGTGTTGATTTACAGGCTGTAATTAAGAATCCTCCTCAACAAGCAGCAGCTCCTGGACCTAGACCAGCTCATGTTGGACGTAGCAATGTGACTCCTGGTTATTCAAATCTATTTGGCGGTACTAGCTGGGGTGCATAATGGACGCTGAAACAAAGCAGCAGCTTTATGGTGGTGAGATAAGCGATTATTTACCTAAAGCAAAAGAAACTACTTTAAAAGATGATTACAAAAAAATAGAAGACATTTATTCTTCAATAAAGAAAAAATCATTTTGTCTTGATACTGGCTATAACCTTAACAATAAACTTAAGTAACTTACTTCTTGTTATATCTTCTTCTGTAAAGTGAAAAGTCTGAATACCATTTTCACGGCTTACATCAGTATCAAAAGCTTTCATAATGTTTGCAAACCCTGATTTCTGAATATCGGATTGCAAAGAATCACCTATAATAAACAACTTACAATTTTTACCAAAACGTGTTAATATGGTGACTAATTCGCTATGTTCAAGATTTTGAGCTTCGTCAACTATTACAACATTGTTTGTAAAAGTAGCGCCACGCAAGAAATTAACAGGTATACTCTTTAGATAGTCGCTTTGAAATAACATTTCTGTAATCTGCTTACCTACAAGCTCATCACATTTTTCAATTAATGGTATACTCCATGGTTTAAATTTTTCATCAACTTCACCAGGTAAGCTTCCTAGTTTACGTGTAGCTGACTCAACAATACTTCTTATATAAACAATCTCATCTATCTTTTTATCCCTAAGCATACTGAGAGCTACATATACAGCGAGATAAGTTTTTGAAGAACCTGCAGGACCGTCGCAAAATAGGATTTGAGATGAATCATCTATAGCTTTATCAACAAAAGCTCTGTGATGATCATTTAAATGAAATTTCTGGTCAATTTTAAAATTGAGAAAGATATCATTTCTGATAATCCCGTTCTCATCTTTAGCCTTGGCAGCTTTTTTCAGCTGTCTGTCTTTTTTAGACATCTACTATTATTTAATCTTGATTAACCTATTTTGTTACTTTATCATTTAAAAATGAATGTTAAGATAAATGCTGAACTCTCAGAAGATGAATTTTACAATTTATACTGTGTAATAGGTGAATTTAAGCGTATTACTCGTGATCAATACTATAGGTTTATTGGAACTGGTTATGCTTATTCTGATAGCTTACATAATAAAGAAATTTATGATATAGCGTGCAGCTTATATAAAAAACTAGTTGAAACAGATAAAGATTAATATATTATAAATGTGATGAGCAATAAGACTATTTTTTTAAGTGACGATAAAATATTTTATACTATTGAAGGTGAGGGTGAGTATGTAGGAAAGCCATCTGTTTTTATGCGCTTATCGATGTGTAATCTTACTTGTAAAGGATTTGCATCCGCTGATTCACCTAATGGTTGTGATAGTTTTATCAGTTGGTCAGTAAAGAACAGATTAACTTATGATGAAGTTTTTGACTTTATAACACAAAACGGATATCAGTGTCACTTGCGCGATGGTGCTATTTGGAAGATTACAGGAGGTGAGCCTCTAATTCAACAGAACGCTTTACTTGAGCTTGTTGATCAATATATTTTTAGGTTTGGTTATATTCCGAAAATTGATTTTGAAACCAACGCGACTATTATGCCTGATCAGCAATGGCTTGATTGGAAAGCAACATTTACAACATCGCCGAAGTTGAGCAATAATGGTGATCCTGTTGAAAAAAGATATAAGCCAGAAGTATTAAAATGGCACGCTAAAAACCGATCTGGGTTTAAGTTTGTTGTGAGTAGTGAGACGGAAGTCAGAGAAATATTAGAAAAGTATGTTTATGAATGTAAAGTACCTATTGATCGTATTTGGTTGATGCCTTGTTGTGGTAGTAGAGCTGAACATTCAGAAAAAGCTCATATTGTTGCTGATCTTTGCAAGAAGTATAATTTTAATTTTAGCCCACGGCTACAGCTTGTAATTTGGGATAAAGCGCTTAAAGTATAACATGAGAATTGCAATTTGTGGGTCTGCATGTCAAGGCAAAACTACACTGGTTAATGACTTCATAAAACAATGGCCGAAATATAAGCGTTCAGAAGAATCATATAGAAAAGTAATAAAAAAAGAAAATTTAAAACTAAACAAAGAAGTTGACCAAGATGGGCAGTGGAAAATCTTAAACTGCTTAATTGATGATATTCAAAAAACAGAAAAAGGTGATAACATTATATTTGACCGATGTCCTCTCGATAATTTAGTATATTCTCTCTGGAGTGAAGAGAAACAATCTTCTGATATTGACAAAAAATTTATTGAAAAATGTATACCTCTTGTACAGGAGAGTATGCGTGCTATAGATATAGTCTTCTTTATTCCTATTACTAAAGCTGCTCCTGTAAAAATAGAACTAAAGAATACAAGAGAAATAGATGAAGAATATATCAAGGAGATTGATAATATCTTTAAAGTAATTAGCCATACGATGGCAGCCACTGGAGTCTGCCCTTTTATGACTAAAGACGACCGCCCTCCTATTATTGAAATATTTGGTAACCCTGAACAAAGAGTAGAGATGATTAAACTCTATATAAATGAAGAAGGTGGCTTAATAGATAATGATTCAAGCATACTTGATGCAGATAACCTTAAAACCATGGAGAAGCTGTTAAAAACACAGAAAGACATTTTTTATGATGAAAAATTAGAGGGTCAAGTTACAGATAGAATTATACGCGGCCATAAATAATAATATGGCATCATTTAATAAGAAGTGTGACGAATTACTTGAAGGGTTTAATTTTATTAGAACTATAAAGAGAGAGTTTTATCCTAAGAATTTTAAACTTTCAGAAGGCTTTGTTAAAGCATTTAAAGAGGAATATAAGAGATTAATTGACGAAGGACATCATCCTAGAAAAGCAATTGCTAAAATTAATAAAGCTCTTTTATTCCACACTAGTAATTAAAACGGTATTTGCTGACTCGTTACAGGGTACAAACATCTCCATCGTAAGTTGGTTTGCTCCCGCGCGGGATATCCTAGATGTACATCAAATCGCAATACATCCGAAGACCAAGAGAAATTCTCAACCCAAGGTGTTGATGAAATTCTTTGACTTGTTGTAACATTAAAATATTCATTTTGAAAATCATTTGCTCCAATATTAATATACGGTGAAGTATTAAAGCTACAATTAATATACTCCTGTCCGGGTGCAAGACCAGCGGGCCCGCTTGCATCTAAATAAACATTAAATATTGTTGACAACCAAGCGGTTAAATTAGGTAATATTGTACCTGTAATACTTCTGTAATCAGGTGAACCATCACTTACGTATGTAGCGCTTGTAACTAAACCTCCATTAACTGTAAAGCGGTTATAAAAATTTGACACCGCATTAAAGCCACGAGCACCTTGTGAAGAGAAGTTTACTGCAGAAACTGATGTAGAAGCAGCAACGTTATTAAAAAAAGCATTTGTACCGGTCATCTCTCCTACAACAGTAGCATTTCCTGCTGCATCGGTACGTACAACATTAAAGTTATCAAAATCTATTGTCTGTGTACCACCCTCCGTTTGCAATACAAGCAAATCACCGCCTACAGCCAATTGTGTCTGTGGTAAGTTACTAATATTAACGAAATTGCTATTTGAACTATTGATTGCCATCTAATATATTTATATTAAAATACATTAATCTATGGATAGTAAGGAAAAAATAGGTGTTGGTATCGTTACATGTAATCGGCCGCAATTCTTCTTAAAATGCTTTAAATCAATACCGAAAGGCGTAGAACTTGTTGTAGTTAACGATGGTTCGAACTTTGAAGACTGGCAAAAACTATTAAAAGATAAAGACTTTACTTATATACATAACAAGCAAAACCTTGGTGTCGGTAAATCAAAGAACATCCTGTTTAAAGAGCTTTTAAAGAAAAAATGCGACCATATCTTTATTATTGAAGATGATATTATAGTTAAAGACCCTAATGTTTTTAGTGAATATATAAAAGCTAGAAATATTACTGGTATTCAGCATTTTAATTTTGGTTATCACGGACCAGCTAACCGCGGTAATGTTTCGAAAGGCGCACCTAATCCAAGATTTATTGTTGATTATGGTGAAATAAAAATCGCTATTAATATGCATAGTGTTGGAGCATTTTGTTATTATACAAAAGAAGTTCTAGAAAAAGTTGGTCTTTTAGATGAAGAATATACTAACGCATTTGAGCATGTTGATCATGATTATAGAATAGCAAACGCGGGCTATTGTACCCCGTATTGGAATTGGCCGGATTTAGCTAATAGCTGTGATTATTTGGATGAGGTAGAATGTTCTGAGAAGAGCTCATCAATACGCCCTCGCTCTGATTGGCAATCTAATATTCAAAAAGGCGTTGCTACCTTTCAAAAGAAGCATACCTTTCTCCCAGCATGGCAAAATTGTGTTCCAGATTCAACACCAGTAATTGTAAAGAGGATAATGAAAACAATTTTTAATAAACATAGCAAGCAAAAATGAAATACGATCTTAAAGGTACTTCTTTTATATATAGCTGTAGAATTGACACAAAACAAAGAGCTGATAATTTTAAAACAATATATAATTTTTATAAAAAATACTGTACAAACTATTTTAATTTTTTTATTGAAGATAGCGGAACCATTGAACTTCCGAATCTAGTTAAATTTGATGCATTTGATACATACATTTTTAAGAAAAATTCTGATATGTATAGGAGATGTGAAGCTTTTAACAAAGGGCTTCTACTTTCTACTTCTTCTGAAATTGTAGGGTTTTGTGATATTGATGTAATTATTGATCCTGAAAATATTTTAAAAACAATTGAGTATCTGAGTGAAAATAAAAATAGCGGTTTAATGTACCCATATAACGGATTGTTTCTTTGTATTAATGAATCTATAAAAAAGAATTTTTCTAATACCTTAGATTATAATACTCTTGATGCGCATTTCCCGCATAACACTTCTATTAATTATTTTAATGGCAATGTTTTAGTTGGGCATAATAATAGTGTTGGCGGATGTGTGTTCGGAAGACGAGATAATATATTGAAATGTAAAGGTTATAATTCCAATTTTATCGGATGGGGGTATGAAGACAATGAATTTCCAAACCGTGTACATAAATTAGGTTATGATGTAACACGATTAAATGAATCAAAAGCGTGTTTATGGCATCTACCGCATGATGGTCCTAATAGCTCACCTAAAGCTGAGAATCCGTATTATGAAAATAATAGAAAGCTTAGCAATTTTATGGATACAGCAAAAAAAGATGATATAATAGAGTATATAAAAACCTGGAGCTTAGTATGATTGTACCTGTTTTAAAAGGAGGGCTTGGTAATCAACTCTTTCAAATTTCTACCGCAATTTGTAAAGCAGAAAAAGAAGATACTGGAATAGCCATTAATTATAATTTTCGACATCTCGTCACACAAGGCAATCATCCAAATAACTACAAAGACAATCTTTATAAAAAAATACCTACAACACAAACTGCACCTGATTATATTGTACGTGAACAAGGTTTTGCGTATACACCTTTACCTAACGGAAAAGACATGACACTGGATGGTTATTTTCAATCTGAAAAATATTTTCCAAATTATAGAGAAAAACTTAATAAAGTATTTTGCTTTCCTGATAACATAAAGGAAAAGATTAATAAAAGTTTTGCAAAGTTAAACAAAAAAATTCTTGGTATACATATTCGTTTAGGTGATTTTTATAAAGTGCACACGAATGTCCATTTTGTTTGTACAAAAAACTACTATACAAACGCACTTAAAAAATTTAATTTAGATGAATATGTTGTAATAGTAACTACAGATGAACCTGAAAATTTTCAGAGGTATCTACCAACCGATAATTATATTCTTTGCAATAGTAAAAATGAAATAGAAGATCTCTATCTTCTGTCTCAATGCGATGATTTAATTATTTCCAATAGTACTTTTAGCTGGTGGGGTGCATATCTTGGAAAAGCAAAGAAGCGTGTTTGTGTTCCAGAGAAATGGTTCGCTAGCGACGGGCCCAAAGATTATCAAGATATATACAATGAAAGCTGGGAAAAAGTAGAGATTTAAAATTTTATGTTAAGAATAAATTTACGAGATAGTAATTTTTCTCATCATTCTAAAGGTCAGTCTGTTTCAGAAACAAATTACCCCTCATACTTTGAATGGTTTAGAGAGAACGAATTAGTTTCTGATACAGTATTTATTACAGACTTACACTTACATGAGGTAGACAGATATAAATCAAAGCGAAAAGTTGCTTGGTTAATTGAGCCGCCAGAAATAAACCCTCAAATTTACGACTATGTAGATAAAAATAATAAAAAATTTGATTATATCCTAACTTTTGATAAAAAACTTCTTGAAACAGGAAGAAATTTTTTATTTTGTTTTTTTGGTTGCTGCTGGGTTAATGATTTTACGAGACCTAAAAAAAGTAAGCTTTGCTCTATGATAGCATCAAATAAAAGAATGACACGCGGTCACGATTTTAGACAAGAAGTAATTAAGCATTTTAGTTCTAAAGTAGATCATTTTGGTAACGGCTATAATAGGCTTGAAAAACGTGAAGAAGGCTTTAGAGATTATTATTTTTCAATTGTACTTGAAAATAGTAGACCGCAATATTATTTCTCTGAAAAATTAATTGATTGTTTCGCGTCTAGAACAATTCCGCTATACTGGGGTAGCGATATTTCACCATTTTTTGATACAAAAGGAATTATTACATTTAATAATTTAGATGAGCTTAACTATATTTTTAAAAATTTGACACCCGAAAAATATGTTCAAATGCAAGAACATGTTGAAAATAATTTTGAACTTGTAAAAAAATATAGAATCCCAGAAGACTTTATGTTTAAAAGTTATCCATTTCTCTTTACAGATAAACCTATTATATGAAAAAATATTTTCTCTCTTATTCTACTACTTATAATCATTATTATTCTTTACAACAAAAAACAGCACAATCGTTTCTTAAATTTAACGAGTTTGACACCATATTTTTATGTACAGAAAAAAATATAAAACCTGAATACATACAGCAGCATAAAGACATTTTTTTAAAAAAAGAAGGAACACAGCAAGGTCTAAGAGGTACATTCTTTATATGGAAACCATATATTATCTATCGGACGCTCGTAGAGAAATTAGATTATGGTGATATTTTATTTTATGCAGATTGTACCATTGATCAGCTTAATAGTTTGAGCCTAATGTTTGAAATACTACAGGAACAAAGCTTTATTCCTTTTATGGTCGGAACACATGATAACGATGAAAGAGGACAAACAAAAAGAGATGCGTTAATATTAATGGAATGTGATGAAGAGAAATATTTTAAACCATGTTTTCTTGCAAATCATATTTTTTTAAAAAAAGATGAAAAAACGTTAAAATTAATTAAAGATTGGTTAACATATGCTGAAAATGAGAGAATTCTTACAGATATGCCCAATACGCTCGGGGTTTCTGATCATGATTTATTTTTAAAGATGAATGGGCACAGGTGGGATCAATCGATTTTGAGCTGCGTACTAAAAAAATACTACCATGAAGAAAGATTTAAATATTTTCATGACTTAACACAGTATGGAAATATATATAGATCTTCTTCCGAATTATGGGGGCAATTGTTACATCATGGCAGATAAAATTTGCTTAATACGACAGCCAGCAGGTCTAGGGGATATTCTTTTTTGTCAAAAAATTGCTGATAAGATAAAAAATAAATATAACATTAAAGTCTTATGGCCAGTAATCGATGGCTATTCTTTTTTAAAAAATGAATTAAAGACTACTATTGAATTTTGTAATGTCAATGATAGCTTTTTACATAAAAATTTATTTTCAAATAAAACAATTATTGATAATAATGATGTGCTCTATATTCCCCTACAAGACGCAGATCAATATTATCCTGGGTTATGTATGATGGATGCTAAATATAAATTTCTAGGATTAAAAATAGATAATTGGCAGGATTATTTGTTTATTAATCGTAATAAAGAAAAAGAAGATAAACTAAAAAAACTATATAATGTTTCTCCCGGGGATGATTATGTTGTTTTAAATAGAAATTACGGCTGTCTTCCTAATTTTACTACCTGTAGATATCTTAAGAATTTTAGTAGCAAATACAAAATTATCGAAATAACACCTCGAGAAAATTTTTCACTTTTTAACTGGAGTGCAATTCTCGAAGGTGCTAAAGAAATACATACTGTAGATACTAGTATTATGTATTTAATGGAAAAACTTAATCTAACCGGTAATCTCTATTGCTATAGTCGATATTACCCTGCAAACTTTAGCAATGTGACGCATTTATTTAAAGCAAAATGGCAATATATAGAAAATTTGCAATTTAAATAAAATATACTATACTTGTTAAGTCAATGAAAGCAGTTGTTCTTGAAAAAATAAATACACCTCTTCTTGTGGAAGAAATTGGTCTCACCAATCTTGATGTAGGTCAAGTACTTGTAAAAGTATTAGTTAGCGGTTTATGCGGTGCGCAGCTTCAGGAGATAGCTGGATTAAAAGGAAACGCCAAATTTACACCTCATCTAATGGGCCATGAAGGTTGTGGTATTGTTCAAGAAGTTGGCTTAGGCGTTACTCGAGTAAAAAAAGGCGATAAAGTTATTATGCATTGGAGAAAAGGTGAAGGTATTGAAGCACCATTTCCAAGATATAAATTAAACGATAAGTTTATTACAAGCGGTAAAGTAACAACATTAAGTGAATATTCTATTGCATCAGAAAACCGGCTAACTGTCGTACCAGAATCGACGCCTAATGAATTATGCGCGCTTCTTGGCTGCGGTCTCTCTACAGCTCTTGGTATTATTAATAATGATGCGAATATAAAATTCGGTGAAACTGTTCTTGTAATTGGCTGTGGAGGGGTAGGATTAAACGTTTTAATGGCTGCTAATTTAGCTAGCGCTGGTAACGTTTATGGAGCAGATATCGAGCTTGAAAAGAAAAGTATGGTTGAAGGTTTTGGTGGTATTTTTGTAACAAGTACAAAAGATATACCGGAGAAAATAGACTGTATAATCGATACAACCGGTAGTATGCAAATAGTATCTAATTATTTACCGTTGCTTTCATCAAGGGGAAGATGCATTATTGTTAGTCAGCCTAAGGAAAATAGCGCTCTGACTATAACTAACCCTGCTAACTTTTTTGCAGGTAATGGCCAAATTATTCGCACAACACAGGGTGGTAATGTTAACCCCTCCGATGATTTTATTCGCTATGTTAACCTTTATAATAAGGTAAATTTTAAATTAGACAAGCTTGTCACACATACATTTGAGTTAGAGCAAATTAATACTGCTGTAGAAGTGCTTAGATCTGGAAAAGCTGGTAGAATTTTAATAAACATAAACTAAATTTATATAATGACAACTGATAGCTTACTCACAGCATACAAGAAAATGGTTCTCTTGCGTATTGCTGAACGTGATCTTGCAAAGTTTTTTATCGATAAAAAAGTATTTAGTATGGTACATTTTTATGTAGGTGAAGAAGCAATAGCAGTTGGTGTGTCAGAAAATTTGTTACCCGAAGATAAAGTACTTGGTAATCATCGTTCACACGGTCATTATCTAGCAAGAGGCGGAAATTTACAAAAGATGGTTGATGAAATTTTTGGAAAAGTTACCGGTTGCTGTCGTGGTAAAGGCGGCTCAATGCATATGATTGATAAATCGGTTAATTTTATAGGCTCAACTCCTATTCTAGGAAGTGTTTCGGCTATTGCATCTGGAGTAGCTTTTGCTCAAAAATATAAAAAGGAAAAAGGTATTACTGTATGCTATTTTGGTGACGGTGCATCTGAAGAAGGTGTTGTTTATGAATCTATTAATTTTGCTTCTCTGTTTAACTTGCCCTTACTAATGGTTATTGAAAATAACGGTTATTCAACTAGTTCTAGACTCGAACACCGTAAATCAAAAAATTACGATCATGGTAGAGTCGCTCGTGGAATAGGTGTAAATTATTTTAAAGCTGATGGTAACGATTTCGAGAGCGTATACACACAGGCACAAGCTGCAATTAATTCAATAAAGAAAACAAATAAACCCTCTGTTCTTGAATGTGTAGTTTACAGACATATGGCACATAGCTCCCCTTTATTTGATGATTTAACTGCTAAATCGTGGTATAGAGAAGAGCATGATAACCCCGAGAACCGTAATAAGGAATGTCCAGTAAGTCGTATGAAAACTTTACTAACTGATCGCGGTATAAGCTTATATGAACTTGATGAGATTGAAAAATATATTACCAATCAAGTACAAGTAGCTATTGAAAATAGTCAAAAAGCAGAATACCCAAACCCAGAAGAAATCTATACAGACGTTTATGTCAAGTAAAGTAGTCACATTTAATGAAGCTCTTAGAGATGCAACCGCTCTCTATATGGAGAAAGACCCTAATGTTTTTGTTATCGGTCTAGGCGTAAATTATAAGAACGCAGGTAGTACTGCAGGTCTTGTAGAAAGATTTCCCGATCGTATTTTCGATTCACCGAATGCCGAAGCTAGTACAACCGGCGCCTGCGTCGGCGCTGCTATAAACGGGTTAAGACCGATTATAGTTCATGGCCGAGTAGAGTTTGCTCTTTTTGGAGCGGATGCTATTTTCACGCAAGGCGCAAAATGGAATTATAGTTTTGGTGGAGATAATCCTGTGCCAGTTGTATTTCGTATTACAGTAGGAAGGCAATGGGGAAATGGACCACAACACTCGCAAGCCTTATATTCACTATTTGGTAATACCACCGGTCTTAAAACAGTTATTCCCTCAACACCATATATGGCAAAAGGTCTTCTAGCTTCTGCTATCAGAGATAATAACCCCGTTGTGCTACTTGAGTCATTATTTCTCGGAGGGTTAAAACAAGAAGTACCCGATGAACTCTATTATGTAGAGCTAGATAAAGCTAAAACATATTGTGAAGGCTCTGATATTACTGTTGTAGCTTATGGTGATGGATTAATTGAAACGATTCAAGCTCTAGAGTTTTTAAAAGACAAAAACATAAGTGTAGAATTAATTGATTTAGTTAGCTTAAACCCTATTGATTATGATGCTATTTCAAGATCAGTAAAAAAAACGGGAAGACTCCTAACAATTGATACAACAAATAATGCATTTTGTGTAGGTTCTGAAATTATATCGAAAGTATGTGAAAGAAACTTTACATCACTTAAAGCACCGCCACATTCAATTGCAGCGCCTAATGTACCAGTACCAACAACACACGCTTTATCAAAATTTTATTATCCTAATAAAGGTACCATTGCTAATAAGATACTTTCTATGCTGAATAAACAGACGATTGATATTGAATTATCATTTGCAGAGTTAAACTTTGGACCTAAAATAACTGTAAAATGAAAACATATATTAGTACTGGCATAGGCGATTTAATTTGTCTCGACAGTTTTTTAACTCAAGCAGAACGCAATTCCATTACCGAAATGTTCTGGGGATGTAGATTTGGTAAATATATGTCGCCGCTCATAGATAAAAATTTCTTTTATCCGAATGTTAAAAAACATCATTACATTGATGATGAAAAAGGCAAAGAGTATTGGGTTAAGTTGGGTCATAGTCCTGATCACTGTGCGTTTTGGCACTTTAGAAGCGATATGCCCAACGATTATCAAATTGCCCTAAATCATTTTAATCTCAAAGCAAACGAGGTACAGGATTTTACACCTGTTAGTTTTTATAATGATACAAACAGAAAATATACCGGTTCATCTTTTCTTTATAATGCTTCAAAAGAAGATGTAGATTGGAAAGAGTTAGAAACTAAACCAGGAGAGTACATGCTTGTACATTACCCTACATCATCCAGACCAAGAAGCGATATATCAACAATTTCCAATGATGACTGGGAGTTAGTTGATAAAACTAGCCGTGAAAAAAACTTAAAAGTTATAGTTATAACTGACACGGATATATGCTTAAAATACAAGCATTTTAAAATTTTAAACACACCAGATATTCAAAGCATAGTAGCTTTAGCAAAATATGCAAACTGTTATTTCGGATGCGATTCGTTTGTTTCAATCTTATGTTGTAGAATTTTATCTTCAAGTAAGATGTATATCAAATCACCGAGACAAAATATAAAAGAATCCTTACCTTCACATATATGGAATCATAAATATTTTTCTCCTCATAAACCTGAAATTATACAAAAATTTTATCATTATGGGCCTACTAGATAATAAAAATGTTTTAGTAATTGGTGATAGTTGTAGAGACGTTTTTGTTTACTGTAACTCAACTAGACTATGCCCAGAGGCACCTGTACCTGCGCTACAAGTAGTTAATCAAACAGAAAACGGTGGAATGGCTAAAAATGTTCATAGAAATATCTCTTCTTTAGTTAATAGCGTAGATATACTAACAAATAATAATTGGTACGATATAACAAAAGTACGTTATGTACACAATGCAACAAATCATATGTTTTTTCGTGTAGATAATGATATTGATATAAAAAGAATCAATTTAAATGAAATAGATTTTAATTATAAAATTATTGTTATTTCTGATTACAATAAAGGATTTTTATCTGAAGAAGATATAGCTTATATTTGTAAGAAACATTCCTGTGTGTTTTTAGATACAAAAAAAATTATAGGTGAATGGGCTATTAATGCAAAATATATAAAAATTAATAATTTTGAATATGAGAGATCAAAAGAATATTTTACACCTGATCTTGATAAAAAGATTATTCATACCCATGGCGCAGAAGGATGCATTCTAAACGGGCGACATTATCCTGTTAAAAAAGTTAATGTAATAGACGTTTCTGGTGCAGGTGACTCATTTTTAGCTGGTCTAGTTGCAAAATATTTAGAAGATTTAAATATTAACGAATCTATTATGTATGCAAATCAATGTGCACTTAAAGTTGTTCAAGAGAGGGGGGTTAGTGTAGTATGAAGACTGCTCTTGTTTGTGGTGCTGGTGGGTTTATCGGTAGCCATCTTGTTAATAGACTGAAAGATGAAGGATATTGGGTTCGTGGTGTGGATATTAAATTACCTGAATTTAGTAATACGAGAGCTGACGATTTTATTGGCGGTGACTTAAGAGATCCATCTATCTCCTTAGTTTCTATTCTTGATGATAATAAAAAACCGGTAGACGAAATATACCAACTTGCAGCAGATATGGGCGGAGCGGGTTATATTTTTTCTGGTGATCATGATGCCGATGTAATGAGCAATTCTGCCTTAATTAATCTTAATATATTAAATGCATGCATGATGTATAAAAAATTAGGACTACCGAAAATATTTTACAGTAGCAGTGCATGCATGTATCCAGAGCACAATCAGCTTGATCCTAATAATCCTAATTGCGAAGAAAGCAGCGCTTATCCTGCTAACCCTGATAGTGAATATGGGTGGGAAAAACTATTTAGTGAAAGGCTTTATCTTGCTTTTGCGCGAAACTATAAATTTGACGTACGTATTGCACGATTTCATAATATTTTTGGCCCATATGGTTCATGGAATAATGGTAAAGAAAAGGCACCTGCTGCTATCTGTAGAAAAGTAGCACAAGCAGCAAACGGTGGAGAAATTGAAATTTGGGGTGATGGTGAACAAACAAGAAGCTTTTTATATATTGATGAATGTCTTGAAGGGGTAAGAAGATTTATGAATTCTGATTTTACCGGGCCTGTCAATATTGGTTCTGAAGAGAGAGTTACTATCAACCAACTTGTTGATATGGCGAGCAATATTGCAAAAAAGCAATTAATTAAAAAACATATTCCCGGACCTACAGGTGTACGTGGTAGAAATTCAGATAATAGACTCATTAAAGAAAAAATAGGTTGGGCTCCGAGTCGACCT
>Ga0247843_1002082_pt1 | contig 37905 bp, 31 predicted proteins | sample LaCruzMarch2017__FD_192420 | JGI IMG/M metagenome (GOLD analysis project Ga0247843, IMG submission 192420) | Freshwater microbial communities from meromictic Lake La Cruz, Castile-La Mancha, Spain - LaCruzMarch2017_8m | ecosystem: Environmental > Aquatic > Freshwater > Lake | place: Spain...
GAGTCCGCCCTTATGCAGACTTAAATTGTTTTGTTTCGCTCTTAAGGCTTCGCGAATGTCTTGCCCGTTGTCACTGAATGTAGAATGGTTTTTCTACACTTGCAGGTAACACCTGTGTATACGCAACTAGTTGCGTATTACTCGGCTTTTTGAGATATAAACGAAACAAGTTGCGTTTATATCCAGATTAGTCGAAGGTGATTGCGAGGTTGGTATTTCGTTAAAAAAAATGTTAGTTATAATTTTATTCCTGCTCATTACTTCTTTCTATCTGTTTTGCAATGTAAATTTAACATAAAATTAAAATATATCCAATTTATCTAACGGACTCGTTATTTGATCAAATCCTTTGGTTGTGATATGGGTGTATATTTCAGTCGTTTTACTACTCTCATGCCCTAATAAACTCTGAATGTATCTTAAATCTGTGCCATTTTCCAGCAAATGTGTTGCAAAACTATGTCTTAAAGTATGAACACTAATCTTTTTCTTTATCCCTGCCTTAAAAGTTGCATCTCGCATAATTGCTTGAATACTTCGTGTAGAGTATTGCCCACCTGTCTGACCCTCAAACAGCCAAATTTCCGGTTGGTATTTCTTAAAATAATCTCTTAATATTATTAGGAGTTTTGGTGATAAAATTGAGTATCTATCTTTTTTTCCTTTGCCCTGTGCAATGTGAATTTGCATCCTTTCACTATCAATATCTTTAAGTTTGAGGTTAATCAATTCACTCAATCGTAATCCAGCAGAATAGCATGTCATCAATATGGCTTTATGTTTTAAATTTTCAGCTGCTTTTAATATATCCGAAATCTCAGTCTCGTTCAAAACTATTGGAAGAGTTTTTTCTTCTCTTGGCCGTTCAATTAAATACACTTTTCTGCCTCCTCCTAAAACACGCTCATAGTAAAATTTTATAGCGTTAATTGCCTGGTTTTGATAGGAAGATGAAATTTTTCGGTCAATTACTAAGTATCTCAAATAATCAACAATCATTGGTTCTGTAATACTTTCAATATCATGATCAGAATAATAATTAATAAACTCCGTAAAAGTATTAACATATACAGCTAGTGTATGTGCGCTATATCGCAGCTCTTTTAGCTTAAGGATAAATTCTTCTGGACAAGTTCTATAATTACTAATATCAGATCGAGTTAATCTAGGAGCTTTTTCTGATTCTCCTTTTTCAATCTCTAATGTTATGTCTAAATTTTGAAATTTGGCAATGGTTTGTATTTCTAACAAAAATCTTTCAGTATAAGGAATACTCCATGATTTGTTCCTTGGATTCCATTTTGAATATGGAATTGCCCTAGCTGCCCTAGTAAGTGTATTATTGAAATTAAAAAATAATTTTAATCGGCCAGAAATTGTTTTTATAATAAGTAATTGATTTGGCTCAACGCTCCTTTTAACATCATATGATGCAAAGATTTCAGAATCAGAATATACTTCAATGTTTGGATTTCTATCCTTGAAATAATTCTTCAGTAAGATTAAATTAGCGCCATAATTTGGAACCGTCCAATAATACTGTTTCTTATCCCAGCGGCTGTATTTAAATCCCAAAATAAAACGAGTATCCTGCTCGTTACGAGGCAACTTTACAGAGATGTTGCGGCCATGCACAATTATAAATACATCCGAAATAATCTGATTAATATTAATGGACTCACTATTTGCTGATGACTTTGTAACAGTTGCTTTGCCTTCATAATCAAGTTCAATAAATTTCTCTTTGAGAAGTTCAAAGGTTTGTTTATCATATGGAACATGCCATGCATTATGAATTTTACTCCATTTGGAGTCTGGAATTTTTTTTATAGCTGCAACAGATTCATAATTAAATTTGAAATCAACTTTTATTCGCGGCTCATTATTATAAAAAATTTTACTTGCTTTCATGATCATTTTTAATTACCAAAGTTCGGTGCACATTTATTGTAAACGAAATTTATTCGTATATTTATACGGATAATAAACGTATAATTAACGTCAATAAATTCTGAAAATGACTAAATGTCTTGAGTGTAATGAAATTTTGAAAGGAAGAGAAGGGCAAAAATATTGTTCTGAGTATTGTAAATCATCCTATCATTACAAGAAGAATAAGCTAAAAGAATCAAGCATATATGTTAAGATTGACAAAAACTTAAAGTTGAATAGAAGCATACTCAAAAAATACAATATATCAGGGCAATCGCAAGTTAAAACAGAATTGTTAGTAGCAGAAGGTTTTGATTTTAGACATTCTACTCATACTTGGACAGCAAAAAACGGAAATTTATATCATTTTTGTTATGAATTTGGCTATCGTGATTTACAAGATGGTAAGTACACCCTCATCATGTGGCAAGATTATATGAAGTAATTAATTTTTTTCGACTCAGTTTAGTTCATTAAAATAACCTATTTATTATTTGCGACTAGATTTTTATTTTGGTATTTTTTTCGTAAAAACATATGCGAAAAAAAACCGAAACTAGAGTAGAATTTGCTTGTAGACATATTAATGGATTTTTTGAGGTCACCACAAAAATGGAGCAGTACATTTTAATTAGCGGCCTTTCAAAAGCAACATATGAATCATACTGCCGAAAACTTGCTGAACTGTCTTTATATTTCAACAAACTGCCACAACATATTTCCGAAATAGAATTAACAGAATACTTGGCTTTTTTAGTAACTAAAGCTAAAAGCCCATCGCAAACAGAATTTAAACACATGGTATACGGAATGCGTTTTTACTTTAAAGCGCTAAACTTAAAGCTGAAAGTAAGGCTTCCAATTATTAAAGACGATAAAAAATTACCAATTGTTTTAAGTAAACAAGAGTGTTTTTCCATCATTAATCAGACTAAAAATTTTAAGCATCGCTTAATACTTATGTTTATTTATTCGGGAGGATTAAGAGTGAGAGAGCTCACCAATTTAAAATGGAGTGATGTTAATGTAAATCGCATGACTATTCATATAAAAAGATCTAAAGGAAGAAAAGACCGCTACGTTCCTTTAGCTAAAAACATCATTGAGCCTTTTGTTCAATATATGGGTGGGTTGCATAAAAGTGAATACATATTTTTTGGCGCTGATAACAGAGAAAAAATGAGTCACACGGGAATTATGTTTTTGCTTAAACAAGCTGTTAGAAGAGTGGGAATTAATAAAACAGGAGTTTGTTTACATACGTTGCGTCATAGTTATGCTACCCATTTATTAGAAGACGGATTAGACATTATTTCTATTAAAGAATTGTTGGGGCATGAAAGTATTCAAACTACTTTAGTTTATTTGCACGTTGCAAATTGTAATAGGCAACAAAAAATGTCGCCACTTGACAGCTTATATGATGAAGTCGCAACTGAATTAATTAATAAATGCAAAATAAAATACACTGAATTATCTATTCAACGCAATTCTAGAATAAAAGTTCAAGATAACCAACTTGATTTGTTTTATTAGGTGAATAATTTGGGGATTTTAGGTAGGTTAAGTTTTAACTAGAGCTGATACAATTTATCTCAAAGAAAAGAGTTTTAATTATATTTATTATCTAATCTATAGATTAATTTTGATTCAACTGCGTTTAAACTAATTTGAAAAAATTTTATTAAATGTAATGATATCAATATAATAACAAAAAGTATTCGACTACGCTCGAAGTGACAAACTCACTGTGCTAAAAAACTAAACTACCAACTTTTTATAACGTGGGCGTTTTGGCTCTGCATTACCTAAACGTTTTTTACGGTTTTCTTCATACTCAGTGTATCCGCCTTCAAACCAGTAAACCGAACTATCGCCTTCAAAGGCTAAGATGTGCGTACACACGCGATCTAAAAACCATCTATCGTGACTAATGATTACAGCACAACCCGCAAAGTTTTCTAAACCTTCTTCTAAGGCACGTAATGTATTTACATCTAAATCATTGGTAGGCTCATCCAATAACAACACGTTACCTTCATTTTTTAAAGCCATGGCTAAGTGCAAACGGTTACGTTCTCCACCAGATAGTACAGAAACTTTTTTTCCTTGATCGCTTCCGCCAAAATTGAAACGAGAAATATACGCTCGTGAGTTCATTGGCTTACCACCTAAAGTAATATTATCCAAGCCTCCGCTTAATATATCATAAACGGTTTTATTTGGATCTAAATCTGCGTGAGATTGATCGACATAAGAAATTTTTACAGTTGGCCCTACTTTAAAATCACCTGAATTAGGCGTTTCTTGTCCCATAATCATACGGAACAAAGTTGTTTTACCAGCACCATTTGGCCCAATAATACCAACAATTCCCGCAGGTGGTAATTTAAAGTTTAAGTGTTCGTATAATAATCTATCGCCAAATCCTTTTGATACTTCAATGGCTTCAATTACTTCATTACCAAGACGAGGACCGTTAGGAATGAAGATTTCTAATTTTTCTTCCTTATCCTTAATATCTTCATTCATCATTTTATCGTAGTTATTTAAACGGGCTTTTTGTTTTACGCCGCGTCCTTTTACTCCCTGACGAACCCAGTCTAACTCACGCGCTAAGGTTTTTTGACGCTTAGATTCTGTTTTCTCTTCTTGTTTTAAACGATTTCCTTTTTGCTCTAACCAGGAAGAATAATTTCCTTTCCATGGAATACCTTCTCCACGATCTAATTCTAAAATCCAACCAGCTACATTATCTAAAAAGTATCTATCATGCGTTACAGCAATAACAGTTCCTTTGTATTGTTGTAAATGTATCTCCAACCAATCAACCGATTCAGCATCTAAGTGATTGGTAGGCTCATCTAATAATAAAATATCTGGTTCTTGTAATAATAAACGACATAAAGCCACACGACGACGCTCACCACCTGATAAAATTTTGATTGGCGTATCGCTTTCCGCACAACGCAACGCATCCATAGCGCGCTCCAATCGTGTATCTAAGTTCCATAAGTCATGTTGGTCAATTAAGTCTTGTAATTGAGCCTGACGATTAATTAACTTATCCATTTTATCTGGATCGTTTAATATTTCTTCATCCATGAACTTATTGTTCACTTCTTCAAACTCATTTAAAATATCAACGTGTTTTTGTGCGCCTTCGCGAACAATTTCAATCACTGTTTTTGTTTCATCTAAATTTGGCTCCTGCTCTAATAAACCTATGCTGTAGCCAGGTGATTGGTGGATTTCTCCTAAATAATCTTTATCTAAACCAGCCATTATTTTTAATAAGGATGATTTACCTGAACCGTTTAAACCTAAAACACCAATTTTGGCTCCGTAATAAAAGGAGATATAGATATCTTTTAATACTTGTTTTTGTGGCGGATGTATCTTAGATACATTTACCATACTGTAAATAATTTGTCTTCCTACTTCTGACATAATAAATAAAATTTGAGATTATAAAGTTAGTAGAAAAAGCCGATATAACACAATGCTGTAGCAACAAAACAGTTATTTTTTATAAGGAAAACAAAGCGAAATTAGAAAACGAATTTAAATTAACCCTCTGGAAAATACACTAAATGTTTTTCGTTGTACATACGGATATATTTTGTGGCCATTTCTTTTTTATTTTTTTTATTTAAAGCCTTATATTCATTGTAAATGGTTTCGTCGCGTTTTAAATACGTTTCTATTTTGTCAATACTAAATGGGGTAATTTCTCCGCTATAAAAATCAAATAAATACTGTCTAATCTCTCTTACTTTTTGGGCATTACTGCCAATAGGAGCATTCATAAAAGGGTCGTAACCAGGCGAATAATTAGTAACCTCAACAGTGCCAATAAAATTACTGATTGAGCCAAAAACAGGAATTCTGTAAAAAATTTTATCTTGATTAATGAAAATAATATTGTTTTGGCAGTACCCCCACACTTGTTCCGATTTCATTTTTGTAATGGAACCATCTCGCTCTGTATATTCAATAAATTCTTCTTCAATTAATTTTGAATAAAAATCTAATTGATCTTTATTAATTTTAGTAATAATTTTTTCTTTTGGAATAGGCCAATTGTATCTAAAATCTTGATAACCTAAATACAAGCCTTCGTACAATCTAAAATCTTTAGTAAAAGCAACAGAATCTTGGGCTTTAATATGCGTAAAGCAAAAAAAGTAACAAAAAACTAAAACTAAACTAAATCGCATACTGTAAATATCTAAATTATTTGTAATTTAATGCTATAAATTTACGGCATGCGGTTATATTTTACATTTTTTACCATACTTGCTTTCTTTGGATTAAGAGCGCAATCAGTTTTTAATACTGAGTTGATTTCTAAATTAGAACATACAAGTACTAACGAAATAATAAATGTACTAGTGCTTACAAAACCAAATTCAGAAATTAATTATTCCGAATTTCCTGACATTCAATTCAATTACCAAGCTGGCAATATTACTTCCATTAGTGGCAGTGTTTCAACTATTAAACAACTATCGACTTTAAAAAATATTGTAAGAATAGAATACGCTCAACATCATTTACAATTAATGGGTGATACCGCTCATATTAGAAACAGAATTAAAAATATTAAAACTGGATTAAGTCCTCTTGCTCAGCCTTATGATGGCAATGGCGTTATTGTTGGAGTGATAGATTCAGGTACAGATTTTAATCACCCTGATTTTAAAGATGCTAATGGAAACTCTCGGATCAAGTATTTATGGGACATGACAAAAGCTTTAGCGGTAAATACGCCTACTCCTTTTGGTTATGGACAAGAGTGGAACAATGCGCAAATAGATTTAGGATTGTGCACGCACAGCGATGTTGCACAATTTGGGCATGGCACCAATAGTACAGGAATTGCAGCAGGAAATGGATTTTCGGTAAACAAATATGAAGGCATGGCGCCAAAGGCAGATATTATTGTTGTGGCAATGGATTTTAATAGACCAGGTTTTACTATATCTGATGCACTACAATACATCATCACAAAATCACAACTATTAAATAAACCTTTAGTAATTAATGCTAGTCTTGGTGATTATTATGGAAGTCATGATGGCTCAGATTTGGAAACACAACTCATTAATGGTTTAATTTCAAATGTGCCAGGCAGAGCCTTGGTTGCAGCTTGTGGTAATGCTGGCCGAGTAAAATTTCATGTTGGATATAATGTTATAAATACCGACACCAATTTTACTTGGATTAAGAACAACTTAAATACAATTTCCTTTTCTGAATATGCCGACACATCGCAAATAAAAAATGTGATGTATAGAATTGGAGTCACTCACCCTAGTTTTAGTGATGTTGGCGCGACTTCTTTTAAATCCTATAACTATGCCTTAAACACCGTTAAACGAGATACCATTTACCGTAACAGCAACAGAATCGGAATTATTGAAAGCATAGCAAGTATCAATTCATACGGAGTATATGAATTATCGGTTTCAATTAATGCTGATAGCTTAAACTATTTATGGAGCATGGCACATACAGGAATTGGAAGAATAGATTCGTGGAATTTTGATTATGTAACCACTAATTTACCTTCAGCTTCTAGCTATCCAAAAATTACTAAATATAAAATTGCTGATACATTGCAAACCATTGTAAGCGGTTTTCAATGTAGTGATGAAATAATAGCTGTTGGAAATTATATTAATAGAAATAGATACATTGATGTAAATGGGAACACGCAAATTAAAGCTGAAACACCGGGGCAACTTCATGAAAGTAGCAGCACTGGGCCAACTAGAGATAATAGAATAAAGCCAGATATAGCAGCTACAGGTGCAAATATTATGGCAGCGCTCCCAATTAGTATGCTAGCCAGCTACGCTATTAGTTTTCCAAGTGTTGTTGCTCAAGGTGGTTATCACCGAACTGCAGGCGGAACATCTGCTGCCAGTCCAATAGTAGCTGGATTAGCTGCCTTATATTTTCAGAGAAATCCAACAGCAACTAATCAACAATTAAAGCAAGCTATTATCAATTGTGCTTATAGCGATTTTTATACTGGAGCAAATTTACCAAGCAACAGATGGGGTTACGGAAAATTAGATGGTTTTGCAACAATGACGTGCGGAGAAGTATTAGATAATATTAAAATTTTAAGTAATCAAGAAACCATACAAGCATTTCCTAATCCCTTATCAAACGAAACTAACTTAATATTTCCCAATGCTGAAAGCAAAAAAATTAAACTCTACAATTCATCAGGACAAATGGTAATGGAAGATTCTTGTGAATCCATCAATTACATATTAAAAAGAAATCTTTTAGCTTCGGGCTTATATTTTATTTTAGTGGAAGAAAAAAATGTGTCTTATAAAATTAAAATCGTTATTTTGTAGTTAAATGAATAACACTATTTCACATACTATTTTAATTATTTCTGCGTTTACATACCAATGAAGTCTTGTCTTTGTATATTTTTATTATTTGTAGTACTTAGTTCTAATTTGTTTTCACAAGGACGAAGAAGAAATTTTCGTCAGCATGAAGTAGGCTTTATGGTTGGTGGAGCATATTACATTGGCGATTTAAATCCTAGAAAACAATTTAACTTAACTCAACCTGCAGCAGGTGCATTTTACAGATTTACACCAAATTACCGCTATGCATTTAGGGCAGGTATTAATTGGGGGAATATTATGGGAGATGACTCTCAAAGTGATGATGCTGATCAAGTTCAACGAAATTTAAATTTTAAATCTCAAATTATAGAATATAATATTATTGCGGAATTTAATTTTTTAGAGTATCGTATTAGTAATGATAAATACAAATTCACTTCTTATTTGTTTTTAGGAATAGACGTTTTTAACTTTAAACCAAGAGCAAATCTGGGTAATAAATGGACCGACTTAGAGCCGTTACATACCGAAGGACAAGTAAAAGGATACAAATTAACTCAAGTATCTATTCCGTTTGGTATTGGTGCAAAAATGAATGTATCAAAACAAGTAGGCATTGGTTTAGAATGGGGACCTAGAAAAACATTTACAGATTACTTGGATGATGTGAGTGGAACCTACCCAGATTGGGAAACCACACAAGCTTTTAATAAAAATACAGTAAAATTTACCGACAGATCTAAAAATGCTAGCAACAATGTTAATAAGATGCGCGGCAATCCAAGAACAAAAGATTGGTATTTCTTTTTTGGAATTACATTAAACATCAAGCTTAATTTTAAAGCTCCACCTTGTTATTCTTATAATCATTAAGAAACTATTTCTTTTTTGATTTCGTTTTTTCTTCATTCCAGGTTTTGTATTCGTTTTGCTGTTCAGGTCGAAATGCGGGCATTCTTCGCAAAGGCTCGCACTCTTTTAACGTAGCATAACAATCTGCAGGTAGCTTCTGATATAAGGCAGTTCCTTTAGTTTTCCATGCAATCATTTCATCACTCACATCTTTCACAACTTTGCCAGGATTACCAACAACTACTTTTCGGTCTTCAATAACCGTATCGGCAGGTACAAAACATAAAGCGCCTATAATACAATTATCGCCAATCACACAATTATCCATTACAACAGCATTCATACCCACTAGCACATTCTTTCCAATCGTTCCGCCATGTATAATAGCACCATGGCCAATGTGAGCTGCTTCTTTTAGTAAAACAGTTGTTCCAGGAAACATGTGTATAGTGCAATTTTCTTGCACATTGCATCCGTCTTCAATAATAATTTGTCCCCAATCGCCACGAATGGCAGCACCTGGGCCCACATATACATTTTTACCAATAATCACGTTACCAGTAACGGTTGCGTTTGGATGAATGAAAGACGATTTATCTATTACTGGTTTGTAACCATTGAACTCGAAAATATTTGCCATAGTATTTTGTTTTATAGAACGCAGATGACGCTGGTTGTTATGATTAGATAAGATTTTTTTTAATCATATTTATCTTAATAAATCTGTGTTATCAGCGTTCTAATTTATTATTAAAACTCACTCTTTAAATGAAACTTAATTTCAGGGAATTTAGTTTGTGCCATTTCTAGTAACCAAGCTGATTCAGCTAAAAACACCAAACGATTTTCTTTATCGTAGGCAATGTGGTTTGATTTGTCAATTAAAAATTCATCTAGTTTTTTCTTATCACTACATTCAATCCATAAGGCTTTATACAAGTTTACAGAATCATAACCACAAGAAGCATTATACTCCGATTTTAAACGATGCTGAATAACCTCAAACTGTAAAGCTCCCACTGTACCAACAACTTTACGTCCATCTGCTTTTTTAGTAAATAATTGGGCAACACCTTCGTCTGTTAACTGCTCTAAACCTTTTTGCAATTGTTTAGTTTTCATTGGATCCAAATTAGTCACATATTTAAATAACTCAGGTGAGAAACTAGGTATACCTTTAAAATGAAATTTAGCACCTTCTGTTAAAGTATCTCCAATTTTAAAATTACCTGCATCATACAAACCAATCACATCACCAGGGAAAGATTCATCAATCACCGATTTTTGTTGCGCCATAAATGCTGTTGGATTACTAAAGCGCATATCTTTTTGCTCTCGCACATTGTAGTAATATTTATTACGTTCAAACTTACCTGATACAATTCTTAAAAAGGCAATTCTATCGCGATGTTTTGGATCTAAGTTAGCATGAATCTTAAATACAAAACCACTAAATTTAGGCGCTTCTGGCTCTATATATCCTGCTAAATCTGTATCTCTACCTTGAGGTGTAGGTGCAATTTCCACAAAACAATCTAACAATTCTTTAATACCAAAATTATTGACAGCGCTCCCAAAAAACACAGGACTAATGTTTGCCGCTAAATATTCTCTCTTGTCAAAATCATCATACACACCATCAATTAAGGTAATGTCGTCACGTAATTGATTCGCAAAATCTTCGCTAATGTATTTTTCAATTTCACTATCGTTTACGTTATCTAAAACAACACTTTCTTCAACTGTTGTTTTACTATCACCTTGAAAAAGAGACAATTTTTTCTCGTATAAATTATAAACCCCTTTAAATGATTTACCAATACCAATTGGCCAAGTTAAAGGACGTACTCTGATTTTTAATTCTTTTTCAATTTCATCTAATAAATCAAATGCATTTTGTCCTTCACGATCCATTTTGTTTACGAACACTATCACGGGCGTGTTTCGCATACGACACACTTCTAATAATTTACGTGTTTGAGGCTCTACTCCTTTTACACAATCAATTACCATAATTACACTATCCACAGCCGATAAGGTACGGTATGTATCTTCAGCAAAATCCTCGTGACCAGGTGTATCTAAAATGTTGACTTTAAAATCGCGGTAATCAAAAGCCATAACGGAAGTAGAAACCGAAATACCACGTTGTTTCTCAATTTCCATGAAATCGGAAGTGGTTGACTTTTTAATTTTATTTGATTTTACTGCTCCCGCCGATTGGATAGCCCCACCGAATAATAATAATTTTTCGGTTAGGGTGGTTTTACCTGCATCGGGATGGGCAATAATGGCAAAGGTTTTTCTCTTATGTAATTCTTCTATAAAACTCATTATGTATCTGAAATAAGGGTGTAAAGATAAGATTTTTACTGATAGTCAAAGGATTATCAGAAACACACTTTTCCTAGAAAGGATAACCAATGGTAAAGTTTAAAATAGCAGATTCGCGCAGAGTTTGAGTACCAAAAACCAAACGTTTACTTTCAATATAGTGCGGGTCATATATTCGCATGGCTCCATCTAATCTCAATACAAAAAACGAAAAATCATATCTTACACCAAAGCCAGAACCCACCCCTAATTCCTTATAAAATTTATCTAATTTAAATTGTCCGTTTGGTTTATTAGGGTCGTCATACGATAGCCAAATATTACCTGCGTCTACAAACCAAGCTCCATAAATAGATTTAAAAATATGGAAACGGTACTCTAAATTAGTTTCAATTTGAATGTCTCCAATTTTATCATACCTAGCAGCTTCATCTGCAGGCTGAGCGTAACTTCCTGGTCCCAAAGTTCTAGCTCTCCAAGCTCTATTACCATTGGGTCCACCACTAAAAAAACTTTGTTCATAAGGTAATGCAGATAAATTTTTTAAAGGCTTACCTACCCCGCCAGCAATACGATACACTAACTTACCTAGTTTTCTGATTTTAAAGTAAAAACGATAATCTACATCCAACTTCACAAACTGAGAAAAAGGAATACCAGCCATTAAATATCTGCCTAAAGTATCCTGAGGTTGATTGGTAGCCGAATACAAGCCTCTTAAAATATTACCTGATGAACTTAAAGACATTTTTAAATACATCACATTTCTTTTTTTTGTTAAATTTTGATTGTTGTAAACCGCCGTAATTCGAGATAATGTGGTGATGTGATCCTGAAAAGAATTTAATAGAAAAAAATCATTCGTTGCTAATAACCTATCATTAAACCCATTTGATAGTTTAGCTTTTACAGTATAGGCCTCTAAAGGCACCACATCATAAAAAAATAATCCTTTACTGTTGTTAAACTTAAAACCATAGGATATATTTGAAATAACACGGTTATAATCTGGACTAGACTGATAGTTAACAGATAAATTAACTATAGTTTTAGGTTGAACGAAATACCGTTTTTCGCTTGCATCTTTTTTATAATAAAATAAAGTGAAGGGAAATAAAGGTTTTGGGAAATAAAAATTTAGCTCTGGTCCAAATTGAATCGTATTAAACGTACTTTGAACATTGTCGATTGTTGTAGCTTCTTGGGTTTCGTTGAATTGTTTTTGTGCAATAACCGATCCTTTTAATTTTAATTCAACTAATTCAGCTCCTCTAAAAGCATTTTTATTTTGAAATACCAAACTACCCGCAATACCTAAATTCCCAGCAGTATTGGTTCCTTCAGTTTCAATAGTTAATGCTTGTTTAACAATTGGTTGGCAAACTATATAACAATCTAATTTATCTGAAAAGTAGGGATTTTTGATGTATTGTATATACACACTTCTAAATACTTTCAAATTGCTTAAGCCTTTGTAAGTTTCTTCTGAAAAATTTTGCTGATACAACTGTCCTGGAGAAATAGAAATATCGCGAGTTAAATCTTTTTTTCGAAACTTTAATTTATTGTTGTGTAATATTTTAATGCCATTATATTCTACAGTATCTTTCATGTAGGCCTCGCTGGCTCTTCCCCTAAAATCAGGAATAAACTCGGGTATAACATATACATTTTCAATATAAAAACGTGGATGATTAATATAAACTAATGAATCATTGTACTCATTGTAAGACCGAGAAAACATTTTTACACCAATGGTTAAATTTACATCGTGAACTGCTAAATTAGTGTCCACTAAATAACTAACATACTCTGGCGCAAAATAAAAATAACCGTTATTTAACTGACTCTCGGTAATACGCTCTCTTTCTTTTTGAAAAACATCTTCGTTGTAAATAGTATTGTGTTTAATTAAGGATAACGTGGTATCATTTAAAATAAAATATTCAATTAAAGGGTCATCAATTTTATAATTAATTGATCTAATATAATAAGGCTCAGATTTAGATATCGAATAAAATGTTTTTGCACGTTTTGCTTTTACATCAATTACTAAACTATCTCTTACTTTAGAATCAAAATAACCTCTCGAAAACACAAATTTTTGAAGTTGGTTTTTAGTGATTTTTGTCAAGAGTGTATCTAAAATAACTGGCGGTTCGCCTGCCTCCAGAATGCTTTCACGAAACGTTGCTTTCTCTTTATTTTTAAGATTAGGTAACTTTGTTGGCTTGCCTTTTTTAACTCGACGTAAATTTTTTGCATCATTTCTTTCAATCCGTTTTGCGTTTATTCTATCAAATCTTGCGTCACGTTTTTCTTTCTTCTTCAACATTTTTTGTTGATCCACTTGATTGTATAGCCATAAATTAAAACGTACTAATTTTAAAATTTTACGATTAGGTTTTTGTCTTAAAAAAGCTTCTAACTCATCGTTATCAATAGCTGTTCCGTTGTACTTAATCCCTGTTTTTTTTAGCAATAATTCATTCTCCTTTAAGTGTTTGTTAACACCACAAGAATTTAGCAATACAAAACAGAGCAATAAGCTAAAACCAGCCCAACTTGTTTTGCAAAAGCGCTTTAAAAAAAACTGAATATCCTGTTTATAGGTCAAATGGTTTACTTACATTTATAGCGTACTAATTTAGCTTTTAAAAATGATTAGTAAAAATCAGATAAAACATATTCAATCTCTTCACTCTAAAAAAAATAGGGACTCAGAAGGCTTGTTTATTATTGAAGGCATTAAATTAGTAACTGAATTTATTGGTCAACAAAAATTTGCTGTAAAAGAAGTATTTGCTACTTCTGAATACATTAGCAATCAACAATCTATCTTAGAAACACATCAGATTAATTACTCTGAAATTAGCCTTGAGGAATTAAAAAAAATAAGCCTTCAAACTACTCCAAATCAAGTATTGGCAATTGTTAAAGAATGTCAACAGACTATAAAAACAAATGATTTGATTTCCTCAACTACTTTGTTTTTAGATGATATTAGAGACCCAGGGAATTTAGGAACCATCATTAGAATTGCAGATTGGTTTGGGATACACCAAGTTATTTGCTCTCCAAACTGTACAGAATTATATAATCCAAAAACCTTGCAAGCAAGTATGGGTGCAGTATTAAGAGTTAATGTTGTTACACAAAATTTTGACGAACTATTACCAAAACTAAAAGATGTGCCCATTTATGGAGCCCTACTTGAAGGAAAAAACATTTACACGTCTGAATTAAAACATGGTTTAATTATAATTGGAAACGAAGCAAATGGCATATCAAATGCAATAAAACAACATATCACTCATTCAATTACAATTCCTGCAGCTACTAATAACGGCAGCGAATCGTTAAATGCAGCTAATGCCTGTGCTATTATTTGTTCCGAATTTTACCGACAATTAACGTATTAATCATGAGCTATAAGATTATAATTATTGTTCTATTGCTATTCAAACTATTTTTGAATGCACAAGTCATAAGCCTTGATATTGATGCCGCTTCACCAAGAATGAAATTTGAAAACGGAAAAGATGTGATTGATTTTATGTATCAAAAATACAGACAAGGCCCCTGCAAAATATATACTTTTTCTCAAAAAAACACGCATTACAGAAATGACAGTATTATTGGACATTCTGAATGGCAGGAATACATTGAATTTCCCGACAAATTTAGAATAGATTTTGGCGATAAAACGGAAGGTAATTATGTGATTTTTAGAAATGACAGTTCTTACAGTTATAGAAAAAACGAACTTAAAAAAACTAAATACGATTCTAATATTCTATTACTATTATTAGGAGGAATGTATTACAGAGAACCAGTAGATGTTGACGCTCGTTTAAAAAAAGTGGGTTATAAGACTCAAGTATTGTCTAACCAAAAATGGGATAAACAAGCTGTGTGCGTTATTGGAGCTTTAGAAGGCGACACACTATCAAATCAAATTTGGGTGAGTAAAAAAAATTGGCGAGTAGTTAGAATCATTGAAAAGATGGATGAAAAAAGTACCATGGATATGACTTTTGATTCTTTTCAAAAGAGCTGCAATGGCTATACCGAAACAAAAGTAACCTTTAAAAGAAATGGCAAAATAGAACAAGTAGAGGAGTATTATGACATCAAAGCTCATGATACGCTGCCAACAGATGTCTTTTACCCTAAAAAACAGTAATAATATTTTTGTAATCGTATTAATAGTTTAGTTTTGTAATTCAAACAATGTCAGCAGAAATTAGTATAAATCATACATCATTCGGTCAATCTTCCAACTCGGCAGATACCCTGGTTATTGAGTTATCAGAAAATCTAATTCAGTTTTGCGAATTAGAATCTGCACAAAATAAGCCCGTATTTATTTGCGACTATCCTATTGAAAATATCTTAAAACATACATTAAGCGAACACTTTATAAGTGCCATTAAACATTTTCAATTTTCAAAAAAACAATATCTACACGTTTATATAAATTATTTTACTCAGCAGTTTACATTGTGTCCTACTGCATTTTATAATAGCGATAGCAATCGGTCGATGTTAGAATTTAATGCCGGCTCTATCGATAATAAATTAATTTTAGTAGATGATGTAACCACAGATATTAAATTAATATATGGGATAGATGAATCGTTAAAATCAACTTTAGATTTAATTTTCCCTAACCATCAATTAAAACATAGCTTGAGTGTACTCTCCAAACTCATGTTAGTATCGGAAGAATTAGTAAAAGAACACATCCTTTTATCTATTCACTCAAATTACATAGAAGTTGTTGTGAAACAAGACCAAAAATTAGTTTTAGCAAATCAGTTTTCTATAAAAACACAAGAAGATGTTTTGTATTACGTATTATTTATTTTAGAGCAATATCAATTAAATCCTTTAACTGCAAATATTAGTATTGTAGGAAATCTAGATACCAATTCTGAACTAATTACTTCATTAAAAAAGTACATCAAAAACATACGACAGGCTCTTGGCAACAAAAGCATCAACTGGTCGGCAGTTACAGGCACTCCACAACATTTTAATTACACTTTAATCAATAGATTGTTTTGCGAATAATTGGCGGTACATACAAAGGCAAGCAAATAATTGCTCCAAAAAACTTACCCGTTAGGCCAACAACCGATTTCGCGAAAGAAGGCTTATTTAATATTTTAAATAACAAAGTTGACTTTGAAGGTTTAACTGTTTTAGATTTATTTTGTGGAACAGGTAACATTAGTTTAGAGTTTGCTTCGCGTGGCGCACAAAAAATATACGCTATTGATAAACACTCACCATGTTTATATTTTGTTAAAGACACCGCTAAAGCCTTAAAACTAAATTCAATTATAACTGATAGAGCAGATGTTTTTAAATACCTCGAGAAATCGCATTCAACCTATGATGTTATTTTTGCCGATCCACCATACGAATTAGAAAACATTGCTCAAATTCATGACTTAGTATTTACTCACAATCTTTTAAACGAAGATGGTTGGCTAATTATTGAGCATGGGCAAAGAACAGATTTAAGTTCTAAAAAAAACTATGTGGAAACTCGAAAGTACGGGAATGTTCATTTTAGTTTTTTCGCTCAATCATTAGAATAACATATTTTAGTAAATCATCCAAAAATTTATCTGTAACTAATTGTATATTTGGTATTATACAACCATATGCGAGTTTTTCTTTTTCTAATATTAATTATCTCCATAAACTGTGATGCACAAAACATTACAATTAAAGGCAAAGCTGATGCTTCTCAAATTGGGAAAGAAGTGGTTTTAAGCGATTTCTCGGATTATGTTACTTATACTAGAACAAAAGAAAGTGCCGATACGGTGGATACAAATGGTTACTTTGAATTGAAATTACAATCTACCATTACCAAACCAATATTAATTAATATTGATAATTTAATCGGTAAAATATATGTTCAACCAAATTTTGTTTACGGCATTTATTTTCCTGGAAAAGATTCTTTAACCAATAATCAAGAAGGGACTGAAACCACTGTTGACATCTCTGTTTATGGAAAAGATAGTACAGAATTAAATGCTTTAGTTGTTGATTTTAATGCGCAGTATAATCAACTATTCGTTAATAAAAAAGACGCTTATTTATCTCCTGCCAAACTAAACACGATCTTAGATACATTTTTGGTAACAAGTAAAAAAAGATATGCTCATATTAAAAATCCTTATTTCAAAAATTATTTAGAATATTCTTTTGCTGATTTTTTTTCAAATATCTCGCGTAGTAAAACCATATTGTATAGTCAGTATATCGACAAAAAACCAATTTTATATAGCAACTACGAATACATGCAATTTTTTAATACTCATTTTAAAGGCTATTTAAAAGCGTATGCATCTACAAAAAATGGAGGCAATATTTATAACAGTATTAATGCATTTGCAGATTATAATGATTTAAAAAATCAATTCAAGTCTGATAAATCTATTACCAATGATACCCTTAGAGAACTCTTAATTTTAAAAGGTTTAATTGATTTTTACTATAGTTCTGATTTTGATAAAAAGCAAGTACAAAGTGTGATTGAACAATTACATAGAGAAACCCGAATTGAGGAACACAAAAAAATTGCAGGTAATTTATTGCAGTCGGTTTATAAATTACAACCAGGTGCTCCCGCTCCCGATTTTATAGCTACTGATAAAACTGGCGCTAGTGTTAATCTTTCAAACTACAAAGGAAAATACATTTACCTCAATTTCTTTTCAACAGAAAGTGATATTAGTATGAAAGAAATGCAAAAGATAATTGATCTGAAGAAAAAGTTTAATGACAAGGTTACTTTTGTGAGTGTATGTTTAGATGATAGCAGTAAAGCTTTTAAATCATATTTAAAAGCAAACACTAAACAAGATTGGATAATTTTACATCAATCACAAAATAGCACAGCTAAACAAGCTTATAACATTAAAAACTTCTCTGGATTTTTCTTTATTAATAATTTGATGCAATTAGCACAATCTCCAGCATTAATGCCAAGTGAAGGCATTGAATATAAATTTAATGCGCTATTCAGAACAAGAAAGAAAAATACAATTATTGGGATTAGGTAAAATATAAATAATTATTGATTTGATTTATCCTTTCTAATAATCTCATCAATATCACGAGAAGCATTAATACGTGCATTAAATTCTACTGCACTACCACTCTTTTTCCTCGCCCACAAGGTCAATAAAATTCCAGCAATAAGTCCAGTAAGTGTAACAACAATACCTATTATTAATCCGATATTATCTGTTTTATTTACATAAATAACGATACCTATAAACAAACCAATTAACAAAGGAGATAAAACTATTTTCATGAATGAAAAAGCTTCTATAATGATTTCCAATAATTTAAGTAATTTATTCAAATTAATTTTTCCTAAACGTATGAAAAATTAAATACACACTTGAAGCAAACAAAAAGAAAGCACCTGTTTGATGCAATACCCCCAAAACAACAGGCACATGATATACTAAAGTCAAAACTCCCAAAATAAATTGCAGAGTAACTCCATAAATTAAAAAAGTAATTCCTCTGTATTGAGAAGAATTTAGATTCAATTTAGATGACTTATACCAAATCACAGATAAAAGAACACAAACTAAAATAGCTAACATTCGGTGCATAAACTGTATACCGCTAGCGTTTTCCATTAGATTAGCAAACATACTATCTTTCATCATCACTTGTTCTGGTATCCACTCATTACCCATCTTTGGCCAAGTATTAAATATTTGTCCGGGACGAATTTTAGCTGCATCTCCTTCCACATAGCCTGCTGTAAAAGCCCCATAAATAATTTGAATAATCAGCAGCACAAAAAAAGAAACAGACCACCATTTTAATTTACTTCCATCATTTGTGTTTGTTGAGATTGTTGAAGCATCCTCATGAGGATTTAATAATTTAAGTGCAAACCAAAATGTAAATGCAAATAATGTAAATGCACTCATCAAATGTGTAGCTAATCTAAAATGACTTACCGCAGGTTTTGCTTGCAAACCACTATATACCATCCACCAACCAATAACAGCCTGCATCGCTCCCATAAAAAACAATAAAATTAGAGACGGCAGCATTTGTTTATTAATTTTTTTACGAATAATTAAAATAATCAAACCAATAGCAAATACATACATCATGGTGCGACCAACCATGCGGTGAAAATATTCCCAAAAAAAGATATGCTTAAATTCAGGTAATTGCATCGTATAATTCACCTTAATAAACTCTGGACTTTGTTGATATTTAGCAAAACGTTCCAACCAAGCTTCTTCAGATAATGGCGGCATCGAGCCCATAAAACTCCAATCGGTAATAGACAAGCCCGAATGTGTTAATCTAGTAATACAACCTACAACTACCATTATATATATTAAAGAACAACCTGTAAGTAGCCAATAAATAACTGATTTGTTAGAATTTTGAGAAATCATTGAAAGTGAATTTGGGTGTAAACTTACTAAGCATTTACCTAATATTTGAAATAAAAACAACCAAAAAAAGCAATTGTTTTAAAATAAAAATCCTATTTTTAAAATTCTTTAAAACAAGTAAAAATGAAAGGAATAATATTAGCAGGTGGCTCAGGAACCCGTTTACATCCATTAACATTAGCAATGAGTAAACAAATGATGCCCATTTATGACAAACCAATGATTTATTATCCACTATCGGTTTTAATGATGGCGGGCATTAATGAAGTTTTAATAATTTCAACTCCCCATGATTTACCAAATTTTGAACGTTTGTTAGGCACAGGCGAGCAGCTTGGATGTAAGTTTACTTATGCGGTTCAAGAAGTACCAAATGGTTTAGCACAAGCTTTTGTTATTGGCGAAAAATTTATTGGTAACGATAAAGTAGCTTTAGTATTAGGTGACAATATTTTTTATGGCGTTGGCTTAGGTCGTATGCTACAAAAAATCAATAATCCTGATGGTGGCGTTGTTTTTGCTTATCATGTGAGCGATCCTGAAAGATATGGTGTTGTAGATTTTGACAAAGACTTTAATGTATTATCAATTGAAGAAAAACCAACCGAACCAAAATCAAATTATGCGGTACCAGGTCTATATTTTTACGATAACTCAGTAGTGGAAATCGCTAAAAATTTAAAGCCATCTCCTCGCGGAGAATATGAAATTACTGACGTTAACAAAGAGTATTTAAAGCGTAAACAGTTAAAAGTTTCTATTTTAGATAGAGGGACAGCTTGGTTAGATACTGGCACTTTTGCCTCATTAATGCAAGCTGGTCAGTTTGTTCAAGTAATTGAAGAACGTCAAGGTTTAAAAATTGGTTGTATTGAGGAAATAGCATTTAAGATGGGCTTTATTACAAAAGAACAACTAATAAAAATAGCAACTCCATTAACTAAAAGTGGCTATGGAACTTATTTACTAAAAATGGCAGAAGCCAAATAATTTATTCCTGTGCAAGCATACTCGTCTTTATTTACCATTTTAAATCAAGCTATTGATCAACAACAAGTTTCTTTAGGTAAAGCTAAGCCTCAGGAAATGTATGAACCAATGAGCTATATTCTTGGCCTTGGTGGCAAACGCGTTCGTCCTTTATTAACTTTAGTTGGTTGTGATTTGTTTGACGCCAATCCAAAAGAAGCCATTCATGCAGCCTTAGCTGTAGAATTATTTCATAATTTTTCGCTAATACATGATGATATTTTAGATAATGCGCCATTGCGTAGAGGAAATACAACTGTTCACGAAAAATGGAATCACAATATTGCTTTATTAAGTGGTGATGGCATGATGGTAAAAGCCTTTGAAGTACTTGCCAAATCAAACAAAGTTCATGTTCCACAATTACTTAATTTGTTTTCAAAAACAGGACTAGAAGTATGCGAAGGTCAACAATATGATATGAACTTTGAAACACAAGACAATGTAAGTGTTGAAAATTACATACACATGATTACCTATAAAACAGCTGTATTATTAGGCTGTAGCTTACAAATGGGTGCCATTTGCGCAGGTGCGTCGGAGCATAGTCAGCAACATTTATACGAATTTGGAAAACACGTTGGCATTGCTTTTCAAATTTTAGATGATGTATTAGATGTTTATGCCAATGACGAAAAATTCGGAAAACAAGTGGGGGGCGATATCATCTCTAACAAAAAAACCTTTATGCTATTAGATGCATTTGAGTTAGCTAATGAAGCTCAAACTAAAGAATTAAATAACTTATTATTCTCTAAGGAAATTTCAAATTCAGAAAAAGTAAAACAAGTAACTGCCCTTTACAATACTCTAGGAGTAAAAGAATTGGCTATCGAAGAAGCTAATAAGCACACAGATATAGCTTTAAAACATTTGGAAGAATTAGAAGCGAATACCGCCAAAAAAAATAGCCTAAAAGAATTTGCCTTGCATTTATTAAATAGAGAAGTATAACCATGGAACTGCACGAACTTTTATCTTCATACATTCACAAGATTAAAATACAAGTTCGTTTTAAGGATATTGATAAACAAGGGCATGTGAATAATGCTAATCACATTACTTATTTTGAAACAGCTCGTGTAGAATATTTTAAAGATGTTTTTAGAAATAGTATTGATTGGGTTAAAACAGGAATGATTTTAGCCAATACAGAAATCACATATAAACGCCCTATTTTATTAGAGGATGACGTGTATTGTTATACAAAAATCACTCGTTTTGGCACCAAAAGCTTTGAAATTGAAAATGTTTTAACTATTGAAGACGAGCATAATAAATACTTATGCGCTTATGGTAAAAGTACTTTAGTTTGTATTAATTACGAAACCAAAGAAACCATTGAAGTGCCACAAAAATGGGTGGATTCCGTAAAATCTTACGAGAAAATCTAATCTTATTATTACTTTAAATTAACTGTAATTGCTATTAAATTGCAATATTTTTGCTATTTTTACCTTATCACTATTTTTAATATGAAGACATTAGTAGAAGGATTTACGAAACAATTACAAGAAGCGTTAGATATTGCAAATGCGGCAGTTTTAACTAAAAAAAATAATATCCAAAATATAGTAGTTACTGGATTAGGAGGTTCTGGAATTGGAGGAACTATTTTATCTGAATTAGTTCAGTCAGAATGCCCAGTTCCTATTATAATTAATAAAGATTATTTTTTACCTGAATTTGTAAATACAAACTCTTTAGTAGTGATTTCTTCATACAGTGGAAATACAGAAGAAACACTATCTGCTATGAAGCAGGCTATTGACAAAAATGCGCAAATTGTTTGCATAACAAGTGGAGGTGAAGTTAAAGCAATTGCCGAAAAACATAAATTCGATACTATTATTATTCCTGGTGGAAATCCTCCTCGTTCTTGTATAGGATACTCATTAGTTCAATTATTTAAAATAGTTCAATTTAATGGATTTGTAAAAACAGATTTATTAAACCAAGTGAAAGAAAGTATTTCATTATTAGATAATGAAAAAGAGGCTATTAAAGTTGAATCAGCAATTATTGCAAAAAAGTTATTGAATAAAATGCCTGTTATTTATTCTTTAGGTTCTTGTGAAGGTGCTGCTGTAAGATTCAGACAACAAATAAACGAGAACAGTAAAATGTTATGCTGGCATCATACTTTACCTGAAATGAATCATAACGAATTAGTAGGTTGGGTAGAGAAAAATGATGCTTTGGCAGTTGTTACTTTTAGAACATCTTTTGATTATGAAAGAACAATTAAACGTTATGATATTTGTAAAACATTATTTGCTAAATACAGCAACTCTGTAACAGACATTACTGCAAAAGGAACTTCAAAAGTTGAACAATTCTTTTATTTAATAAATATTGGTGATTGGATTTCTTGTTACATCGCAGATTTAAAAAATATTGATGCGGTAGAAGTAAATGTAATTACCAATTTAAAAAATGAATTAGCTAAAAGCTAAAAATAACTCAAATTGAATAAACAAGTACTTTTTAAAGACCTTGGCCTTATGGATTATAAGGCCTGTTGGGACTTTCAAGAAAGTTTATTTAATGAAACTATTTCTCAAAAAATTTCCAATAGAAATTTAGAACCTCAAGAACAAATTGAAACAAAAAATCATTTGCTGTTTGTAGAACATCCGCACGTTTATACACTAGGTAAAAGTGGTGATGCCTCTCATTTATTAATTAATGATAATCAGCTTGAAGAAAAGCAGGCAACTTATTATAAAATAAATCGTGGTGGAGATATAACGTATCACGGACCAGGACAATTAGTTGGTTATCCTATTTTAGATCTAGATCATTTTTTTACAGACATCCATAAATATTTACGTTTACTAGAAGAAACCATTATTTTGACTTTAGATGAATACGGGATTAAAGCCGGAAGAAGTAAAGGAGAAACTGGAGTATGGTTAGATGAAGACAATGTATTTAAAGCTCGTAAAATTTGTGCTATGGGAGTGCGTTGCAGCAGATGGGTAACCATGCATGGCTGGGGCTTTAATGTAAATGCAAATTTAGATTACTTTAAAAATATTATTCCTTGCGGCATACAGGATAAAGCTGTAACTAGTTTAAATAAAGAATTGGGGCAAGATGTTGTTATGCTAGAAATAAAAGAAAAACTAAAAAAACATTTTAGTAATCTTTTTAATTGTCACATAATTTAAATTGTTATTGCTAGATGAAAAAATTAATCCTAATCTATTTTTTACTAATATCAATTCATTTATTATCTCAAAAATCAGATAGTATATTTATAAAAGAATGGCATATTAATGTAAAAGCTGGCACTACTGTTAATGTTGTAAATAAAGCCCTCTATGCAGCATTAAATGAAAAAAATACAAATATAGTCTATCAATCTGATGGCACCTCCTATTTTATTAATCCCTATTTTGCTGTTGGGGTTGAGAGGCATTTTAAAAAACATATGGGATTTCACGTAAACACTGGGTTTTATCAAACTTTAGAAAAGTATACAACTTCCAATAAATATCAACCTCAATTTAGTGGCACACTTTCAAGCAATAATCTCAAATATGAACAAGGTGCAACTCAATATTTAAATAATAATGTTTTTTTGGAATTTTTGCCAAGTTATATTTTGAATAATACCAGAATTATTGGTGGATTAAATGTTACGCGATCAAGCCCAATCGTTTCCGCAAAACTAACAATCACTGACGTCACATCAGGAAAATCTGAAGTAACATATATAAAAGATATGCCAGAAGAAAGTTACCACGTTTATACAGTCGTTGGGATTTTGCATGGAATACCCATAAAAACAAGGGAATTTACAATATCAATAACATACTTTGGTTTGCTACAAAAATACGATTCAGGTATAAATATAGCTGCAGGATTTATGTTCTAATCTTGAGGCATCTCTGCTAATTGAGGCATTTTCAATTTATCAGTTTTTTGAATTCCATCAAGTATTTCAATATTAATACCATCAGATAATCCAGTTTTTACAAAACGTTTTTCGAATATCTGATTTCCTTTTTCAACTTCCACAAAAGGTTTTTCTTTATCAAATTGTAAAACACTTTCAGGAATTGCCATTACCTTATTTTTTTTAGATAAAATGATATCAGCGTTAGCGCTATAACCAGCTCGTAAAAACGATGAATTAGTTTTATCAATGGATGCTCTAATTAAAAATTGAATAGCTCCATTTTCTGTAATCCCTTTTGGCGCAATATATTCTAATTTAGCATCAAAACTTTCTTTATCAATAGCACCAATGGTTAAAACGATATCCATGTTTTCGTGTACTTTTCCTACTTCGCTTTCATCCAATTTCCCTTCAAAAATCATTTCACCCATATTAGCAACAGATGCAATCGTTGTTCCTTCATTAAAGGTATTACTCTCGATGACTTGCCCTCCTTCTTTAACAGGAACATCTAATACCATGCCTGTAATAGTTGCCTTTACAAATGTATTGCTTGTAGAACCTGCTGTTTTAGAAGCACCTTCTTTAATAATTTGCAATTGATTAATCGCTGCCTCTAATTCTACTTTATTAGAATTCACTCTTAATTCAACTGCTTGCATATCGGCTTTTGAAATTACACTTTGATCAAATAACACTTTATTTCTATCGTAATCCAATTTTGAATTATCATAGTTTACTTGAGCTGCACTAATTCTGTTTTCAGCATTTGCTAAATTCAACATATTAGGAACAATTTTTATTTTCGCTATCACATCGCCTTGCTTTACTTGTTGCCCTGCAACAATATATAATTTCTCGATGATACCACTTACTTGTGATTTCATATTCACTTCTTTGCGAGGTGTAACAGATCCAGTTGCTACTGTTTTTTTTACAATTGACGTATCAAAGGCAGTAGTTGTTTTAAATACCTCAGGTGGTTTTTGAGATTTATTATATAAGAAATAAAATGTCCAAAAAATTAAGCCAACAAAGGCTATTACTAACGTGATTTTTATCGTTTTTTTTATCATAATTTTATTTTTGTTTAACCGCAAAGACGCAAAGATTTTTCGCAGAGTCCGCAATATATTTAGTTTATGTTTTTAATTCTCTAATTATTCAGTTCTTAATGCTTCTACTGGTTTAATAGCAACTGCTTTACTTGCCGGAATTAATCCTGCAAAAGCGCCACTTAAAATTAATACACTTAATGCTTTAATTGCTACTGATAAATCAACTGTTGGGTTTGTAAACATTTCTCCCGAATTACCAATCGCTGAATCTAATGCTTCCAATAATCCAATGCCAATTACCAAACCAAAATAACCCGAAATAGAAGTTAAAAAGATAGCCTCTAAAACTATTTGACCAATAATTTGTGCAGGCACAGCGCCCAAAGCGCGCTTAACGCCAATTTCTTTAGTTCGCTCTTTTACTACAATGAGCATAATATTACTAATTCCAATTACACCAGCAAGTAAAGTTCCGATACCTACAATCCAAACTAAAACTTCTATACCAAGAAATAAGCCACTCAGTTTTTTAAATTCAATTTCCATATTCCAATGGCCAATAGCTTTTAAATCATCAGGGGCAATTTTATGACGTTCCTTTAACATGGCAATCACCTTTTCTTCAGATAACTTTGCAGGAATTCCATCTTTAGATTTAATAGCAAACCATCCTATAACATCACCATAATTAAAGGCATTTTGAAACGTAGTAAAGGGAATATTTATTTTTTGCACTTGTTCCTGCCCATCATTACCTCCTGCCCTAGGCGCCGTAACACCAACAATTTTAAAATAAACGCCATTAATGCGGATATATTCTCCAATAACTGTTTCTCCCGGCTTAAATAACACTTCAACTACACGTGGACCTACAACACAAATTTTTCTTTTTTCCTTAATATCTAAATCATTTATAAAACGACCTTTCCCCATCAAAACATCTGAAATCAATCTAATGTTTGGATAACAAGCTTCTGTTTGAAAAGCTGCTGTTTTCAAACCACGTACTACATTGTTTCCTCCACCATAACCACCTAATTGATTTAATGGCGAAACAACATCCAATTCTGGCAATTGCTTCAAGGCTTCGGCATCAGCCAAATTATAATTAAAGAATCGAGAAGGCTTCATTCCTTTATAAGGCTTAGTAGTTTGCTGTGCCCAAACAAAAAAACTATTTGTTGCAGTGCCTGCAAAACCATTTAATATACCATTACGCAAACCGTTACCTGAACCGAGCATAATTACTAACATGAAAATTCCCAAAAAAACACCAAGCATGGTGAGAAATGTTCGTAGTTTATTTTTACGAATGGTTGCAAAAATTTCTTGCCAATTATCTCGTTCAAATATCAAATTAACTTTCTCTTAATGCGTTTATGGGTTCAACTCTTGATGCCTTTAATGCTGGAAAAAATCCTGCCAAAGCTCCTGCTAATATAATTAAACCAACAGAAACTATGGCTATTTTAAAATCTACTTCTGGATTTTTAAAAAAATCACTTTCTACACCTACTTGTTTAATTAACTCAACAACACCAATGCCTAATAGTAAACCTAAATAACCAGCAATAGATGTTATAAATACAGATTCCTGAATAATTAATGAAACAATAGACCAAGGAGAAGCTCCTAATGCTTTTCGCACACCAATTTCTTTTGTTCGTTCTTTTACTATAATCATCATAATATTACTAACACCAACAACACCTGCAACCAATGTAAAAACACCAATAATAAATACAAATATTTTAATGGCATCTAACATTTGCATAATTCTTTTATACTCTGCATTGTTATTATATACACCAACAGCACTTAAATCTAAAGGATCAAAATGATGTTTTTTAGCAAGCATATTTCTAGCCAATTGTATTAAACTCTCAGAACCTTCAACATCTAAATCACCTGTAGTAAACCACAAACTATTTACAAAATCTTTTCCATTATTTGCTCTTTGTGCTGTAACTAATGGTATATAAATTCGATCATTGTCACCTCGTCCGGCATCATTAAAAACACCAACCACTTTATATTTTGTTGCAGCTATTTCAATATACTTACCAATTGGGCTTTCATTTTTAAACAACACCTCTTTCACAGGCTTACCAACTGAACACACTTTTCGGTATTCGCTAATGTCATTTTCATTTATAAATCGTCCTTCAATTATTTTTGCGTTTTCTATAAAACACTGTGCAGGAGCAACAGCTCGTACTGGAAAAGAAGCATGTTCGTTATGATAGCTGGTTATTTGATTACCCCAACTATAATAATCTGCTGAAAAATTTTCGGCACCAGCTAGGTTATTTTTGATAGTATAAAAATCTGAATTAGTTAATTGAATTCGTCTTCCTGGCTTATAGCCATTATAGGCCATAGATGTTTGCTCGCCAGAAATTGAAACATAATTTTTTGCATCACTCGCAAATTGTGCTTGAACTCCATTTTTTAAACCCTGACCAGCAGCTAATAAAATAATTAAAATAAAAATACCCCACGACACGCTAAACGCCGTTAAAAAAGTACGGAGTTTATTTTTTTTAATGGTTCCTAATATTTCTTGCCACTTATCTAAGTCAAACATTCGTTTTTAGTTATAAGATATGGGTGATGAATTATGAGTTGATAATTTATTTAGTTTCGTGCTTTAATTGTAAGTCATCCATAACTTATAATTCATAACTCATCTCTAAATGATGAGTCCGTCCTTTAATCTAATCGTTCTATCTGTTAGGGCTGCAATATCATTTTCGTGAGTTACTAAAACGATTGTTTTCCCTTGCTTGTTGATTTCTTTAAAAATATCCATCACTTCAATCGACGTTTGAGAATCTAAAGCGCCTGTTGGTTCATCTGCAAAAATAACTTTTGGATTTCCTATTAAAGCGCGGGCAATAGCTACACGTTGTTTCTGTCCACCGCTCATTTCGCTTGGTAAATGATTTGCCCATTCTTTTAATCCAACTCTTTCTAAATATTCCAAGGCTTTTATATTTCGTTCTTTTCGAGAAACTTTTTGATAGTATAAAGGCAGAGCTACATTTTCCATCGCATTTTTAAACGATAATAAATTAAACGATTGAAATACAAACCCTAAAAATTGATTACGTAGTTGTGCCGATTTAGTTTGCGACAAATCTTTAATCAAGGTATTATTTAAAGTATAAGTACCTGAATCGTAATTATCTAAAATTCCTAAGATATTTAAAAGGGTAGATTTCCCAGAACCCGATGAACCCATAATGGAAACAAACTCACCTTCTTTAATATGCATATCAATGCCTTTTAATACTTCAAAAGATGTATTATTCAATTTATAGGATTTTTTGATTTGCTCTAGTTTTATCACGAACTAAAAATAGGAATATAAAGCAAGAATAAACCTACCGCTTATGACGAAAATTAGTCGTTTATGGATTTTTAAAGGCAAAGAGAGTAAAGTTTTAGTGCAAAGAGAAAGAAGTAAGATTAACTAACTCTTCTTTTTAAATAAAAGTTGGTTACCACACTCATTAAAATATAGAGTATAATGATTAAAGGAATACCTACAAATTGTAAGGTAATAAGTAAGATTAAACTTAATCCTAAAAAAGAATAACGAATTCTATTTCCACTCCAAGAGAAATTACGGAATTTAAGAGCAAAAAGAGGAAGTTCGGAGATAAGTAAAACTGAAAACACTAGGCATAAAACAACATTAAAAACCGTGTTTACAAATAGTTCTGCGATAATTAATTTAATAACCTCTAAGGTAGATGGTGCAGCGTAATTCGCAGCCAAACTAACATTTTTCATATCTTCCGGATAGCCATTTAGAAATACATAAAATGCATCTAAACCAGAAACTTCAGGGAATCTAACACCATAAACTAAAACTAATGAACAAACAAAAATAGCAATTGCTGGCGTAGGAACGCCTATAAAGGAATCAGTTTGTCTAGTATCATTATTAAATTTTGCTAATCTAATAGCAGAAAAAATAGTTAAAACAAAACAAAACAGCGGGGCAATCTTTGATAAAAAAATATCATCTATATGCAATCCAATAGTTACTTCTTCAACGTAAGGCTGTTGACCAAATAAAGCTATTTTATACATAATCACACCAGGCACCACGCCAAAAGTTACCATATCCGCCAAACTATCTAAATCCTTTCCTATTGGCGAAGCTACTCTTAATAAACGTGCTGCAAAACCATCAAAAAAATCGAAGATTGCAGCTAAGCCAACTAAGTATGCAGAGTAAACTAAATTACCTTCAAAAGCTTGAACAATTGCTAAACAACCACATAACAAGTTGCAACAAGTAATGGCATTGGGTATATGTTTTTTGATACTCATATTATAGCGTAAATATATAAAAATGCTTACACTTAATAGTGTTCAAAAAAAATAGTATTTTTAATTATGACAAAAGTAAATTTTTATGGCAGCCAATAAACCTCTTTCTCATAAACTATTCTGGATAGGCCTGCTGTTTTGTCACTTTATTGTATTAGCATTTCTGTATTTTAAATTTGGATTTAACACAGTAAACGAAGGCGACAAATATTTATCGCGAGCTACTTATTTAGCACATGGCGATTTTATAAACTCTACACAATATCAAACTTTTTATATTTCGTATGTAACTTACTTAGCATTTTTTGTTTTTATAAAAGCACCTACTCTGCTTATTTTCATGAGCACCTATTTATTAAGTTTATTTGCTTATTATAAGTTTCATAAACTGATTTCAAGCTATATTAACTATGAAACTTCCTATTTATGGTTAGTAATGATGTGTGTGAGTCCGTTAATTCAATTTTGGCAATTCAATTTATTTTCCGAGACATTTTTCATTGCTGTGAGTTTATTATTTGCTTATGTTTCTCTATTTGATTATATAAAATACAGAGCACTAAAAATTTCTTTAATTGGCTTAGTGGTTATTTTTGCTAGACCTTCAGGTATTTTCACAGTAATTTGCATTCTGTTGTTTAAATTATATCAAGACAAAAGATTTACTAAAAAGCAAATTTTATGGTTAGGTTCTTCCACTCTCTTTCTAATATTCATTGGCATTATGTTTTTCTTTCAATTGCCTTATCACGATTTTTCAAAATACATTTCAAATGGTTCTATTTATTACGGTTTTCCAAGTTGGTCATCACCCGAATTAGCTCCAGGAAATTACACACTGTTTAATTGCTATCAATTTATCATAGAGCAAAAAGATGTAAAAACACTTTTCTCATTATTCATTCAAAAATTAAATTCTTTCTTTTTAACAACGCGACCATACTATTCGAATTTTCATAATATCATTAATGCAAGCCACCATCTATTATATCCACTAGCGCTAATAGCCTTATACTTTTCTTATAAAAAACAAAAACCTGTTTATCAGTTATTAATCACTTTTTCAGTCATCATTCTTTTAAATGCATTAATGGTTGGTTTAATTTTTAATGAGTGGAGCGAACGTCATACCCTACATGTATTTCCATATATCATTCTTCTTGCCTCTTATTCTATCATATATATTAGGAAGGCATTTGTTAAAAAGCAAGGTCTTTGAATCTAAAAACGGGGTTTTAGGCTCATAAAACATCATTTTTCATTAAATCCTATGCAATAATTCGATAATAAATTCGTTAAGTCAACATATTGTCGTTTTTAAAAAATTTACGTAATTTTAAGCTGATTATGAAGAACTTAGTAGTTTTATTGTTTGTTTCTATCTCAACCATAAGCTTTGCACAAATTGCAAAGTATAGTAACGAATTTTTAAGTGTGGGTGTTGGAGCTAGAGCACTTTCGATGGCAAATGCCAATGTAGCTTCTGTAAATGATGTAACGGCAGGCTACTGGAATCCAGCAGGATTACAATTGCAACAAAGCAATGTACAAATTGGACTAATGCATGCCGAGTATTTTGCTGGCATTGCTAAATACGATTTTATTGGAGGCTCTAAACGCGTGGATAGTAATAGCGTTGTGGGCCTAACCTTTATTAGATTTGGGGTAGATAATATCCCTAACACAACCGAGTTAATTGATGCCAATGGCAATGTAGATTATTCTCGATTAAAATCATTTAATGCAGTTGATGCGGCAGTTTTATTATCATATGCCCGCAACATGGTTAAAATAAAAGGATTAAAAATTGGAGCCAATGCAAAAATCATCCGTCGTAAGTTAGGCGAATTTGGTGGCGCTTGGGGCTTTGGGTTAGATGCAGGTGCAATGTATGATTATAAAAAATGGCGTTTTGCAGCGATGGCTCGTGATGTTACTGGAACTTTTAATGCATGGTCCTATAACTTAACAGATGATGTAAAACAAACATATGCCATTACTGGCAATGATATTCCTAGTAACTCAATTGAAGTAACAGTTCCAAAATTAATATTAGGTGTTACTCGCACTTGGTTTGTTTGGAAAGACAGAATATCTTTAGGCGGTGAATTAAATTTCATCAACACATTTGACGGTAAACGTAATACAGTTGTTAAAACAAAAGCTTGGAGTATGGAACCTGCTTTAGGTTTAGAAGTTGGTTACAAAGGTTTTATCTATTTGAGAGGAGGGCTTGGTAATATTCAAAAAGCCAAAAACGTAATAGGTGCTGATGTAACAACTGTGCAGCCTAATATTGGTGTGGGTATTAAGTATAAAATTTTTGCATTAGATTATGCAATGACAAATATCGGAAATGTGTCGACCTCCCTTTACTCTCACATTTTTACTGTTAAAATTGATATTAATAAAAAAATACTCTCAAAATGATAAAACGTTTATTCATTTTATTTCCGATAATTTTTATAACAGCTAATTTAGCTGCTCAACAATATGGAAATGAATGGATAAACTTCGGACAAAAGCATTACAAGATTAGCATTCCAAATACTGGATTATACCGTATAGATTATAATACACTTGTTAATTCTGGAATACCAGTTTCCTCTATAAACCCTAAAAATTTTCAGTTATTTATTAAGGGGCAAGAACAATACATTAATATCAATGATGAAAGTGATAATGTTTTTAATACAACTGATTACATCGAATTTTACGCTAAAAAAAATGATGCGAGTTTTGATTCTTCAGCCTATACAAACATTACTCGTTTACCCAACCCTTATATTGCTTTATTTAATGACACCAACTATGCTTACTTAACATGGAATGGTTCCATAAGCAATAAACGTGTGCAACGCGAAACGGATGTAAACTTTGTTGGATATACTGCGGCTACTTATTTTTATAATGAAAAGATTGAAGCCTATAAGAACAGTTATTCTTTGGGTAAAACCTATTTAGAAGTTCTTTCTGACCCTAGGTATATGTTAGGTGAAGGATCCGGATTTAATATTAATAAAGGATCTTCAAAACAAACCAATTTTAGTAACCTTAACATTTATCCATCTAATTTGCCAGTCTATGTAAAAACAAGTTATTCAGGCGCTTCTGAAAATATTGTTTCAGGCATTACTTATGATCATCAAATTAAATTTCAGTTCATTGATAATTTAGGGAATACCGTTACCTTAAATGATACATCTTTCTATGGCATTAATCAGTTTTTTATAGAAAAACAAATAACAGCAAATCAATTACAAAACTCTTCTCAAATAATTATTAGCAGCGAGAACAATCCCTTTTTCTCATCAATACCAAATGCTATTCACAATACCAATATACATTATATCTCCATAAAATATCCTCAAGTTCCTGATTTATTAAACGCTTCAGAACAACTGTTTTATTTAGACAATGCTTCGGTTGGCTCAAAAGCTTTTTTAGATATTCAAAATGTAAATATTGGTACCTCACAAGTTGTTCTATATGATTTAACAAATCATAAATACATTCCTACTTTGGTTTCGGGAAGCAATGTAAAAGCATTAGTACCAAATTCGAGTGCTCAAAAAGAATGCTTTTTAACGACTACTGCTAATATTTACTCCGTTAATTTACTTTCTCCAGTTAACCAAACAGGATTCTTTGTAAATTATTACACAACAAATCCTGATTCTGCTTTTTTAATTGTTACTCACAAAAGCCTACAAACTCAAGCAAACTTATATAAACAATACAGAGAAACTTTATTAGGCGGAAGCAATCATGTAATTATGGCTGATATTGATGATTTGTATGATCAATTTGCTTATGGAAATATAAAAAACCCTTTATCTATAAAAAATTTCTGCAAATATTTAAGTGATGCATTAGCAGTACCACCTAAATATCTATTATTAATTGGAAAATCAATCCAGAATTCTGATGTGAGAATTAATGCCAATAACTGGAATGCAAATAAAGTTCCAACATTAGGGCATCCATCATCCGACAATTCATTAACTGCTGGATTACATGGAGCAAATTCGATTACACCTTTTATACCTGTAGGAAGAATTTCCGCAAAAAATGGAGCAGATGTCACTAATTATCTAGATAAAGTAAAAGAGCATGAAGGCAACTCGATAAATGGTTTAGGATCTATGTCGCCTCCATTAGATTGGCACAAACGAGTGCTTCATTTTAGCGGGGGTGATAATATTCAGCAACAACAGGCTTTCCAAACCTATTTAGATGTATTTGGAAATATTATTGAAGATACACTTTATGGCGCCAGAATATTTCCATTTCAAAAAACAACCTCTGCACCTATTCAAATTACAGTAAGTGATTCCATCAAGCAACTCATCGATTACGGCTGTTCCTTAATTACTTTTTTTGGACATGGCTCAACTACTGGGTTTGACCAAGCTATTGATAATCCTTTAGCTTATGATAATCAGTTCAAATATCCTTTATTTTTAGCCAACTCTTGTTATTCGGGAAATATACATTTACCAGCTGCCAATAGTACGAGTGAAGTGTTTACTTTGATTCCTAATAGAGGTAGTATCGGTTTCTTAGCTTCATCTTCGGCAGGCGTAGTAAACACACTTTATAATTTTTCAAGAGATTTTTATTTAACAATAGCCTCCGAAACTTATTATAAAGGCATTGGTGACGCTGTAAAAAGCGCCTCAAAGAAAACATCCATTTTAAACGATCAACTACAACATATTACAAGTTTAGAAATGACTTTAGAAGGCGATCCTTCTGTTAAATTAAATGCGTTTCCAAAACCAGATTATGAAATTACGAATTCAAGCGTGTATTTTAATACGACTACTCACTTAGATTCTATAGGTATTAATATCGTTATTAAAAACAATGCAAAGGCCATTTTAGATACGTTTATTGTGAGTGTAGAACATTATTTCCCTAACGGAGACTCTACAACCTATTTTAAACAAATAAAAGCGCCAATGAACAAAGACACTCTGAGTTTTTTTGTTGAAAAAGATTACGCAAAACATGTTGGCTTAAATCATTTTTACGTGCGCATTGATTCTTATTATGAGATGAATGAAATGGCAGAAACTAATAATACAACAAATGGTTTTGTTGATTTATTTATCCCTGGCGGAGATGTAATGCCTGTGTATCCATACCAATACGCTATTATACCAAACACTCCTCAAATTACGTTAAAAGCAACAACGGCCGATCCTTTTGCGGCCTCAGCAGCTTATCGAATTCAATTGGATACCAACGACACATTTATTAATCCCATAAATACAACGGTTATAAACAGTGTGGGAGGTGTTATACAATGGACGGTTAATTTACCGTTTACTGATAGCACCGTTTATTTTTGGAGAATCACTAAAGATTCAATTTTACCAAACGATTATACAAACTGGAGAGAGAGCTCGTTTCAGGTATACCATAACAAAACTGGTTGGGGTCAATCACATTTCCATCAATTTAAAAACGACAGATACCAATTTGTAAACTTTAATAGAGCAAATCGCAACTTCGAATTTAAAAACAATATAAAATCAATAACTTGTCGTAATGGATTTCATTCTGCTATTCCATGGACATCTATCAATTATTCATTAAACGGTTACTTAATGCATAATCACCCTTGTGTTGCATTTGCAGGATGGACATTTGCCATTTTTGATTCAATTTCTGCAGAACCAAGGCATAGCTATCCATTACCTACATCAAACGGTACAGGAACAACAAATATAAAAAATTGTCATTGTTATAATAGAGTTTTAAGTGCATTTGATTACGGTCCTTTTAGTTATTGTAACTCATCTGAACCAACATGGAAAACTGATATTTATAATTTTTTAGATACGTTACCCGTTGGAACAAGAGTTTTAGCATATAGTAACCAAAACCATTTAACATCAACATTTTCTCAGCCATTAAAAGATATGTTTGGAAGTATTGGAAGTTCACAAATACAAACTATACCCGATACTATTCCAATAATTATATATGGCAAAAAAGGTGGTGGTCCGGCTCATGAAGTAATTGGTTCTAGCCCTAATAGCATTATTTATTTAGAAGATTCTATAAAAACAAACTGGAACAACGGCTACATTTTATCTGAAATAATCGGTCCTTCTACAAAATGGAATAGCTTACATTGGAGACAACAATCATTGGAGTTTCCATCTAAAGATAGTATAAAACTAAAAGTAATTGGAATTAAAGCTAATGGTGCAAAAGACACTTTAGTAACATTTTCGAAAGATAGCACCGACGTATATGATTTAGCAAATTATATTAATGCTACTGTTTATCCTAAAATGCAATTAATTGCCTTTATACGAGATGACATTTTCACAACATCTGCTCAGTTAAAAAAATGGCAAGTATATTTTGATCCAATTCCTGAATGTGCTATTAATCCGCAACAAGGCTTTACAAACAGTTCAACATTACAAGCCTTGCAAGAAGGAGACAATTTAATTGTGCATTTACCCATACAAAATATTGGCACTGTTCCTTTCACGGATAGTTTATTAGTAACCTACTGGATTGAAGATGCACAACGTGTTATTCATCCATTACCATATAAATTAAAGGCAAAACCATTTGTACCTAATCAAGTGATTCTTGACACGATTAAATTTAATACATTTAATACTAATGGCATTGGTCAGTTTGCTGGCTTTAACTATTTATGGGTGGATGTGAATCCTGAAAATCATTCTAAATATCAATTGGAACAATATCATTTTAATAATGTGGCGCGTATTGGATTTAATGTAAGTAAGGATAATATTAACCCTTTATTAGATGTGACTTTTGATGGCACTCATATTTTAAATGGTGATATTATCTCATCTAAACCACACGTATTAGTTACACTAAAAGACGAAAACAAATACTTAGCCCTAAACGACACTAGTAATTTTAAAGTGTTTATTAAATATCCTAATCAATCAAGTGAGAGAAGAATTTTCTTTTCAAATGCTTTACAATTTTCACCAGCACAATTGCCAAACAACTCTTGTAAAATTGAATGGAGACCAGAATTTGCAGAAGATGGTAAATACAAAATGATTGTACAGGCTGTTGATAGAAGCAGTAACGTATCGGGTGCAACAGATTATAACATTCAGTTTGAAATTATTAATAAACAAACCATTACCGAAGTTTTAAATTACCCTAACCCATTTAGTACATCCACAAGATTTGTATTTACATTAACTGGCAACGAAATACCTGACATTTTTACTATACAAATCATGACCATTACTGGTAAAGTAGTAAGAGAAATAACCAAAGAAGAATTAGGGAATTTACATGTAGGACGTAATATTACCGAATATGCCTGGGATGGAAAAGATGAGTTTGGTGACAAACTAGCTAATGGTGTTTATTTGTATAAAGTAATCACACGAAGTAATGGTCAATCTGTTGAGAAGAGACAAACTGATGCGGATTCTTTCTTTAAAAAAGGAATTGGCAAGATGGTAATTATGAGATAACTAAGGTATCTAAAATTGGTATAATAGCAAAAAATAGTTGGTAAAAATGCCTGCAACCTAATACAGTAAAGGGTTTGAGTAAAGGATATTGAAAGTCGTTTCAATATCCTT
>Ga0247843_1002085_pt1 | contig 37855 bp, 44 predicted proteins | sample LaCruzMarch2017__FD_192420 | JGI IMG/M metagenome (GOLD analysis project Ga0247843, IMG submission 192420) | Freshwater microbial communities from meromictic Lake La Cruz, Castile-La Mancha, Spain - LaCruzMarch2017_8m | ecosystem: Environmental > Aquatic > Freshwater > Lake | place: Spain...
CCTCGCCTCGTTCCACCCGAGCCACTAGGGCCGAGAGCTGGTTCTTGGCTGCCGCCAAGGGCACCGCCAGGGTGGGTTGGCGCCGGGAGCCGGCGGGACAGCTGTCCGTCATGATCAATGGCTAGCCTGGGGGTTATCCAAGCTAGCCTGAAGGCTTCGATGGTGATCCCCAGTTCCCCGGGCTGGTGGTGGATCTGGAGGAGATCTGGGCGGGCTGAGGGGCCCTGAGGTGGTTGGCCCAAGCTCTCCCTCTGGGCCGCGAAGTTCGAGCGGCTGGTGATCAGCCCGGGCGTTGCCCGCCCTCGGCAAGGGCGATCAGCGCCTGCAGCCAGCCATCGAAGGCCTGCAGATCGGCACTCAGCCGCGGCCAGAGCGCCAGGGCTCCGCCGAGCCGCTGCCGCACCTGATCGGGCTCCAGATCATCGCTGTAGAGATGGCGCACCACATGCCGGAAGCCCAGCAACAATCCCAGCGCCTGGGCCGTGTCCGCTGAAAGCAGCGCTGGCCTTTGCTCGGTGGCCATGGTGAGCCGATCCAGCAGGCGGCGGTGCCAGTCGGCCCCTTCAGGGGTGGCGCCATTGAGCACCCGCACGATCTGCAGCAGACAGCGCTCGATGCCGGTGTACAGGCTCTGCAGCCGCAGCGCCGCCGCATCCACCCGTTCCGCGTCAGCACCCTCCCGTTGCCAGCGCTCCGCCAGAGCCGCGAGGTTGTGGACCAGGGCCTCCAGCCGCCGACGCTCCACCGCCAGATCAGTGGCCAGATCGCGCAGCCGCTGGGGAGGTAGCGGATCAATGGCCATCAGACCAACGGCTGCCCCTCGGCGCGGATCCTCTCCTGCCAGTGGATCGGCAGCGCCTCGAGCCGCACCAGATCCACCGCTACCGCTGCGGATCCAGTGCGGCCGGCGGCAGCGGCGGCACTGCGTTCGGCCAGCGCCAGGGCATCGAGCAGCTCGCCGGCGGCGAGGCCCTCCACTGCCAGATCCAGATCTGAATCAGCGTGCAAGCCCGCACCCAGAACCGAGCCGAACAACCAGATCGAGATGGGGGGCCAATGCCTGCGAAGCTCTGCGGCGATGGCCCCAGCTTGGCTGCGGAGCTCCCCTCGCCTCAGCTCACGGCATGCCGTCTGGCTCGCCCAGCGTTGCCGCCAGTGGTCGCGTTGGGCTGGAGTGAGAACCATCCCACAAGCGTAGGCAGCCCGGTGGAGGAGAGTTGGACCGTCGTGAGGGAGGGTGCCACAGCGTTCGCGACTTTCGGAACGCCTCAGCTGGGATCTCCTTGCCCTCCTACTCAGCCAAGCCCTCCTAACGGCAGGTCAAGGCTGTTCGTGGTGTCGAGGTAGGGCCGGAAGCCGTAGCGGCGATAGAAGCTGTTGGCCTCCTCTCCTTTGGCATCGACGATCAGGGCGTAGCCGCCCACCGACTGGCGAGCCCGCTGACAGCGTTCGACCGCAAGGCCGAAGAGCAATTCGCCCAGGCCTTCTCCACGCCAACGGAGATCTCGAGCCAATCGACCCATTCGAAAACAGGGCCGCTTGGGATCAAGCAGCTGCTCATCAAACACGCTTGACGCGGGCGTGGAGCTGGTTCAACGCTTGCAGCAAGGCCTCGTTGGGGCGGAACGGTTCAGCCAGGGCGGCTTGGAAGGTTTCGTAGTCGCGGCGGAAGAGAGAGACGGCCCGATCGAGCTGGATGGCCTCAGCTGCCCGCTGCTTGGCGGCCAAGCGCACGAAAGCAGCAACGGAGATGCCTTCGATTGCGGCCGCTTGCTGGAGGAGCTGCTTGTCTGTGCAGGAGAGCTTCAGGTCCAGGCGATCGGTGGTGGCCATGACTTTCCAGACCTACTGAGCTGACGGTACGGCAAAAAGCAGTACTGGGGCGAAGGGCCAAGCCTCTGGGCGGAGGGTGGGCAGTCGATGACCTGCAATCGCTGCTCGGTGTTGATGTCGATGTTGATGGGGATTCTGGTCGTGAAGGGTGCGCTCACCAATCCCTGCCAAGCAATGCCTTGCACCACCAAGGGCCGAGGGCCTTAAGGCCTGGTTGCCGCTGGGCTGAGCAGGGAACTCAAAAACCCCAAAAAACCTCTCCCCCGCGTTAGGGGAAGAGGTTTTGGCCTGTAGCCAGGGTGGAGAGACTACGGAAGCAGCTATTGAAGCAAGCAGAGAAACGACATAGAAACGAAGCCCAGGGCCTATCGATGCGGCTGCCCTCAAGCGGCAGGGAAAGAAGAACCAACTGCTTTGCTGTCGTTGATCCGCTTCCTCAGCTTGCGGCTCAAGCCGAAGGCTGCTGCGGCACCAAAGAGAGGTAGGGGGCCAGGGACGGGTACGAGACTAGCTTGGGCAAATAAGAAGGATGAACTGGATGCGCGCGGTCCAAACCCCGCCATGCATTCACGCACCCCGGGGCCACCAGGAGGACATGAGCTTGCGCTTACACCGCCGTTTACTTTCCTCCACGCCGACCCGTTTATACTGCCTCCGCTTTGGACCGAAGTGAAGAATGGTCCAATTCCTGACCCTGTACCCGAGAAGTCGGGAAGTTGGGAAGTTGGGAAATCCAAAGGCAGAATTTACAGCTGTGGAAAACGTGCCCGATAGCGCGTTGCCGCCCCACCAAGGCATCACTCCACCGTTAGCCGGAGTATTGAATTTACTGATGTTGGCGTCGTAAGACCCCGTAAACGTGGTCACATTCCATTGCTGGCCGTTGACAGTCACAACCAAGGCTTGGGCTTGTCCCGCACCCAGCACCCCTATCGCCAAGGCGGCACCGATGGCGGACTTGAGGGTTGCTTTGCCTAGCCCAGCCTTAACCCAGCTTGTGCGGGGGGGGTAGAGGGATTAGCAAGATTCATGATGTGACGAATCCTATTGAGTCCATATGCAACAAACTTACTGTAGCACCAGCGCGTGACTGCAGTTACAGGGGGGTGAGGATTCCCCCACGGGCTTCTCGGCCGTAGGCCCTGAGCAGCGCCAGCGCACGTCAAGCCAGCGGCTACCCCGCCACCAAGCGGGGCTTCAAGGGCGTCGCTCTAGGCAGAGCCGGCGGCGGGCGCGGCCCGGCGCTGTGGCTGGTGGCAGGGATCGCTGGGCTTCGTCCCGGCTGGCCGGAGACGCCAACCGGCTATCGCGACCTGGGCGACCAGCTCCTGGGATCCCCCTTAACCTGAAACCCTGCACACTCTCCGGGCCCCCGGGCCCCCGGCCCATGCTCGCTCCGCTTCTCCCCCTGGAGACCCCGTCCGGCGAGGTATGCGGCGCCGGGCTGTCGGAGCGTCTCAGCCTGCCCGCTTCGCTTTGCACTGGCCTGCGGTTCACCCCCGAGCAGTTTGCTGCCCTGTGCCAGGCCAATCCCGAGGCGGTGCTGGAGCTGGCCGCCGATGGTTCCCTGATCCTGATGACCCCCACCGGAAGCGAAACAGGCGCCCGCAACGCCGATCTGGCCTTTCAGATCAAGACCTGGGCCCGTGCCACCGGCGGCTGGAAGGCGTTCGATAGCTCCACCGGTTTCCGCCTGCCGGACGACTCCGTGCTTAGCCCCGATGCCTCGTTGGTGGCTCTCGATCGCTGGCAGGCCCTTACGGCCGAGCAACGCCGCACCTTCGCCCCCCTCTGCCCCGATCTGGTGGTGGAGCTGGCAAGCACCAGTGGTGCAAGCCCCAGCGACGAAGGCCCCCGGGGTCTCAGCGCCCTGCGGCAGAAAATGGCCGCTTATCAGCGCAATGGGGCCCGCCTCGGCTGGCTCTTGATTCCGGCGGAGCGGGCGGTGGAGATCTGGGAACCGCTGGCCGATTCCCCGGCCCAGCCGCGGCGGCTCGAAGCGGCCAGCCGCCTTGAAGCAGATCCCCATTTCCCTGGGCTGGCGATCGATCTTGAGGAGATCTGGGCGGGCTGAGGGGCCCTGCCCCTGCAGCAGCCTTACTCCGCCACCGCCAGCTCCTCCATGGAGGCGGCATCGAGGATCACCAGATCGCTGGCGCAGCGGGCTCCGTTCCAGATCATGCACAACACCCAGCCGTCGTCCTCGGCGGGTTCCGACTTGGCCGGGTCTGCGCCGCCGGCCGGAGCGGGCCGCGGCACCATCACCGGTTCGCTCACGAAGCCCCGCGGCTCGCTCAGCCGCTCGGTGCCCACCGTGCCCGCGGCCAGGTCGATCGTGCAGCGCTCCAGCAGCCAGGCCCGCGCAGCTACTGCCAGCAGGCCCGAGGAGTGATCAGCGGCAATCGGCGGGCGGCGCAAGAGTCGGCAGTTCAAGACGGAAGCAGCACCCTGGGCGGCAGGTCGAGGGGCTGGATCCGCCGGGCCAAGCCCTTGTCGTCGAAGGAGCGCCGGCCGGAGCTGCCGAACGATCCACCCTAGATTTGGGGATTAGCCGTGCTGGCCTTGGCCGATCGATCGGCGGACTGGGTGGATCAGGCCCTGCGGGATCTGGAGCAGGCGGAGCAGTCGATGCAGGCCGCTCGCCACGAATGGGCCTGTTTTGCGGCCCATCAGGCGGTGGAGAAGGCGCTGAAGGGGCTGAATCTGGCCCTGGGCCAGCAGGCCTGGGGTCACACCCTCACCCGGCTCTGGGCGGTGCTGCCGCAGCAGGATTGGCAGCCGCCGCCGCCCGAAGGCCTCGAAGACCGGCTGCGGCTATTGGATGGCTTCTATATCCCCACCCGCTATCCCGATAGCTATCCGGAGGGCACACCGGGGGAGCATTTCGGCAGACTGCAGAGCGAGCAGGCCCTCCTTCATGCCCGTGCCATCACTGAGTGGATCCGTGCAGCGCTGGCCAGCCGCCGCTGAGGTGCTGGAGCAGGCGGGGCGTTGGGCCGCCCTGCAGCGCAGCGGCCATCCCGACCTCTTGGCGGTGGGTGTCTTCGGTTCCTATGGCCGCGGCACAGCCGGCGTGGGCAGCGATCTCGACCTGTTGCTGATCCTGCAGCGCTGCGACGAACCGATCTGGGACCGGCTGCGCCGCTGGGATACCGGTTCGTTGCCGCTGGCCTGCGATCTGCTCGTGTACAGCCTGGAGGAATGGCGCAACCTGCCGCGCTGGAATCTCAAGCTGGCGGAGGCGTTGCTTCGTGATACCCGCTGGCTGGGCGGAATACCGGAGCCCCCCGGCCAGCAGCCGGAACCGCCCGTAGCCTGAAACTCCGCACGCCCGACGGGCCCATGCGCGCCCCAGCCAGTCCCCAAGCGCCGCCCTCCTCCCAGCCGTCTTGCCCTGGGCTGCTGAGCCCCGAGCAGCCGTTCGGGTCGATCACCCTGCCGCTCATCCTCAGCGGCAGCCTGAGGCTCAGCCCCGAGCAGTTTGCTGAGCTGTGCCAGGCCAATCCCGAGGCGGTGCTGGAGCTGGCCGCCGATGGTTCCCTGATCCTGATGACCCCCACCGGAAGCGAAACAGGCGGTCGCAACGGCGCCCTCAGTGGCCTGCTCTGGCAGGCCCTGAAAGCCAGCTCCCTGCCCCTGAAGCTGTTCGACAGCTCCACCGGCTTCCGCCTGCCCGACAACTCCGTGCTCAGCCCCGATGCCTCGTTGGTGGCTCTCGATCGCTGGCAGGCCCTCAGCACCGAGCAGCGCCGTGGCTTTGCCCCCCTCTGCCCTGATCTGGTGGTGGAGCTGGCGAGTCCCAGCGACGAAGGCCCCCGCGGCCTCAGCGCCCTGCGGCAGAAAATGGCCGCCTACCAGCTCAATGGGGCCTGCCTGGGCTGGCTGCTGATTCCTCAGGAGCGGGCGGTGGAGATCTGGGAACCGCTGGCCGATTCCCCGGCCCAGCCAAGGCGGATCGAAGCGGCCAGCCGCCTTGAAGCAGATCCCCATTTCCCAGGGCTGGCGATCGATCTTGAGGCGATCTGGGCGGGCTGAGGGGCCCTGGCCCTGCAGCAGCCTTACTCCGCCACAAAACTCCCGTGCAGCCCATAGGGGGTCGCCAGCGGCAGCTCCACCACCGCCAGCTCCTCCATGGAGGCGGCATTGAGGATCACCAGATCGCTGGCGCAGTGGGCGCCGTCCCGCACGCCGCTCAATCGTTGCGGACTCCGTTGGGATCTGTTCAGGAGATGGCCGTGGCTGCCGTTGATCTGACTCAGTCAGATGACCGTGGCAGCGATCGAGAACGCTGGTCCTCAGCCTGGGTGTGGAGCGCTGGTTGGCGCTGCTGGCCTCCCGTGGTGGTGGATCTGGAGCAGATCTGGGCGAGCTGAGGGAGGCACTTCAGGGCTGCGATGGCCCCAGCTCCCAGCTGATGCGCTTCAGGCTGGGGATCCCATCAACGGCCAGCACGGCCTGCTCCAGCCGCCGCCGTTCACCGCTGCCGAGTTCGGCCAGGTCACCATCGGCGAAGTACACCAGAGCCTTGAGGCACTCACGGACCGGAAACCCTGAGCCATACAGCGCCTGCGCCGCCGCCAGCCCATCGCTCAGCGCCAGGCCGGAGTCCAACAGGGTGACCACATCCTGATAGTCCTTGCGTTCCGCCCGCTGCAGCAACACCTTGATCTTGGTCGCCAGCAGATCGTGCGGGGAGGCCACCAGCGCCACCCGATCAAGGGTGTAATCCGGATCGGACACGCGGCCGATCGTCAGGCCACCGAAGAACGACTGGTGGCGGAGGGGCGGTCGGGTTAAACAGGAGTGGCTGAAGGGGGCGAAGCGATGGGCCTGGAGCGAGAGCGACGACGCTGTTCTGCTTGGCTTAACGCAGGGCAACCCGGCGGAAAGGCTCCCGCCGGAAGCGTCGATAGACATCGAAATCGCTGTCCAGAGAGAGGATCTCGGCGATGTCCAGGCGCTCTGAGAGTGTCACCAGGGTGAGGTCGGCGAAATCACCGGGCAGATCGGCGTAGCGCTGGTTGAGTTCGGCGATGCGGGCGTAATCCTCCGGAAGCAGGTTGATTGCATGGATCCCGCCGCGGCTCACCGCTCCCAGCAGGTGATTCTGAGCGGCGAGAGCGCGGCGATCGCTGGGATTCCCCAGCAGCCACAGCACCTCCGCGATGCAGATCGGTGAGGTGATCAGTTGGGCGGCGTTCTGATCAAAGAAGGCCACCACCGCTTGATGCAGGGGCTCCTGCTGCTGGTAATAGCTGAGCAGGATTCCCGAATCGATCAGGATCCGCCGCATCAGCGCCGCTCCAGCCGGCGAGCCTGGAGCTGCTCGCTGAGCAGCCGGCGCCGTTCCTGGCGTTCAGCGCTGCCCGCTGGCAGGGTGTCGAGGAAGGGATCGGGGTGGCCGCCCAACCGCTCGGTGATCGAGGGGGCGGGCCGGCGCTGTTGCCAGCGATCACGGATCAGCTGGCGGATGAGGGTGCTCTTGTCCTGGCCTGTGGCAGCCAGCAGCTCCTGGAGGCAGCGTTCGGTTTCGCTGTCCAGCCTGACGGTGAGTGGCATGGACCCAGCCCCGAGGTTGTACGACAATCGGGTTGATTGTAATACGACCGACCTGATTCCGCCTGTATCGAGCGATGTCCTCACGGACGGCCATTCCCTCAGGGTTCCCGAACCCCACGACCCACCTGGCGCAGGCTGGCTGGCTGGATCAGCGTCACCGCTGCCGGCGTGGAAGCGGGCTTCCCTGTCGCCAGTAGGGAATCGCCAGGCGAGCGTGGGCATATCCGGCGCCTGGTTGTACGATTTGTACAGAAACTGGCTAATCATGGGAGAAATCGCAGTCAGCCAGGCCCGTGAGAACCTCGCGGAGGTGATCGAATCCACGCAGCGCAGCGGTGAGCCCATCGTGCTCACCCGACACGGCCGGCCGGTGGCGGTGGTGCTGGAGCATGCGGCGTATGAGCGTCTGGTGGAGGCAGCTGATGAGGCCAGTGACCGCGCAGCCCTGGCCCAGGCGCGCCAAGACGACGACAGCGTGCCGTGGGAGCAGGTCAAGGTTGACCTTGGCCTGGTTTGAACTCGGGTTCTGATCAGCCACCGCGGCGCTATGCGGTCCGCCTGGCACGCCGTGCTGTGCGCTCCCTGGCGGACTGGCAACGGCGCGATCAGCAACGCATTCGCGCAGCCATTGATCTGCTGGCCGAAAATCCCCGGCCTCCCAACTGCGTTGCTCTTCAGGGAGAAGCCGGGGTCTACAGGGTGCGTGTGGGGGATTACCGCATCGTTTATGAGGTGTTTGATCGACTGCTGGTGGTGCAGGTGGTCCGAATTGGCCATCGGCGGGAGGTTTACCGCTGATTCAGCCTTGATCAGAAGCATTCCGCCATCACCGCCAGCTCCTCCATGGAGGCGGCAGCCAGGATCACCAGATCGCTGGCGCAGCGGGCACCGTTCCACTCCATGCACAGCACCCAGCCGTCGTCCTCGGCGGGTTCCGGCTTGGCCGGTTCTGGGCCGCCGGCCGGAGCGCTCCGCGGCACCCTGTCGCCATGGCCCCGACCATCGCCCGCTGGCGCAGCGGTTGCGGGTGACTAGACGGTGAGTACCCCCACCCCAGCAGCCCAGGCAGCATCAGCAAGGGCATCATCGCGGCTGGCGATCGGCAGCTGCAGCCTCAGGGCGAGCTCCAGGTAGGCCGCGTCGTAGCTGGTGAGCTGAAAACGCAAAGCCAGGCTCAGCAGGGCGGCCGGCTCGGGAGGGGCGGCGTCGATGCGGATCGGCAGCAGGGCCACCTGATCAATAATCTCGCGGGCCGCAGCGATCTCGATCGTGCCGCGACGACAAGCGGTGCGCAGCACATTGGTGAACTCCAGCTGCAGCAACCAGGGGGCGTGGGCATCGACCACCGGCAGCAGGCCGGCCACCGCGTCGCTGTAGGGCGTGGCTTGGTTGGCGAGGAACCAGCCGCAGAGCACGGAGTTGTCGAGCACAAAGGCGGTGGTTGCGATCGCCGGGTTCAATCCAGGCCCTCCCGGGCGATCAACCCCAGGTCGCCCTCCAGGACGACGCCGCTCCGCAGCTGTTGCAGCCGCTCCAGCGCCAGGGCCACCCGCTGACGACGCCCAGCTCCCCGATGGCGATCGCCGGGATCAGGCACGAGCCGCACCACCGGCACCCCTCGACGGGTGATGGCGATCTCCTCGCCTCGTTCCACCCGAGCCACTAGGGCCGAGAGCTGGTTCTTGGCTGCCGCCAAGGGCACCGCCAGGGTGGGTTGGCGCCGGGAGCCGGCGGGACAGCTGTCCGTCATGATCGCTGGCTAGCTTGGGGGTTATTCAAGCTAGCCTGAAGGCTTCGATGGTGATCCCCAGTTCCCCGGGCTGGCGATGGAGCTGGAGGAGATCTGGGCCGGCTGATCCTTACCAGCTTTCAGAGCTGGTAAGGATGCAGCACCCCGCCAAGCGCCAGCGGGAAATCGCGGCTGTTGCGGGTGGCGAGGCTGAGATCGGCGCAGCGGGCCGTGGCCAGGATGATCGCATCGGGAATCTTGAGGCCATGGCGTTGGCGGAGCCGCGCAGCACGTCGATCAGGATGTTGGTGTCGAGCAGCAGCATCAGGGCGCGTCCCACTCCTGCCGCAGCGCCTCCTGCAACTCCAGGGTCCCTTCCGGGCGATCACGCCACAGGCCGAAGACTTCGCTGTGGCTTGGTTTCTGCTGCTCCAGCCACAGCCACAGCCACAGCCGCAGCGCCTGGCGCAGCGCCTCCGCCCGCGACAGCCCCCGTTGTCGGCAGAGGGCATCGAGCTGGGTGCGCTCCGCCTCCGGCAGGTCCACGATCGTGCGCATCCTGTTGCCGTTATCAGATGACGGCAGCGTAAAGGGGGATGATTAGGTTGATTCACGCGGCACAGCTGCCAGGGTCGGCTGCCGGCCCTGCCTTGGCGCGAGCGGCTCACCCCTCCACAACACTCCCGTGCAGCCCATAGGGGATCGCCAGCGGCAGCTCCACCACCGCCAGCTCCTCCAGCGAGGCGGCATCGAGGATCACCAGATCGCTGGCGCCACGGTTGCGGGCGACTAGGCGGTGAGTACCCCCACCCCAGCAGCCCAGGCAGCATCAGCAAGGGCATCATCGCGGCTGGCGATCGGCAGCTGCAGCCGCAGGGCGAGCTCCAGGTAGGCCGCGTCGTAGCTGGTGAGCTGAAAGCGCAAAGCCAGGCTCAGCAGGGCGGCCGGCTCGGGAGGGGCCGCAGCGATCTCGATCGTGCCGCGACGACAAGCGGTGCGCAGCACATTGGTGAACGCCAGCTGCAGCAACCAGGGGGCAGCCACTGGCAGTTGCTTGAGCAATCTCTGGTACCTTGCTTTCCAGTTGGTCCCTATGCCGATAAGGCATAGGGACTTATTTTTACCCTTGATTCCTGGCGTGCCTGGATGTCTTGCCTTCAACGATCATGACTGTCAGCCCTGACTCCGCCAGCCCTGACTCCGCCAGCCCTGACTCCGCGCTTGCCGCCAGCCCTTCTCTCTCCCGTCTGCTGGCCACCCTGTCGCCTGTGCTGCTGGTGTTGTTCCTCGCTGCCGTAAGCACGGAGGCCTTGCCGCCAAAGCCCCTTGATCCCGCCTGGCAGCTGGCCCTCATCGCGACGATCATCAACAACGCCTCCCTGGCGCTGGTGGGTACTCTCCTTCTGCCCCTGGCCCTCGGCTTCGATCCCACCAACCATCGGCTTCGGGCTCGCTGGCATGCCTTCCGCCGCTGGGCCCTGCCCGCCGCCCTTGGTTTTCTGTTGCTGATCCCCCTGCAGGGCTATGCCGCCTGGAAGTTCCAGAGAACGGCCACCGTCGCCCAGGAGCAGCGGAACACCCAAACCAGTCGGCAGCTCTTCGAACTGCGCCAGGCCATCAAGTCCGCCACCAGCCACGAAGAGTTGCAGACCAAGCTGAAGCAGCTCTTCGGCCGTAACGCTGGCCTCTCGCCATCGGAATCGCGCATTCCCATGGGCGAACTGCGCTACATGCTGCTCGCACGGGCCGAGCAGGCTTCCACCCAGATGATGCAGCAGATTGAGGCCCAGGCTGCCATGAAACCGACTCTGCCGCTCAAGGAAACCATCCGCATCGCCATCTCCGCCCTGGCCTATGCGATTGGCTTCGCTTTCCTTGCCGGTGCCCTGCCTCGCAATCAAGTGATCAGAGGGGGTAATCGTGGTGTAGTAGATCAGGACTATTTCGATACGCTTGCGGAGTGACCAAGCGCAATGTCCACCTTTTGGAAGGCTGTCCTATTGGTGAATTGCCCTTCCGGCAACTGTCGTTACCTGCATCAGGATCGCAGCGTCGTCGCTGCTGCTGAGGCTCACAGGAGCGCCTGAAGGACTCCACGCGAAGGGCCCCCTTCAGCCTTCGTTGTCGTTGCCGGTGGCCATCGCCCGGGCCATCGCCTGCTGGGCCAAGGCGGTCCCATGGGCTTTGAGCGTTTCCTGGAAGAGCTGGTTGGCCTCCGGGAAGCGGGGTTCCTCGGCCAGGGGCAGGGGGCCGGCCCCGTCGAGGCCGGACTCGCCCTCCATGGCCGGCGTGATCACCACCAGATCGGGATCGAGGGGGGCGTCGTAGCGCCACCAGCGGGCCGGATCGGCGATGGCGGGATGGGTGGGATGGGGCGCATGCTCCACCGGCGCCACCACGCCCTCCCGCCGGCGCTTGGCCAGATCACCCAGCAGCTGGCTGCGGGTGCGGCCCCGCAGCTGGAACAGCACGAAGGGATCCTCGCTGAAGCGGTCCCCCATCAGGTAGTAGACGGCGCTGATGTGCTTGCAGGGATTGGCCTTGTCGGGGCAGCTGCACTCGCTGCGGACCTCCTGGAGCTTGAAGGGGAACAGGCGCTTGCCGCTGGCGGCGAAGGCCCGCTCGATGTCGGCGGGCATGATCCCCGCCAGCAACTGGGCCGACCAGCGGGCCTTCTGGCTCAGGGCCTCGAGCACGTAGCCCCAGTCCTCGTCGTTGAGGACGTCGAGCCAGAGCTTCACCTTGTAGGGATCCGGGTCGGTGCCCTGCACCCGGGCATGCACGCGCCGCCCTTCGAAACGGATCGAGACGACGTTGCCCTCCCGGGCGTAGGTCCAGGCCCGCTCCAGGCGTTTCTTGAAGCGGTAGGAATGGATCAGCTCCATCCACTGCTCCACCCACCAGGGTTGCTGCCCAAGACCCTGCTGCCCCAGCTGGGTGGTGATGGCGCCATTGGCGCCGGGGAAGGAGCTGGTCATGCCGCCGGCCTCAGGCCCCCATCCTGACGCCTGCCGGACCCACTGGCCTACTAGGTTGGCCCGACGCAGGGCTTGGAGTCCTTGAATCGCATCACGTTCGGCGCCGGCGACGGTTTTCACAGTCTTTTAAGGGCAAGGGTTCACGACCACTTCGAGAGCACGGGCCAGGAGCGGCGCGATTCCCTGGCCATGGTGGTCAAATCGGCCGTGATCCTGGTCTGGTTCGCGCTCACCTATTGGTTGCTGGTCTTCCAGGCCAGCAGCTGGCCGGCGGCGGTGGCCCTTGCGGCCTGTCTCGGCCTGGCGATCGCCGCCATCGGCTTCAACATCCAGCACGACGGTGGCCACGGCGCCTACTCCCGCCACCGCTGGATCAACAAGGCCGCGGCCATGACGCTTGATCTGCTGGGCGGCAGCTCCCTGATCTGGGCCCACAAGCACAACGGCCTGCACCACACCTTCACCAACATCTCCGGCCACGACGACGACATCAATCTCGGGCTGATCGGCCGGCTGTCCCCCCATCAGCCCCACCGCTGGTGGCATCGCTGGCAGCACGTTTATCTGTGGCCCCTCTACGGGATGCTGCCGATCAAGTGGCAGTTCTTTGATGACTTCGCCGATATGGCCAGCCGGGGCCGCGGCGACCACTCCCTGCCTCCCCTGGCTCCGGCCGACTGGCTTGTGTTCGTGGGCGGCAAGGTGATCTTCTTCTCCCTGGCCTTTGCATTGCCGCTGCAGTTCCATTCCCCCGCCGCGGTGATCGGCTGTTACGTGGTGACGGCGATGGTGCAGGGGATCGTGCTGAGTGTGGTGTTCCAGCTGGCCCATTGCGTGGACGAGGCCGATTTCCCCGCCGCCGCTGCCACCAACTCCGGCATGGGCCCCTGGGCCGACCACCAGCTCGCCACCACGGTGGATTTCAGCCGCTCCAATAGGGTGCTGAGCTGGTTGCTGGGGGGCTTGAACTTCCAGGTGGAGCACCATCTGTTTCCCCGTATCTGCCACGTCCACTACCCCCAGCTCTCCGCCATCGTCGAGCAGACCTGCCGCGACTGCGGTGTTCCCTTCCGCAGCCACCGTTCCTTCCTTGCCGGTGTGGCCTCCCACTACCGCTGGCTGCGCTGCATGGGTCAGCCGCCTGTCGCCGCAGCCCCTGTTCATGTGCCGGTGCTGCTTCCCGTGATGGGCAAGGCAGAGGTCGCGATCGCAGAACTGGAGGCCTCGGCGCTGGTCAGGCGCTGAGGCCAGAGCGCTGCCGAGGCTTCGCCTGCCTCAGGGGCCATCCTCCAGGGCCACCAGGTCCCGCAGCTGGCCGACGTCCAGGCCGCCGAGCCATTCCTCGCCACTGCCGACGATGTCGGCGGCCAGCTTGGATTTCTCCTCGATCATGCGGTCGATCTTCTCCTCCACCGAACCGCTGGTGATGAACTTGTGCACCAGCACGCGGTTGGTCTGGCCGATCCGGTAGGCCCGGTCGGTGGCCTGGTTCTCCACGGCCGGGTTCCACCAGCGGTCGATGTGGAACACGTGGCTGGCGCGGGTGAGGTTGAGGCCGACACCGCCGGCCTTCAGGGACAGCAGGAACAGCTGGGGTCCGCGGGGATCCTCCTGGAAGCGATCCACCATCGCCTGGCGGTCGGTCTTGCTGCTGCCGCCATGCAGGAAGGGCACGTCCTGGCGCCAGCGCTGTTCCAGGTAGGCCTTGAGCAGGTGGCCCCATTCGGCGAACTGGGTGAACAGCAGGGCCCGATCCCCCGCTTCGATCACCTCCTCGAGGATCTCCTCCAGTCGCAACAGCTTGCCGCTGCGGCTGGCAAAGCCGTTCGCCACCCGGCCCTCCTTCAGGGCCAACGCCGGGTGGTTGCAGATCTGCTTGAGCCGGGTGAGCAGGGCGAGCACCTGGCCATGGCGCTGGCCGAGGGGGGCGCGGGCGATGGCATCGAGGCTGTCGTCGACGGTCTGGCGGTAGAGCTTCGTCTGCTCCGCCGACAGGCCCACCCACTCGCGCAGCTCCACCTTCTCCGGCAGGTCGGAGATGATCGAACGGTCGGTCTTGAGCCGCCGCAGGATGAACGGCCCGACCCGGGCCTTGAGGTCACGCAGGGAGCTCATGTCGCCGTAGCGCTCGATCGGCAGGCGGTAGCGCTGGCGGAAGAAGCCCTCCTCCCCCAGCACCCGCGGATTGAGGAAGTCCATCAGGGCCCACAGCTCGCTCACCCGGTTCTCGACCGGGGTGCCGGTGAGGGCGATGCGGAAACGGCCCTGCTTGCCGGGGCGGGCCAGGTCGCGGGCCGCCTGGCTCTGCTTGGCCGATGGGTTCTTGATCGCCTGGGCCTCGTCGATCACCATGCCCTGCCAGTCGATGCTCTCCAGCAGTTCACTGTCCCGCTGCAGCAGTCCGTAGCTGGTGAGGACCAGATCCACCCCGTCCAGGGCCTTGGCCAGCTTTTCCGGGGTGGACGGCCGGCGCGGGCCGTAGTGCTCGCGCACCTCCAGATCCGGCGTGAAGCCCGCCGCCTCCCGCTTCCAGTTGGTGAGCACGGAGGTGGGCGCCACCAGCAGGACGGGGCGCTTCAGCTCCTGCTCCACCTTGAGGTGCTGCAGGAAGGCCAGCAGCTGCACGGTCTTGCCCAGGCCCATGTCGTCGGCCAGACAGGCCCCCTGGTCGAAGCGGTGCAGGAAGGCCAGCCAGCCCAGGCCCCGCTCCTGGTAGGGCCGCAGCTGGCCGGCGAAGCCCTCCGGCGCCGGCAGGGGATCCGGGGCCTTCTGCTGGTGGTACTGCTCCAGGACGGCGTGCAGCCTGGGCCCGGCGGTGAAGCGATGCACCGGCAGCCGCATCAGGGTGTCGCCGTCGCTGGCGGTCAACCGCAGGGCATCGTCGAGGCTGAGGTTGGGATCGGCGGCGCAGAAGCGCTCGGCGTTCTTGAGATCGCTGGGGCGCAGCTCGATCCAGGCCCCCTTGTGCTGCACCAGCGGACTGCGCTTGGCGGACAGGCGCTCGAGGTCCTTCAGCGTCAGCGTGACGCCGCCGATCATCAGCTCCCATTCCCACTCGAGGCTTTCCCCCAGGGAGAAGCCGCGGGAGCGATTGGGCAGCTCCGCTTCGATCGAGAGGCCCAGGCGGCTGGCCAGGCCCCCACTGAGGCTGGCGGGCAGCACCACGCCCACGCCCACATCACGCAGCTGGGCGGCGGCGGTGCGCACCAGCACGAAGGCCTCGGCCGGCGTGAGCTGCATGGTTTCGGGGGCCGCCGCATCCAGGCCCCGCCCGATCGGTTCGAACACCTGCAGGGCCCGGCCCATCCCCTCCAGCAGCAGCTGGCCCGGTTCGGCCACCTCCACTTCGCCCAGCTGCAGCCTGCCGTCGCCCGCATTCCAGACCGTGCGGGCCGGCATGCGCAGGCTGGGATCAGCCTCGGCCTGAAGCGAGAAGTGCAACTCCCAGAGCTCCTCGCCCTCCTCCGGGGTGAACAGTTCCAGGCAGGTCCTGGCCGGCGCCACGCGCCCGGCCACGGCTTCGCGCCAGTGGTGGGTGGCCACGGCCAACCGTTCCCGCTCCTCTTCGTCCAACTCGAGGCGGCCGGGGCCAGGGCCGAGGGCCTTCTGCCAGGCGCCCAGCAGGGGATCGAGACCCTCGGCCCCGGGCCGGAAGCCGCTGCGCAGCTGGCCATCCAGGAGGGCCTCCAGCAGGCTGGCCACCCGCAGCCGGCCGCTGCCGGGGCGGCGGCAGGCCAGCCCCAGTTCCCCGGAGGCTCCGGCGGCCATGGCGCAGGTGGCCACCTGGGGCAGCCGGATGGCCAGTTCCTCCAGCCGGCGCCGGTCCCCTTCCCGGTTGAGCAGGGGCAGCCAGCGGGCCCGGTCCTCCTCCACCTGGGGCAACCAGCGCCCACGGGCGATCAAGCTCAGGGCCCAGCGCTCCAGGTGGGTCCACCAGCGCAGATCATCCGCCAGGCCGGGATCATCGCCCGAGAGGGGCAGCCCGGCGAGCCAGTCGCCCGCCCCCGCCGGATCGAGGGCCAGGCCCTCCACCCGCCAGGGCCACCACTGCACCTCCTTCGGGATCGGCTCGCCGGCCTGCAGCGGCAGGCCGCTCCAGGCCGCCAGCCCCTCACTGGCGGCCTTGCGGCGGCCGCGGGCCCCCTGGCTGCGGCTCGGCAGGGTGAGCAGCGCCTCCGCCGGGCGGAAGGCTTCCGACCAGAGGCCATGGTCATCGAGCCAGGCGCCCAGATCGTCGACGCTGAGGGACAGGGGATGGTCGGGAACGGTGCGCAGGGGGGCCACCGGCGCGGCGACCCTCCAGGTGTCGGCCCAGAGCAGCAGCCGGCCCCCGGCCCCTTCCGGCGGAAACAGCCAGGTGGCGTGCAGGAGGCTCATGGCCGCAGGGCGGGCAGCAGGCGTTGGGCGCCCCTCAGCAGCAGGGCGCTGCCAATCAGGGGAAGCCAGAGCGGCAACCAGCCGCGCATCAGTTCGATGATCGCCGCCATGGCGCTCTGCGCCAGGGGGGTGACCACGACCGCCCCCCCCAGGCTGCGGATGCCGCACACCGCCCCCACCAGCCCGGCGGCCAGGTGCTCGTCGTCAGGATCGACCCGCTGCAGGTGGAAGGCCAGCAGGCCGTAGAAAAAGCCACAGCCCGCCGATCGCAGCCCACTGTCCAGCCCGGCCGGCAGCCCGATCAGGGCGGCGGCCAGTCCGCCCAGCAGCGCCCACGACAGGGACTGCAGCCGCAGACGGGCACGGGAATCGTCGGACGCCTGGGTCAACGGCAAGGCCTTGGCGATGGCCCGATCATGCCTGGCCATCGGCAGGCTTACATTATTCAGTGTCGTTGGCCATGCCAACGGTTCAACCAGCACAGCATTTTTTCAGCTCCCCTACACACTTCCCCACAGCCCTGGCACGGTCATCGGGCATGGCCCGCCCGGCTTCCTGACCGGGAAGCAGGCCCCCCCTTCCGGCAAGCAACCCTCTTGACCGCCGCCCACCCGCCACCGCACGCCTCCGACGCCCATCAGGCGCGGCGCGCGTTGCCGGAGATGCTCCAGATCGCGACGGCCATCAGTGGTGCGGTCAATCTGCCCGCTCTGCTGGGGCAGATCCTCTCCAGCGCCAGGGATCTCACCCTCAGCGATGCCGGCAGCATCTACCTGGTGGAAGAGGAGAAGGGGGAGAAACGCCTCTGCTTCACGGCCTTCCAGAACAGCTCCCTGGCGGCTCGAGGGGCCGGCATCGATTCGGGCCTGCTGGATGTGCGCTTCCCGATCACTCCCGAGCGCCTTGTGGGCTGGGCGGCCCTGCATGGCGAGGTGCTGAACCTGCCCGATGAATACGCCATTCCCCCCGATCGTCCCTACCGCTTCGACGCCGCACTGGACCGCCGCACGGGTTGTCGGGCGGTGTCGATGCTGGTGGTGCCGCTGCGGACCATGGCCGGAGACGTGGTGGGGGTGATGCAGCTGATCAACCGCAAGCGGGAGACCTCCTCCCTGCCCACCCCCGAGACGGCGGCGGCGCTGGTGCGTCCCTACGACGCCGGCGACCAGCAGCTGATCGAGGCCCTGGCGGTCCTGGCGGCGGTCTGCGTCGAGCGGGCCCAGGCCCTGGAAGGACAGCAGCGGCAGATCGATTCGATGATCGCCCTGGTGGTGGGGGCGATCGATGCCCGCAGTTCCCACACCGGCCGCCACTGTTCCCGGGTGCCGGAGCTGGCGCTGCTGCTGGCGGAGGCGGCGGAAGCCACCGAGGCGGGGCCGTTGGCCGCCTTCCGCTTCCGGGGGGAGGCCGAGCGGCGGGAGTTCCGCACGGCGGCCTGGCTGCATGACTGCGGCAAGATCGTGACCCCCGAAGCGGTGGTGGAGAAGGCCACCAAGCTGGACGCTCCGACCAACCGGATTCATGAGATCCGCACCCGTTTCGAGGTGCTGCTGCGGGATGGACACATCGCCCTGCTGGAGGGCCTGCTGGCGGGCGGTGACCCGGAAACCCTGCGGCGTGACTACGCCCAGCTGGAGCAGGAGCTGCAGCGGGATTTCGCCTGCGTGGCCCGCTGCAATCTGGGCAGTGAAGGCACCGACCCTGAGGATCACGCCCAGCTCCAGCGGCTGGCGGAGCGCCGCTGGTGGCGCCATTTCGTCGACCGGCAGGGCCTGGGCTGGGAGGAGCAGGCCAGGCGCAGCGGCCCGCCGGTGCCCCTGCCAGCCCCCGAAAGCCTGCTCAGCGACGCCCCCCACCACCGCCTCCCCAGGCCCGCCGCCGAAGTGCCGGAGGCCAGGTGGGGCTTCAACCTGGCGGTGCCGGAACTGCTCTACAACCGCGGCGAGCTCCATAACCTGTCCGTGGCCAGGGGCACCCTCACCACCGAGGAGATCTACAAGATCCGTGAGCACATGATTCACACGATCGTGATGCTGGAGAGCATGGCCTTCCCCCCGTCGATGGGTCGGGTCGCCGAGATCGCCGGTGGACACCACGAGACCCTCGACGGCTGCGGCTACCCCAGGGGGTTGACGGCTGAGCAGCTGTCGATTCCGGCCCGGATCCTGGCCATCGCCGACATCTTCGAGGCGCTCACCGCCGCCGATCGCCCCTACAAACAGGGCATGCCCCTGTCCCAGTCGCTGGCGATCCTGGCCAACCTGCGGGATGGCGGCCGGATTGATGCGGACCTGTTTGATCTCTTCCTGCGATCGGGGGTTTACCTCAACTACGCGCAGCGCTTCTTGGCCGCCGACCAGATCGATCCAGTGGATCTGGACGCGCTGCTGAGGCCCGCGGCGATCTGATGCCTGATCATCTGCACAACGACGACCTGCCGCTGCGGCTCGGTGTCGATCACCATGCCAACGTCATCCAGGAGTTGCTGGGCGAGCTGCACGCGTCCTTTTCCGGGGTTCGCGAGGGCCGGGTGGCCGACTACATCCCCGAGCTGGCCAAGGCTTGCCCTGATGATTTCGGCATCGTCATCGCCACGTCGGGGGGGCGGATCTATGAGATCGGTGACACCAGAAAGGAGTTCACGATCCAGTCGATCTCCAAGCCCTTCATCTATGCCCTGGCGCTGAAGACGCTTTCGTTCGACTTCATGGCCAGCAAGATCGATGTGGAGCCTTCAGGGGAAGCCTTCAACGCCATCAGCCTGGATCCCGAGTCGGGCAAACCACGCAATCCGATGATCAATGCCGGTGCGATCGCCGCCTCTGCCCAGATCTGTGACGCCGATCCCAGCGGTGCCCTCGATCGGCTGCTGGACTACTTCGAATCGCTGGCCGGTCGGCGCCTGACGATCAACGAGGACGTCTACCGCTCGGAAAAGGAGACGGGCCACCGCAACCGCGCGATCGGCCACCTGCTGCGCAACTTCAACATCATCGAGTCGGACCCGGAACCGGCCCTGGATCTTTACTTTCGCCAGTGCGCCATCTCCGTCACCTGCCGCGACCTGGCCGTGATGGCCGCCACCCTGGCCTGCCAGGGACGCAATCCCTTCACCGGCGGCCAGCCGCTGTCGCACGACATCACCGTTCGGGTGCTGGCCCTGATGGGCACCTGCGGGATGTACGACTTCGCCGGCCAGTGGCTCCACGACGTCGGCATTCCGGCCAAGAGTGGTGTCGCCGGCGGCGTTCTGGCGGTGATTCCGGGGCGGCTCGGCATCGCCACCTACTCCCCGCCCCTCGACAACTTCGGCAACAGCGTCCGGGGGGTGGCGGTCTGCCGCCAGCTGTCGGTGGGGGTGGGTCTGAGCCTGTTCAATCAGTACTCCCAGGCCGATGCCACCATCCGCCGCTCCTACCAGGGATCGCAGCGAAAATCGCGCCGCTGGCGCAGCGACCGCGAGCTGGAGATCCTGACCCCCCACCGCGACAAGGTGCGCATCATCCACGTGCAGGGGGTGCTCGATTTCGCTGGCATCGAGCAGCTGGCCTCCGAACTGGTGCTGCTCAGCAACGACGTGCGCATCCTCATTCTCGACCTGGCCCACGTGACCGAGTGCCCGATGGAGTCCTTCGACCTGCTGGACCGCCAGCTCTGTTCCCTGGAGGGCAACGGGGTCGAGATTCTCCTCTCCCGTGCCGGGCGGCTGCCCCTGGTCTCGAAGCCGGACTGGGCCATCACCGATCGCATCGATGCCTACGAGCACCTGGATTCGGCCCTCGAGGCCGCCGAGGACCTGCTCCTGTCGTGGTTCGACCCCCAGGCCGCTGCGGGCGACCCCGACCGTGGCGACGACCTTGGCGAGCAGGGCTTTCTGGCGCCCCTCAGCGAGGAGCATCGGCGGATCCTGGTGGATCGCATGGTTCGGAGAGCGTTTGTGGCCGGTGATTTCGTGATCCGCCGGGGGGATCCGGGAGACGAGCTGTTCCTGGTGCGTTCCGGTTCCTTCGACATCGCCCTCGACATCAAGACCGGCGATGGCCAGTGCCACTCCACCCGGCTGGCCACCTTCGGCCCCGGGCTCTGCTTCGGCGAGATCGGCTTCGTGGCCCAGACGCCCCGCACCGCCCACATCATCGCCACCCGGCCGGGCGAATGCTGGGTGTTGCACCGCAGCGACTTCGAGGCCCTCAGTGCCAGCCATCCCGCTGTGGTGATCGCCCTGCTCAAGGCGCTCACCTGCGACATCGGCGCCAAGCTCAGCCAGACGAGCGTCCAGCTGACGCTGATGGAGCACTACTGAGCGCCCGGCGGGCTCCCGCGCTGGGCGATCATGCCTGTCCCAGGACCTCTGCCTGCGTTCCCGTCATGGCTGCCGACCCCACCCTGCCCAGGCCTCGCAGCGGGGCCGAGATCCGTGAGGCCTTCCTCGCGTTCTTCGAGGCACGGGGCCACCGGCGGATGGCGAGTGCCTCCCTGGTGCCGGACGACCCCACGGTGTTGCTCACCATCGCCGGCATGCTGCCGTTCAAGCCGGTGTTCCTGGGCCAGGCGGCGCCACCGGCTCCCCGGGCCACCAGCAGCCAGAAGTGCATCCGCACCAACGACATCGAGAACGTGGGCCGCACCGCCCGGCACCACACCTTCTTCGAGATGCTGGGCAACTTCTCCTTCGGCGACTACTTCAAGGAGGAGGCGATCGCCTGGGCCTGGGAGCTCATCACCGAGATGTTCGGCCTCGATCCGGACCATCTGGTGGTCAGCGTCTTCCGGGAGGACGACGAGGCGGCGGCGATCTGGCGGGACGCCGTGGGGGTGGCTCCGAAGCGGATCATCCGCATGGACGAGGCCGATAACTTCTGGGCCTCCGGCCCCACCGGCCCCTGCGGCCCCTGCTCGGAGATCTACTACGACTTCCACCCGGAACGGGGCGACGACGGCATCGACCTGGAGGACGACGGCCGCTTCATCGAGTTCTACAACCTGGTGTTCATGCAGTACAACCGCGACGCGGCCGGCACCCTCACGCCCCTGGCCCGGCGCAGCATCGACACCGGCATGGGCCTGGAGCGCATGGCCCAGATCCTGCAGCAGGTCCCGAACAACTACGAGACCGACCTGATCGTTCCCCTGGTCGAGACGGCCGCGGCGCTGGCGGGACTGGACTACGCCGCCCTCGATGCCCGTGGCCAGACCTCCCTCAAGGTGATCGGCGACCACAGCCGGGCCATCACCCAGCTGATCGCCGACGGGGTCACCGCCTCCAACCTGGGCCGGGGGTATGTGCTGCGCCGCCTGCTGCGCCGGGTGGTGCGCCATGGCCGCTTGCTGGGCATCGACCGCCCCTTCCTGGTGGCGATGGGGGAGGCGGCGATCGCCCTGATGGCGGCGGCCTACCCGCAGTTGCTGGTCCGTCGGGAAGTGATCCTGGCCGAACTGGTGCGCGAGGAGGCCCGCTTCCTGGACACCCTGGAGCGGGGCGAGAAGCTGCTGGCCGAGGTGCTCGCCGCCCGGCCGGATCGCATCAGCGGTGATGTGGCCTTCGAGCTCTACGACACCTACGGATTCCCCTTGGAGCTCACCGAGGAGATCGCCGAGGAGCACGGCCTGACGGTGGATCTGGACGGCTTTGAGGCGGCCATGGAGCGACAACGGCAGCGGGCCAAGGCGGCGGCCGTGAGCATTGACCTCACCCTGCAGGGGGCGATCGACCAGGTGGCCGGTGCCCTCGAGCCCACCGACTTCCGCGGCTACGAGGCCCTTGACCAGGCGGCCTGCGTGCTGGCCCTGGTGGTGAACGGGGAACCGGCGGAGCGGGCGACGGCCGGCGACAGCGTGCAGCTGGTGCTTGATTCCACGCCCTTTTACGGCGAGGGCGGCGGCCAGGTGGGTGATCGCGGCGTGCTCAGCGGCGAGGGCGTGATCGTGGCGATCGAGGGGGTGAGCCGCAACCGCTCGGTGTTCGTGCACAGCGGCCAGATCGAGCGCGGCAGTTTGGCGATCGGGGCCCTGGTTACCGCCCGGGTGGATGGGGCCTGCCGGCGCCGTGCCCAGGCCAACCACACCGCCACCCACCTGCTGCAGGCGGCGCTTAAGCAAATTGTCGATCCGGCCATCGGCCAGGCAGGCTCGCTGGTGGATTTCGACCGGCTGCGCTTCGACTTCCACTGCCCCCGCGCCGTGACGGCTGAAGAGCTCGAGCAGATTGAGGCCCTGATCAACGGCTGGATCTCTGAGGCCCACCGCCTCGAGGTGGCGGAGATGGCGATCGAGCAGGCCAAGGCCGCCGGTGCGGTGGCGATGTTCGGCGAGAAGTACGCCGATGTGGTGCGGGTGGTGGATGTGCCCGGCGTGTCGATGGAGCTGTGCGGCGGCACCCACGTGGCCAACACCGCCGAGATCGGCGTGTTCAAGATCGTGGCCGAGAGCGGCGTGGCCGCCGGCATCCGCCGCATTGAGGCGGTGGCGGGGCCGGCGGTGCTGGCCTATCTCAAGGAGCGCGAGGCGGTGGTGAAGCCCCTGGCCGAGCGCTTCAAGGCCCAGCCCGGCGAGATCGTGGAGCGGGTGTCCGCCCTGCAGGAGGAGCTCAAGGCCACCGGCAAGGCCCTGGCGGCGGCCCGCAGCGAGCTGGCCCTGGCCAAGGCTGCCGCCCTGGCGGGCCAGGCCGAGCCCCTCGGGGGATTCCAGCTGCTGGTGGCCCGCCTCGATGGGGTGGAGGGTGCCGGCCTGCAGGCGGCGGCCCAGGGCCTGGCCGATCAGCTGGGCGCAGGCGCCGCCGTGGTGCTGGGGGGTCTGCCCGATCCCGGCGATCTGGCCAAGGTGATCTTGGTGGCCGCCTTCGGCCAGGCGGTGATCGCCCAGGGCCCCAAGGCTGGGGCCTTCATCGGCGCGGTGGCCCAGGCCTGTGGCGGCGGCGGCGGCGGGCGGCCCAACCTGGCCCAGGCCGGCGGCCGCGACGGCGCAGCCCTGGATGGGGCGCTGGCGCAGGCCAAGGCGCAGCTCACGGCGGAGCTGGCCTGAGCCCGGCCTGGTCCCAGCCAGCTGCCGACCTGCTCCTGCCCACTGGCGCGATGCGCCATGGCCAGTACCTTCGTGATCCATGCCCGCCGCGACTGGACCTTCCGGCTGGTGCTGCTGGGCAGACGGCTGCTGGGTGGAGCCCACCCAAACGCCCCACGATGTGGCCGATCAGCTGATGCGCCAGCCCAGCTGTTGCCTCTTATTCACTCCCGGCCGGTCGGCGGTCAGAAGCGGAACTGCACCTTGGCGTAGAGGCCTCTGCCCAGGGTCCATTCGTCGAGCCACACACCCCGGTTGTCGCCGGTTTCGAAGGATTTGGCGTAGCCCAGCTCCATCGCCCAGTTTTCTACGGCCAACCAGCGCAACAGCAGGCCGGCAGTGCCCACGGTGTCGCTGAAGTCGGCACCGGGCAGGTCGGTGCGCACCCCCCCCGCACCCGCAAACGGCACCAGTTGCAGGGCGTTGGTTTTGTTCTGCCAGAAGGTCCAGGAGGTTTCCAGCACGCCCAGCCAGCCGCTGTCGCCGCTGATCAGCTGGCCGGGCAGGCCGCGGATGCCCACGTCGGAGCCGAGGCTGAATTGCATCGAGGGGGTGAGCGGGTTGAAGGCCCACTGACCGCCCAGGCGGGCATTGAGCTGCCAGCTCGGGGCAAAGGCCCAGGCTCCAGACAGCAGCCCGCCGATGGCGGTGGATTGGGCCGGATCAATGCCGACGGCCTGCCATTCTGCCTTCTGGTCGGGGGGGATCACACCGGAGATGCGGCTCAGCATGTAGAGGTTGCCGCCCCAGCTGGAGCTGTCGCGGATGCCACTGCCACAGTCGCTCTGAGGCTGAACGGCTCATGGAAGCTCTGCAGGAGCGATTCGCGTCCTGCGGGCTACAACTGCATCCACAGAAGACCCAGGTGGTCTATTGCAAGGACAGCAGCCGTCGGGGCCAGTTTTCTCAGATCCAGTTCACGTTTCTTGGCTTCTGCTTCCGGCCACGCATGGCTAGAAACCGCTATGGGGAGATCTTTAAGAGCTTCCTTCCAGCGGTGAGTCCGCAGGCGCTCAAACGCATGCGGAAGAAGATCCGGCAGATGCATCTGCGTCGGCAGATGTTTTTGCCATTGGAAGAGATCGCCCGACGCCTGAATCCGATCCTGCGGGGCTGGATTCACTATTACGAACGATTTTATCCAACGGAGCTGCGGGCGAGGTTGTTCAGCTATCTCAATGAGCACCTGAGCGCCGGGCTTCGCCAGAAACACAGCCGATTGCTGCGGCATGACCGCCGCAGTCGTCAAGTTCTGGCGCGGATTGCTCAGCAGCGACGGGATCTTTTCGTTCACTGGCGTGGTGTTGGTGTCGCAGCTGGATGACAGGAGCCGTATGACGCGAGAGTGTCACGTACGGATCTGTGGGGGCCTCGGGGGGAAGTTCCCCGGGGCTAGCTGGCATCCTGGGGTCGAACCCCTTCTCGCCGCGGGGATCCTTGGCCTGAGCAGGGATCAGGACCTGCGAGAGATCCAGCTCATCCACCAGATCCAGCAGGAAGTACACCTGGTGATCCCTCGAGAGCCAGTCACTCGGTGAGGGCGGCAGCAGGGTGGTCTGCTCCGGGTGCCAGGGGCGGAAGGTCTTGGGCATGAGCCCATTCCCTCGCCCAGGTCCATTGCGGTCACAAGGATCTGAACAGATTAGGGGGCGGCTGTGGAGAAGGTCGGCAGTGATCTATGGGCAACAGCCTCCTCGTTCGGCGATCGTTTCGGCTTCTCGATCACCCCCCCCGTCCCTCAACCTCACCTCCTTCGGCCCTCCTCGTTTGACCCGTGGGCGGGAGCTGGCGGCGGGGGCCCCGGAGTTCGAGGGACTCAGCCCCTGCCCCTGGTGCCCGAGGAACTGGAGCTTCACCTTGGAGGTGCTGCTGAGCCAGGCGGCCGACCCGCGTTACGAGCGGCTGCACATGGCCACCCATGCGGAGTTCATGCCAGGGGGACCGTCGCAGGCCCGCATCTTCACTGGAACCGCCTCCGTCAGCCATCAGGAGTTTGCCCGCCTGCGGCAGCAACGTAGTGGCCGTCCGCTTGCACTGTTCGTGCTGAGCGCCTGCCGCACGGCCCTGGGGGATAGCGACAGTGAACTTGGTTTTGCCGGTCTGGCCCTGCAGGCGGGATCACGACGTGCGATCGGCACCCTCTGGTACGTGGACGATGTCGACACCTCCGCCTATTTTCTGCAGCTCTATCGCTACCTCGATCAGGGCGTCCAGAAAGCCGATGCCCTGCGGGCCACACGGCAGGCGATGGCCACTGGCAAGGTGAGGCTTCAGGGCGATAAAGTCATCGGGTTCGATGGAGTCCCCCTCCTCACCGATCTGACACCCTCCCAGCGGCGCCGCGTTGCGTCAGGTATGGCCCATCCCTATTTCTGGGCCGGGGTCCAGTTGATCGGCACTCCATGGTGATTCTTTAACATCGGCTTTCTTGGCCTGATTCCTTCCCTGTTTCTGCCCCACTTGTGGTGGGTCTCCACGGTCCACCCAGTTTCTCAATCAGTGCCTGATCTTCCAGCGGTCTTCAACGTCTTTCTGATGCTGGTGATGGCCCATTTCCTCGGCGATTTCGGGCTCCAGAGCGATCGCATGGCGCGGGAGAAATGCCCCGGTTGCGGGGTGACCCTCGGGTGGGGCTGGTGGCTTACCTCCCATGCCGCCATCCATGGATTTTTGGTGGGCATGGTGACACAATCACCCCTTCTGGGCATGGCAGAATGGGGTATGCATCTGTTGATTGACTTCGGCAAATGCCGACGTCTATGGACCCTGTCTTTCGATCAGGTGCTGCACATCATCTGCAAGTTCCTCTGGGCCTGGCTGGCCATTCGGCAGGCCTCCACATCGCTCTGGTTCCAATGAAGAGAAAGGTTGCTGGTTCCTCGATGGCTGCTCGCAGGCGTTCCCCCTTCTCCTTTCCTTGCTCGCCACTGGCCTTTTGCTCGCCACTGGCCTTCTGACCCTGGCCCCCCCTGGAAATCATCTTCCTTGCCGGGCATCACCCTCCTGACGCTGCACCCGCTGAAGGTGCCGACGATGGGGGAATCCAGCTACATCTGCCCCGGGGCTGCCGCCACTCCCACCCCAGCCGATCCGCTCAACTTCGTGGCCGCAGACTCGCCGCCGGCCCTCAGCCTGCTGGTGACGGAAGCCTCCAAGGAGGACACGGCCGTGCAGGCCTCCCTGGCCAAGCTGCATCGCTCCTGCGGCTCCAGCGTGTCCCGCGAAGAAGTGGGTGCCGCCTTCGGTCTGGCCGATCTGATCACGGCCTAGTGGCTGGTGCGGATCCAGTGCGCTGTCTCGCTTGAGGCCACCCCGCAGCTCCCAGATGCGCAGCGGTTCGGCGCGCCCCTTGACGTTCAATTCTCCCCAGTCGAGCCACTCCAGCGCCAGCCCCGTGGGCAGCAGATCCAACGTGCTGGAGGACACCAGCACCCGGCAGAGATTGTTCTGACGCTCCTTGTCGATGCTTTCCAGCCGTGAGGCGCAGTTCACGGCATCGCCGATCACGGCGTACTCCAGACGCTCGCTGCTGCCCATCGATCCCGCCAGAACGGCACCGGAATGGATGCCGATTCGCAGTTCCATGGCTGGCAGCCCCTCCTGCTTGAGTTCCTCGTTGAGGCTGGTCACAGCCCGCTGAATGGCGAGGGCGGCTTCAATGGCCGACTTGGCATCCGCCTGCTCGCCGCTGCTCAGGGGCGCACCGAAAACCGCCAGCAGGCCGTCGCCGGTGAACTTGTTGACCATGCCGCCCCGGCGCACCCAGGCCGCACCGGCCATGGCGATCAGACCGGTGAGGGGCAGGCTCAAGCCGACCCAGACGAAGTTGTAGAGCAGCAGCACGGCGCCACCCACCATCAGGGCGACCAGGCGATGGGCATGGATCTCGACCCCGGGCACCAGCAGCTGCTTGGCCCCGAGGGCGGAGCGGGTCTGGGGCACGGTGGCTTCGTCCTGGCCGGTCACATGCACCAGATCGCGGCGGATCACCCCGTCGGCATCCAGCACCAGATCGTTGAAACCGCGCCGATCGCCACCGCCCCTGCGGCGTTCAGGCGGTCGATCGCTTCGCACAGCACCTTGTCGTCGATGGGGAAGCCATAGGTGGCGAGGTCGGATTCGTCGATGCCGATGATCTTGTCGGCTTGTCCGTACCGGCCCGCCGCCGCCTAGGGCACCAGCGAGCGGACGCCATCGCCCAGATGGTGCAACCCCAGCCGTGCCAACAGGGAGGACAGCGTGGACCCTGGCCCTTTCTTGCTGTCCATCAGGTGCCCTTGAAGGCGAAGAAGAGCCGTTTCATCGTGTCCAGCAGAGCATTGGAGCGTTCCGTGTGCTGTTCGCGATCCAGGTTTTTCAGCTCCGCCTGCCGTTCATGCACCATGGCGGCAAAGCGCTCGAGGAGGTCGGGGTTCTCGTCCAGCAGGCCCTTGATGCTGTCCCGGTCCACCTCCAGCAGCAGGCATTCCTCGATGGCCCGCACCGTGGCGCTGCGCGGGGCGTCGAGGAAGAGGGTCATCTCGCCGAACACCTCGCCGGGCCCCAGCTGGCGCACGGCCACGGTGTGGCCCGGCTCCAGTTCCTTGAGGATCTCCACGGTCCCCCGCAGCACATGGAACATCGAGCGGCCCTCTGCCCCCTCCAGCATCATCGCCTCCCCCGGCCCGTAGGCCACCTGGTGGCTGCCTTCGACCAGGGTCTCCAGTTGCTCGCCGCTCAGGTCCGTGAAGATCCCCGCGCTGGCCAGGGTCTGGCAGCACTGCTGGCGGGAGGGGCGGCCGGGCGGCTGGTCCCTGTCCTGAGGGCGGCGTGGACGCAACTCCCGCACCGGGAAGGGGATGCTCTGGCCCTCCCGGGCCAGGGCGTACCAGATCTGCTCCAGAAGATCACTGCGCAGATCGCCGATGGCACCATCCCCCAGTTCCCGCTGCCACACCTGCAGCTCGTAGGCGATGGCACTGTCCTGGAACTCCTGGACCCGGATGCGGGGGGCCGGTTCCCGCAGCACCTTCGGATGCTGCAGCACCACCGTCTCGAGCAGGGCCCTGGCCTGGGCTGGCGGCAGGTCGTAGTCGAGGCCGACGCTGAACCGGTTGCTGACGGCCCCGGAGCGGCCCAGGTTGCGCAGCACCCTCTCGGTGACGAGGCTGTTGGGGACCACCACCAGCTGACCGTCCATGTTGCGCAACATGGTGTCCCGCCAGCTCACCTGCACCACCACCCCGCGCACCCCCTGATCCAGCTCGAGGAAGTCCCCTTCGGTGAAGTCGTCCCCCAGCTGCAACTCCAGACCCGCGAACAGGTCCTTGAGGGACTCCTGGGCCGCCAGGCCGATCACGGCGGTGAGCACGGCGGAGGTGGTCACCAGCCCCACCAGATCCAGCCGGGCCGACTGCTTCACAAGCACCACCGTGGCCAGGGCGCCGCTGCCGAGGGTGAGCAGCTGCATCAGCAGTTGCGGCGGCGGACGCCACAGCCCCAGGTGGGCGGGCACCTGCAGGGTTGCCCAGAGGGCAATGAGGATGGCGGCGTAGGTGAGCAGCAGGTCGTCGGTCAGCAGCACCCACACCCGGTAGGCCGGTGGCAACCCCTGCAGCGGCAGGGAGCTCAGCAGCGCCCAGGTGGCGATGGCCAGCAGCGGCAACCGCAGCGGCAGGGTCGGGAGGTGCCTGTGGCGGCTGAGGTGGGCCAGCACCAGCAACCCGGCCGTGGCGGCCAGGGCGCTGATCCAGATCTGCAGCAGGGCCAAGACGCTCGCTTCGACCGCCCCATCCTGCCGCCGATCCTGGTCTTCGGCTCCCTGGCAGAGCAGGCTGGGACCAACCGTTCCCCAAGTCGATGCGCCCGATCTGCCTGCGCCCCGTCGTCCTTCTGCTGGGCCTGACGGCGCTCGCTTCCTGGCCGGACGCCGCGGGCGCCCAGGTGCAGCTGCGCTGCGAGGGCACCCTGCTGGAGGCCAGGGGCAGTGCCGAACAGGAACGGCCCACCCGCCGCCTCTCGTTTTCCCTGTCCCTGGAGGCGGAGGCCGCCACGGCCGATGGCGCCCTCCAGAGCCTGCAGGAGCGCCTGGCGGCGGTGCGGACCGCCCTGCAGGGGCAGCAGGTGGAGGAGCTGCGGGTCACCTCGCCGAGCACCTGGCGCCGCGACGCTGAACGCAACCGGCCGGCTGCGGTGACGGCCAGCCTGCAGGTCAGCGGCCGGCTGGTGCCCCAGCGGCTGCAGGCCCTGATCCGGGAGGTGGGGGCCCTGAGCGGGGTGCGCCTGGCGCCGGTGGGCACCGAATCCGATCGGGGCCTGGATGGGGCCGTGCGGCGCCAGCTGCTGCGGGCGGCCTACCAGGACGCCCTCGCCCAGGCCCGGGAGGTGGCGGCTGCCGTCGGCCTGAGCACGCTCAACCCCCTCGAGGTGCAGATGGACGGCAACGAGCTGCGGCCGGTGATGATGCGGGCCGCGGCAGCCGATGCCGCCCCGCCCTTCGATCCGGCCGAACTGGCCCTGCCGAAGGACCGCTTGAGCCTGACGGTGCGGTTTTGCGCGCGTTGAAGGCTTTTCGGGCGCGCCGATGCGCTTTGGGCACCGCCGAGCAGAATGCGGTGATACGGACCCGGAGCCTTGAGCGAATGCGCCGCCGCCGCCTGCCGAGCCTGTCGTTCCTGCCGATCCTGATCCTGCTGACGGGTCCGGCCGTCGGGCCGCTGCCGGTGGAGGCCTCCGAAAGCGCCGTGGTGCAGGAGATTCTCGATGGCAACGAGCTGTTCATCGACGGCAAGACGGCCCAGGTCAAGGAGAAAGCCACCGCTCCCCAGAAGGTCAGCACCCAGAACAGCCGGGGCCAGATCCGTTTCGACAGCGGCGCCGCCGGCCGCCTCAACCGCTTCGCCCTGCTCAAGCTGGGCCAGGGCTGCTTCCTGATCGAGAAGGGCCAGATCCTGGTGTCGGGCAAGCAGAGCGGCTGCACCCGTTCCGCCCGCCTCAGCGTGCGGGGCACCAACTACCTGATCGATGTCAGCGAGTCGGGGGAGGCGGAGATCTCCGTGCTGGAGGGGTCCGTGGAGGTGGAACCTCTCGCCGACGGGGAGCCCACCGGCAAGCCCGCCACCACGGTGGAGGCGGGCCAGCGGCTGCGGCTCTCCGCCAAGGGGGTGGTGCTGGCGATCCTGGCGCTCACGGTGGGGGATTACAACAACATCCTCGGAGGCCCCCTGTTCCAGGGATTCCGCGTGCCGTTGCCGGCCTACGGATCCCTGGAGGGTTACCTCCGTTCCCGGGTGCCGGGGGTCAACCTGCCGAGCGTTCCGGTGAGCCCGCCGTCCCTGCCGTTCTCGCTGCCGCGTTTCTTCTGAGCCGGCCGTGAGGGGTAGGTCGATGGTCGGGGCTGAACGAACGGGTGCGTGAACCTTGCGGTGGCTCTCGGGTCGGGGGTGGGCTGCGTCACTGTTTCTTGGCACTGAGGTGCTGGACGGCCAGGTTTCCGCAGCCCGTGGTTCATGGATCTGCTCAGCAGTCACCGTGTGGTCCTGCCCCGCCGTGCCCATGAGAAGTTGTCCACCCTCTTTCTCCGCAACGGCTCTGGGCTCTGGGTGCTGCGAACCAACCAGATCCCCGGAGGGGACACCACCGTGGAGCCGATGACTCACACGCTGCTTGACCCATGATCAAGGCAGGTGGGGGAGGACGCCCTGACCCGATGGCCCAGTGGCACTGGGCCCGATGGCTGCCAAAGGTCCGTTACCTCGATTGAAGACAGACATGACCTTCCGAGCGTTTTCCATACCGAAGCGGCGGCACCGATTGGCAAGTCGCTCTGCCCCTGTTCTGTCAGGTCTGGGCCTTTCCCTGGTGCTCGGTTGCTGGTCGGGGAAGGCCGTCCTCGCCGTTCCCCAACCGTCCAGCTATGCCCTGGCACAGCAGGCCGACTTCAACCGGCCTGGTCACTATCCACTGGGGGTGCGACCCGACCCTTCGCTCTATCTCCCCCATGCAGACTGGCTCGGGCGCCTGATCCTTCCCTCGGTCCAGGAGTTGGCCGCCTCCCCCCTGCCTGACGACGACTGGGTGTGGGTGGAGATCGAAGGGGCCCCTCAGCCATACCGGCGTCTGGTCGGGCAGCGACTGAGGCTCACCTGGCAGGACACGCAGAAGATCCGCGATCTGGTGGGTCTGGTGACGACTGACATCCGCTTCAGCCGGGATGCCCGGCAGCTCGTTGCCGATGGAATAGTGGTGCCGGAACGTCTGGACGGTCGACGGCGGGTCGGCCCGATGCAGTCGCTGGCAGGGGCCAGGCCCAACGACGACCTCATCGTGAGTCTTGAGCAGGTGGCTGTGGCATCGGGGCCCAATGCAACGACAACACTGCGGATTGGCCGACCGCCCATTCAGATCACGGGACGTTACAAGGCACTGGTGCGGATCCTTGGGCCGGATCCCCGTGGCGGTCTCGACCGGTATCGGGTTCAGCACTTCGATCGAGGCAGCGGCCGGTACAGCGGACCGATCGACACCGTGCGGATCCCTCGCCAGCCCCTTGACCGGGTGGGTCGGCGGTTCTCCTCCCCGGAGGGACTCCAGGCCAGTTCGGCCGGATTCCAGGGTTGGTATCTCTACGGAGCGCCCGACGCCGAGGGCGTCTTCACCGTGCAGGCGATCCAGCCCAGGGGGCTGGTCAAGGTGCAGGCCGATCAACGTCTTGTGGGCCGTGATGAGGGCCTCCGGTTCCTGCGTCAGCGCCAGTGGGACTCCACCTACTGGCCGCGGGGTCGCATCGGCCGCGTCCAGATCCTCCCCGATGGGCCCACTGGACCGGGGACGTCCCGAGGGAGCGACGTCTGGCTGCCGGGCACCGAAGCCCTGATCGTTCATGTGTTCGGAGGGATCGGTGGCGCTGGCGGTGAGCTGGGCGTCATCGGCGATCTCCTGGCGTCCGGTCACTTCTCCTTCGGCATGGCCCGGGTGGTGCGTGATCCACTCAGTGGCGAACCGGTCTTTGACCTGCGCTACTACCAGATCTATGGACATAACACCGATGGCATCATCTCCGGCACGCAGGACTGGACGGCCTACATCGGGGACATGCAGCGCGGCTGGCTGGGAACGCGCCCAATCTCCGATCTCCTCATCAGACTGCCGGTCCTGAGTCAACTGACTCTTGGATCCCAATCCGTGTCGCCGCTCAGGGAGCTGGGAATTCAAAGCGAGGTGATGATGGCTCGTTTTCGCAGCGGCGACGGTACCGGTGCCTCCATGGTCACGCTCTGGACCTCCTGTGTTCAGGACTCCAACCAGGCCCTGTACATCACCTTGCAGAACCTACGCAGCCGCATCGCCGCCGAGCGGGGCCCGGCGGCCGCACCGGTTCCTGCCTCCGAAGACACGGGTCCAGGTCCAGAACCCGACCTTCTGGCCCAGGCTTCCGCTCTGGCGAATGGCCTTGATGCCTTTCTCAAACCAACGGGCACCCCCCGCCCCGACTGGGAGAGCAACCGCAGGATCTTCCTCGATCCGGCACGAACCGGCTCCGGTGCCTCGTCGGGTTTTCGTCGTGGTGATTTTCAGGACGCCCTGCTGAGCCGTCACACATTCCTTCCTCGCCGCGCCTATGAGGAGCTGGCCAGGCTGTTCCTGGTTCAGGGGGCCGATCTCTGGGTATTGCGCAGCAACCAGGTGCCGGGCACCGACACCAGCCTCAAGCCGATTCCTCCCAGCCTTCTGGAACCATGAGACGACTTCGTCGCGCTGCCCTCGCCGCGGTGGCGGCCGTGCTGCCCGTCCTCGGGTGGCCCACCGATGTCACCGCGCAGCCGCTGGCATCGGCGGTGGTGGAGGAAATCCTTGACGGCAGCGAACTCTTCATCCAGCTTCGCCAGGCTCACCTGCATGAGAAGGCCATTGCGCCCGAGCTGGTGCGCACCCAGAACAGCCGCGGCCAGCTGGCCTTCTCCAGCGGAGCGGCCGGTCGGCTCAACCGCTTCTCGCACCTGCGCCTGGGCAGCTCCTGTTTTCTGTTGAGCCGCGGTCAGATCCTGGTGTCGGGCAAGCAGAACGGCTGCACCCGTTCCTCGCGGATGAGCGCCCGTGGCACCAACTACGTGATCACTCTGGCGGACAACGGCGAGGCCGAACTCGTCGTGCTGGAGGGCACCGTGGACGTGCAGTCCCTCCGGGATGGCCAACCATCCGGTGAGTCCCCCACCACCTTGACGTCCGGCCAGAAGGTGCGCTTCTCGCCCCTGGGGTTGCTGTTGTCACTGCAGCGCCTCTCCGCGGCCGACTATGCCGCCATCCTGCGAGGGCCCCTGTTTCAGGGTTTCACCGCACCGCTGCCCGGCATGCCGGCGCTGCAGAGCTATCTCCAGCGCACCTATCCGGGCCTGAGCCCGGCCGGCGGTCAGCCGACGGCCCCGGTGATCAGTTCCGATCCCCTGGTGGTGAGCATCAACCTGGCCCGGGAGCGGAGCGGTCGCCCTGTCCTCCAGCCCCTGCCTCCGGGGCTGGCCGCCGAGAACGCCACCTACCTGGAACCTGTGCTGGAGGGGATCCTGACCAGCTCCAATTGCGACCACGATCGGCCCCGCTGGGATGCCTTCCAGAGCCGCATGGCCGCCACCATGAAGCTGATGCCCACCAGTGAGGTGATCGCCTGCCCGATGCCGGCCCGTGACTGGAACACCGAAGCGATCGTGTCGCGCTGGATGACCTCACCTCTGCATACTCAGATCCTGATCAACCGGCCCCGGGCCCGGCACATCGACTGTGTGCGGCTGGTCAAGGCCGGTCGAGCGGTCGGCATGTGCACCCTCTGGACGCCTCTCAGCGGTTTCGGTCAATAGCGCCGCCACCATGGCGGCATAGCCCTCCTCCTCCACAGCGGCGTGGGCGGCCCAGTCGAGAATCCCGGTGGAGGTAAGGTTGGGCTTCAGCACCAGATCGGCGAACGGTTCTTCCACGTCGGATCGGCGCCGTGCCGAGCAGAGCATCGACTGCATGATCGTCACGGTGATCGGTGGCAGCTCCCAGAAGACGAGACCGAGGCGCCGCAGCATCCTCTGGATCCAGGTCTTCATCTCTCCGGTGCGTACCAACTGACGCTGGCCGGTTCCGTGGTCTAGGGAAACGGCCACAACCCTGGCTGACGTCTGGCGGCGGGCTTCGAGGATCGGCAGGTTGTTGAGCACGGCGCCATCCACATGAAGGCTGCCATCCGACATGGGCACGGGTGGTGCCAGACCTGGAATCGACATGCTGGCGATGACCGTGCTCAGCAGCGACTGGTCATGCCAGAAGGTCATCGTGTTGGTGGCGATGTTCACCGAGCCGGGACGGAAGGGAATCCAGGTGTCACCGACGTCGTGATGTCTGAGGATCTCCTCGATCAGGTGCAGCCCCTTGTTGTAACGGAACAGGGAATGCATCGGAAGCGTGGGTGAATAGGGCGTCTGCTCCACGAAGATGTGGATGAGTTCCCGCTTCACTTCCTCCACCGATCGTTCCAGGGCGTAGAGGCTGCCGATGAAGGCGCCGATGCTGACGCCGTAGATCATGTCGATGTCCACGGTCTGCTGCTCCTCAATGGCGCGCAGCACGCCGATGTGGGCGAATCCCTTGGCGCCGCCGCCGCCGAGCACAAGGATGTTGGCCTGTCCGAGGATGCACCGGGCGATGCGCCGGAAATCAGGGGAGCAAGCCTGTCTCACGTTGTAGACATAGCGCAGGCCCGCCAGAGAGGAGGGCTCCGGGAGCCGGTCGGGATGCACCTGATCGCCGGGCCAAAGACGCAGAAGGTCGACCGTGAGCTCCTGGCCTGGGAAGTCGGCCGGCTCCAGGCGATTGCCTTCGGTGATCAGGAGACAGCGATCGACCAGTGGCCGCACGGAGGGGTGGATCCGACAGAGCCGGTCGACCAGGAACAGGGTGGGCCGACGGATCTGAACAGCATGGATCATGGCGGCGGTCTGCTCCGCCTCGTCCCAGTCTTCGTTCTGGCGATCGCAGATGGCGCCGGCGCCGGAGGCCTTCAGGGCCGCCACCAGATCATCCACCGCAGCATGTTCGAGGCTGCCCATCGCGGCGGCCGGACAGAGCACCACCACCAGCGGCTGGATGGCCAGATCCTCATGGCGTCCGCGGGAGGCTGCCAGTGCCAGCTGGCGGATCAGCCGCTGCGGCAGTTCTGGCATTGCGCCCAGGAGATGGTCCAACGCCTGTCGGTCGATCACCACCAGCAGCCCATCGGTGAGGGCCACCGCACTGGCCGAACGGGGCTGGCTGCAGAGCAGCGCGTACTCGCCGATCAGATCGCCGCGGCTGGCCTTGCGGAACAGCCGGCTTTCGCTGCCGACATCGGCGCGGTATAGGCCCACGATGCCGCAGGCAATCAGATAAGCATCCTCGCCGGTTTCTCCCTGGGCGAAGAGGTGCTCACCGGCCTTGACAGCGAGGCATCGCGGGGACGTCTCCTCCAGCAGGACCGGGTCGATGCCCTCCAGCAAGGGGGAGGCCGTGACAGCGGCTGCGATGGCCTCCGCCAGCGCTTCGGGACAGCTGATCGCTGCCTGCGGGGGGGCGTCGGGTCTTGTCACTGCGAATTCTCCGGTAGGCATGGAGCTTCTGTTCATGCTGCTTCAGACTCCGTTCCGTGGCCTCCGGCCGGAGCGGGCTGGCGCTGGCAGCCGCTGTCCTCCGCGTGCGGCCTCTCCCTCAGAATGAACCAGGCACAGATTCCGGAAGGGCCTGCGGATGACTCCCGTCAACGAAGATCCCCGGATCGTCGGGCCCTTCCTTGCGAGAAGGGGGGGCTGAGTCGAGATGCGCCGTACCCGTACCCTCGCCATGCTCACGGGCGCCCTTCTGGTTTGGGTGGGGGTGTCGGCAGGCTGGCCCGGCCCCCGCTGGCGGATCTGGGAGCGGGGCCTGGGGGACCAGCTGCTGCTGCTGCTGGGCCCCCGCCGGCCTCCCGCCTCCGTTGTACTGGTGACGGTCGACGACGCCACCCTGCAGCAGGGCGACTGGTTTGAGCAGAACCGGGAGATCCCAGAGTGGGCGAAAGGGATCGGCACCCTGCCCTGGCCCAGGGCCGCCTATGGAAAGGTTGCCGACAAGCTGTTGCAGGCGGGCGCCGCGGCGGTGGCCATCAATGTGGTCTTTGAGGGGCCGAGCGGCACGGGGTCCGCCGATGACGCCCTCATGGAGCAGATCCTGAGGCGCCATCCCGGACGCATCGCCCTGGCCGCCGAGATGCTCGAATCCAATGACAGCCAGGGGGCCGGCTCTCTCACTCTGGTGCGGCCCGAGCTGTTCCTGACATCCCTCGGCGGCGCGGGGTCCCTCGGCCTCACCAACACCCTGGCCGGCAGTCCCAGCGAGCCCAGCCGCCATCCCGAGGCCTATGCCCGTGGTGTGCTCACGGCACAGGAGGCCGCCAGCCTACCGGCGCTCTCCACCACCCTGCTGCGGATGGCCGGTCACCACAGCCGTCAGAACGACGTGATCAGTTCACTGCATTTCTACGGTCCGGAGGGCAGCTTCCGCCGCCTGCCCGCATGGGAGGTGCTGGACCCTGACCGCTGGAGGAACCACCCTCTGCGGCCGACCCTGGCCGGCTCCATGGTTCTTCTGGGGCCTGTGGTCACCCAGGGCGATGACGGCTATCCCACTCCCTTCGGTTCGATGTCGGGCCTGGAACTGCTGGCTACCGCCAGCGCCAATTCGCTCCAGGGGGACGGTCTGCAGCCCTGGCCGGGGGCACCGCCGGCCAGGGCCCTGCTGGCCCTGGTGCCGCTGCTGCTGGTGATGGTGGCGGCCCGGGTTCGACCTGCCGTGCGCGGGCGTCTGGCCCTGGTGGCCTTGGCGTTGGCGCTCCAGTTCGGCATCGGGATCGTGGCGCTGCGCCAGGCCCACCGCTGGCTGCCGCTGCTGCCGCCGATCACCGGTCTGGTGCTGCTCGGCCTGCTCTATGGCGGTGACGCCTACGTGAGCGAGGAGCGGGAGCGGCGGCGCCTGCGGCGCACCTTCGAGCGCTACGTGGCTCCCGGGGTGGTGGCCGAGATCCTCTCCGACCCGGAATCGGCCCAGGGCATCCTGCGCGGCCGGCTGCTGGAGGTCACCGTGCTGATGACCGACATCAAGGGCTTCACGGTGCTCACCAAGCAGCGCAGCGGCGAAGGCAAGAGCGAGCTGCACGTGCTCCAGCTCAACGAGTACCTGGGCGCCATGGTGGAGGTGGTCATGGCCCATGGCGGCACCGTCGACAAGTTCATCGGCGATGCGGTGATGGCGGTGTTCGGATCACCGGTGAGCCGGGGGGTGGCCGAGGAGGCCAGCC
>Ga0247843_1002087_pt1 | contig 37844 bp, 27 predicted proteins | sample LaCruzMarch2017__FD_192420 | JGI IMG/M metagenome (GOLD analysis project Ga0247843, IMG submission 192420) | Freshwater microbial communities from meromictic Lake La Cruz, Castile-La Mancha, Spain - LaCruzMarch2017_8m | ecosystem: Environmental > Aquatic > Freshwater > Lake | place: Spain...
TGGACCAATAACTACTTTTTTTACATTGGGTAATTCCGGAAGCACAACCGCTGGCTCGCGATCAAAAATAAGAACGAAGTTTACCTCTTTGTACTCCGTAATCCAACGATTTACAAGCTCATAAGTGTAGGTTCCAAATCCTTCGAGTTTTTTGGCTGTTAAGTGACGGCAATTAATTGCGATTACCATTAAAATTGAAGAATATAATTGGTTTCTTTTTCTACTCCAATTGTTGTTGTTGGACCATGACCACAATATACCAGCGTATCATTCGGCAGTTGAAACATTACCTCATTTATACTTCGCTTTAAGGTTTCCATATCGCCACCTGGAAGGTCTGTTCTCCCGAAACTACCCCGAAACAGCACATCGCCGTTGATGACAATGCCTTCTTTTTCTGCATAGAATACGACATGCCCTGGCGCATGTCCGGGAGTAAACAGCACCGTGAGTTCGATGGATCCAAACTGTATTTTTTGCTTATGTTCCAGCCAGTAACTTGGGGCAGGAGAGGGCACGTATCCTTCGAAACCATAGACATGTGCATAGTCGGCTACGCGATTTAAGGTGTCTAAATCCAAGGAGTGAATCCCCAACGGAACCTGGTAGGTTTCTGATATAAAGTGATTTCCCAGTACGTGGTCAATGTGACAATGCGTATTTAGCAAGCCTTCAACCCGTAGATTCGAAGAATCAATGTAATGCAGAAGTTCCTGCCGTTCATGCGCTTCATAACATCCGGGATCAATAATTACCGCATGTCCTTGCTCATCCGAGAGCACCACTGTGTTTTCCTGAAATCCATTGAACGTGAATGAGTGTACCTGCACATGCATACTACAAAGGTAGTAATTCCCGCGCTTATCGGATAAGTACTACATGCCCTTCAAGGCCGTATTTGCGTTCTTGCTTGTCTGTGTAGGTCAATTTCCAGGTATATACGCCATCTGGACAACGCTGACCATCATAGGTTCCATCCCACTGATCGGTTAGGCTATTCAAGGTTTTGATTAATTCACCCCACCGATTAAAAATGAGCATTTCCATGGTTTTGATGTTGCCGCCGTACACACCAAAGAAGTCGTTTCTGCCATTTCCATCCGGAATGAAGGTGTTTGGGACATAGATAACAGCTTCATAACTAATGGATACCATGGCATCCGCAATGCATCCGTTCAAATCGGAGAAGGTCACCACATAGGTATAGTCCATATCTGGATTTGCAATGGGATTAGGGCAATTAATGCACGATAGAAATTCAGGGGGGCTCCACACATAGACACCAGGGCTATTTCCAACGGCATTTAATTCAACTAAGTCCCCGTAAAATGCCTGAATGTCAGGTGAGATGGTAATCGTAGGTAGCGGATGTAATACAACTTCCACATAGGCTGTATCCTTGCAGCCGTTGATGTCTGTTCCCACCACTTGAAAATTAGTGGAGGTATTTGGACTTACCCAAACTTGATTTCCAGCTTGTTCAATGATGGCGTAAGCCGGAGACCATTGATAATATAACCCACCATTAGCCCAAAGATTAGCGGTTTCACGTGGACAAATAATCGTATCGTTTCCCGCGGTGATCGATGCCGTAAGAATGTCAATATAGACACTATCTGTGACTGTCCCGCAGGCATTGGTGAACTCACAGAAATAATACATTTCTTGCGTTGGCCAGAGGGTCACCGTTGCTTGATTTACCGTTGATATATTTTGGTTCGGGGACCATAAATAGGTATTTGCTCCTGATGCGGTAATGGATGTTGAAGTGCCTTGGCATAAAATTAACGTATCAGCCAGATCCGAACTTGGCGGGTCATAATAGACATTTACGCGAACGCTGTCTGTGGTAGAACATCCTTCAGGCGTTGTGAGTGTTGCAACATAGGTAATGCTAGAATCAGGAGTGGCGAGTACATTTGGTCCACTGTTGTTGTTTAAGAACTGATTGGGTGACCATGCAATGGTACCTACGCCACTTGCCGATAAGGGAACTTGCCCACCAATACAAATGGAAGTATCATTAGAAAGACTGAGGTTCAGGGGAACCACATTCAGGGGCACTTGCAGGGTATCCGAACCGCAGCTATCACTTATGATTACCGTAAAGATAGTATTAGTAGATATGGTCGCCACTGGATTTGGAATGGATGGATTGCTTAATACATTGGCCGGAGTCCACGCGTAGGTAGATCCTCCAAATGCATCCAGTTGAAACGGTGCCCCTGGACATACCGCTTGCGAAGGAATGGTGACCCCTCCTTGAAAATCCCCAATATTTACTTGAATAATAGCGGTATCTGGTTCATAACAATTGGCAGAATCAGACACAATTAAGGTGACGGTATATACGCCTGCGGCATTGTATTGATGGCTTGGTTGATATTGGGTTGAGGTGTTATTGTCTCCAAAATCCCAAGAATAGGTATTCCCATTAACACTGTTGTTGTTAAACACTACGGGTTGCGGGATGCAAATAAGTGGTGAAGGTTGTGCTAATACCGCATCAAGCGTACTTAAATCGAATTTAAATACGGCCATATTACAATTGGGACTTGGATTTTGGGGCGACCAACTACCCGGCGTAGAAGTGAATCCAAAATTATTGCCGCCACATGCTCCACATACCGCGTGGTAAATCCTCCCTTTTTTATCAAAACGACTTGTTCCACCATCCACATGGTTTGAGCTGCTGGTGAGACCACCCATATAAGTCCCGTAATTTAATACCGCTGCGTCTGCAGCAAAAACTGCCAGATAGAAATTTGAGCCGTTGGTGGTGCTTTGATAAGCGTTGGGGGTAGTTACAAATCCATTCGTAGAGGAGAACAGTGCCTGAGAAACTGCGCTGTTGGCATTCAATTGACCACCCCAGCCCGAAACATAAATTTCATAACAATCTGAAACAAGAAAGGCTGTAGGTGAAATTTCAACATGCCCAGATCCTGCGCCAAATACCGTCGACCATTGTATTGCTCCTAATCCAGTATCGTATTTTCGAAGAAATTGTCCAGAATTTGGTGTGCCAATACACCCCGGTGAAATTTGCCAATTGGATTCAGTTTGACCATAAACATAGACTTGGTTTGAAGGATCGCAGCGCACGAAATAGGTTTGGTCGTATTCATTGGCGCCCATAAACGTGGCTGAAACTACACTTCCATTTCCTGGATTAAATCGCGCCACATAACCGTCTGAAAGTCCACCGTTATTTGATAAGTCATTTCCAGACGATACACCGGGAAAATTCGGCGAAGTAGATCCACCAGCTAAATAAACACTTCCGTTTGGACTGATTTCAATAGAGTTCCCGCTGTCTGCTCCGATTCCACCAAAATAAGTACTCCAAAGCAAGGTGTTCAGATTATTCGAGAGTTTACAAACCACAGCATCTTGCAATCCGTTAAGCACAGTAGAAAATGCACCGCCCGTGGTCGGAAAATTATTGGATGCGGTGGTACTAGAAATGTAAACATTGCCGCTGGCGTCAAGAATTATTTCCCCACGGAATTGATCCCCGTAGTTATAGTGTAAGTTGTTAAGATTTAAACCATCTGAATTACTTCCCCCGAGGTAGGTGGAGGCGATTAAACTGGCACCGTTGGTACTAAACCGAGAAATAAAAATATCACTGCCGTCAAAGGTGAGTGAGTTTTCTGTTACGGATGGACCGCCATTGTACGTAGCATCATATGCTCCAGCGGTCGTTGGGAAATTTGAAGAACACGTTACCCCATATACATAGAGTTCACCGGTCGGACCGCTAACGATGCTGTGAGGCGTTTCATTTCCCGCCCCGCCAAAATAGATGGAGTAGAGTAGGTTCGTGCCTGCAGGATTAAATTTTGTGATTCCGATATCAAAAGGCATTCCTCCCGCCCCATTATTATAAGTAATGTCGTAGGATCCGGGAGTGGTTGGATAGCCGTATCCGAAGACAATTCCCGCTCCATACAGATTGCCTGCGGCATCTGGGGTGGCTGTAAATCCCCAGTTATCCGTACTTGATCCTGAAAAAGATGAAAAAGTAAGGCTAGGATCTATTAGCAGGGAATCATAGGAAGAATTTAGGTCAACAATATCAAATCCACAAACATTCCCATCGAGTCTATATGAAATGGCTATGGGTTTTTTCACACCGTTTAAGTAGCTCCAAGCCTTAGGTGCACTTTCAATGATTTCGCCAAAGCGGTGTGCAATGACCAGTTCGTTTTTTTTATTTATTGAAACGTGGGACGCTCCCTCAATGATAAATTGGATATCTGACGGATTAGCATGCGCTTGAAGTTTGAATCCATATTCAAGTTTTTCGGTTTGCGTGGAATAAAACAGGTCTATCCCTTCGTAAAATGATGCGTATTCGGCTTGATTTACATCGTGAACTTCACTTACCCATTTGGATTGATCTGAACCGATAAAGTAATTTGAATAATGAGACGATTGCTTCCCTGTATAATGAAGGCCGTGATTTTTAACACCAAGGAACCGCTGATGAATCGAATGCGTTTTTAGCGTTGGATTCGTTTCTTGCTCTTCATGGGAGGGAAGTTCATACAAATAAAAGTTCATGCCCTCTTGGCCCACATGAATACGCCCTTGATTCACGGGTATGGTAAAATCAATGGAATCTACCCATTGTCCTTTATTTGGTGTCATCCATATGGCTTGACCAAAAAGACTAAGTACAAAACATTGAATCCCAAGAAGTAGGAAAAATCTCATTGTGGCTAAGTTACGCAAGCGCGGTTAAATTATAATACTACAAAGGCTATTTTATGGTTGCTTTATGGCTTTTTTTTAATGGAGATAAAGTGTATTTTTACCTTCAAATTTTCTTAAATGAAACAATTCATCGCTGTTTTAGCGCTATTACTTGTTAATATATCCGTTTGCCTCTCGCAGCAACTTGGAGATTATTCACGCGTCAAAATCAATTCAGACGAACAAGGCCTACAATTTCTTTCGAGTCAAGGGGTCACCATTGATCACGGGGTTCATAAAGAAGGATTATACTTTATCTCTGATTTTTCACATGCGGAAATAGAAATTATGCAAGCGAATAATTTCAATATTGAAATTTTAATTCCGGATGTTGTTTCTTATTACGAGCAAATTTTAGCGGAACCTACAACAAGTACAAGCAATCATAATGCAAGCTGTGCAGGTGCGGGTGCTAGCGGAACGAATCCCAATGTTAATCCCGTAACACCAAGTCATTTCAACCTTGGTACCATGGGAGGGTATTTAAAATACAGTGAGATGTTGGCGGAATTAGATGAAATGGCCGCTACCTATCCGACGTTAATTTCGGTTAAAGCGCCAATTTCCAATTTTTTAACGCATCAAAATAGACCCTTGTACTATGTGAGAATTTCTGACAATCCAACGGTAGATGAGGGCGAACCTAAAGTACTATACACAGCAATTCACCACGCTCGTGAACCGATGGCTTTAATGGAGACTATTTTTTACATGTGGTATTTATTGGAAAACTACGGAACCAATGATGAGGTTACATACATAGTGAATCACTTACAATTGTATTTTGTGCCGTGTATAAATCCGGATGGGTACGTATACAATGAAACCACCAATCCAAACGGTGGTGGCATGTGGCGAAAAAATCGTCGAAACAATGGCGGTGGGGTCTATGGAGTGGACCTCAATCGTAATTATTCCTATGGATGGGGAACCACCGGAACGAGCAATAATACAAGTAATGATACCTACTGTGGCCCCTCAGCCTTTTCTGAACCAGAAACACAAGCCATGCGCTGGTTGGTACAAAACAATCATTTTATAACCGCATTTAATGCGCATACCTATGCCGAAGATATTCTCTTTCCGATTGGAACTACCACAGCAGAGTTTGCTCCGCACCACAACTGGTTTCAAGATGAATCAAACCATCAGGTTCAATATAACGGGTACTCGGCAATTAAAAGTAGTGCGTTGTATCCTGCATCCGGAGATTCAGATGATTACATGTACAAAGTGGATATTGGTGTTGGACAAAAAGACACCATGTTTGTGCATACTCCAGAGGTAGGTACCGCATTTTGGCAGCCATCCAATCAAATCATACCAACCAGCGCAGAAATGCTATTTCCAAATTTAGTGTTAGCGCATTTGGCTCGAGTTTATGCCATCACAGCGGATACGGATCCAAACATGATTGCGAACATCAATGGAAATTTTAACCACAGCATTAAACGCTTAGGGAGAGAATCAGGACCCGTTACGGTGTCTATTACACCGATTCAGAACATCGTGAATGTTGGAAATTCAGGGACTTACACCCTGGCGCAGCAACATACTTCAACGGGAGCAATTAGTTATTCGTTAAATCCAAGCATTCAATTTGGAGATCAAATAATTTATGTTCTTGAAACCAATAACGGCCTCTGGATTAAAAGAGATACTATCTATAAAACGTTTGGGGCTTTGACTTCTCAAGTGGTAGAAAATGCTACGTCCACAGCCAATTGGACAGGAAATTGGAGTACCACAACATCTACTTTTGTTTCACCAACGCGCTCGTTTACCGATTCGCCCACAGGTAATTATGGGAACAATACCAGTAAAACTTATACCTATGTGCCAGCCGTAGATTTAACCAATGCTTCCAGTGCAATGGTTCGGTTTTATGCCAAGTGGAATCTTGAAGCCGATTATGATTACGTTCAGTTTTTGGTTTCTACAGATAACGGTACCACGTGGATTCCACAATGTGGCAATTATACCGTATCCGGGACCAATGCCAGCGGTAGTGTTCAGCCCAATAATCAACCCGTATATGAAGGGGTACAAAGTGCGTGGGTATTGGAAGAAATCAACCTGAGTGATTACTTAGGTCAAGTCATTAAATTCAGGTTTAAACTGGGTTCTGACGGCGGAACCGTAGCGGATGGGTACTATTTCGACGATTTTGAAATCCTCTATAATTTAAATGCACCACCCGTTGCACCCGTTGCTTCGTTTAACACTTCTGCAAATTCTACCTGCACGGGCGCAACAGTAGTGTTTTCAGATGCATCATCCAATAACCCTTCAGCTTGGGCTTGGGATTTTGGGGATGGGTCAAGCGCATCGGTAGAAAATCCAACGCATGCATATGCGAATGCAGGGACGTACATAATTTCTCTTACCGCATCGAATGCGGCGGGATCCGCTTCATTTACGGATACTATTGTAGTTTTTACCACTCCAGCCGTATCGCTTAGTGCTTCTGACAATGCAGTTTGTTTAACGGATGGGGTAGTAGATTTTATCGTTAATCCAGCGAATGCTCAACTTATAGGAACTGGCTTGAGCAATGGCGCATTTGATCCAACGGTTGCGGGCGTGGGGAGTTTTGTCATAACCGCTTCAATTACAGATCCAAACGGATGTGTTGGTACGGATACGCTAAGCATTCAGGTGGATAATTGCGCGAATCTTTTGAATCAAAATCTAAGTAATGTGTTGATCTATCCCAATCCTACGAATGGTGAGGTAATAATTACAGGAATAAGCGCGGGTTCCAGAATTCAGTTGTTGGATTGTTCTGGAAAATTACTTTATGAAGTTAAGGTGCAAAGCACCTTGATGACCTTGGATTTAAGTGCCTTCAGTACGGGGATTTACATGGTGAATTGTACCCTTGCTTCAGGAAGTGTTCGGCAATTACTCATTAAAGAATAATAAACTGCTGATTAGTTGTTATTGCAGCTCCGACGGGAATCGAACCCATATCTAAAGTTTAGGAAACTTCTATTCTATCCATTGAACTACGGAGCCAATAAAAAAACACCCCATTGAATGCTGACGAGTAATGTCAGCACCATGACAGGCATCGCCTCGTCATGGCTACGGAGCCAATAAAAAAACACCCCATTGAATGCTGACGAGTAATGTCAGCACCATGACAGGCATCGCCTTGTCATGGCTACGGAGCCAAAACGTGCTTAAAGGTAAAAAAACATCCTTGAAAAGTACGAGTACTTTGAGTTAAACGAGCCTCTACTCGTGGGAATGTAAACCTTTTTTTAAGGATAACGCATCTTTTTGTTTTATTTCACGTTATTCGTTACATTTGATACCAAAATTTAAATGATGAAAATTTTTTCTATATCACTTTCTTTATTGATCGTACTATTCAGTGTAAGTTCTTGCATAGAGCATGAAGTAGTTCCGCCGCCAATTAATACAGTAAACTTAGACGGAAGTTTTACTGGCTATGTCAATGGGACCCAAGTGGAGTTCACACAAAATGTCAACAGTTATCTAGGAAACACCTCTTCTGAGTCATTTGTTCAACCTTCACCCTTGCCATCTCGAAGAGTTTATATGTTTGAAATGGCCTCGCCGTCAAATCCAGTGAGTATTCGAATCAAACTAGGTGCGTTAAACTGGGATTTAGCAGCCAATACAGAGCCAAGCTTAACCATGTTTAATGATTTTAATACCAACGCGTCAGTTGCTGCGCCATCATATTCGAACGGTGCAATCGCAGGGTTTGAAGTGGCCTATACAGATAATACTTCACGTATTTGGTTATCAAAGCAAAACAATCCTGTTCCTCAGGCTGTAGCGTTTACTAACGTCAAACAGCAATCCGACGGTACCGGAGATTACTCGTTTTTTGAATGTAATTTCTCGTGCTACGTGTACAGTTTAAATCCTCAAACAAGTTTGATAGACTCCCTCCCGATACAAAACGGAAAGTATCGAGGATGGTTTAAACGATAATTGAATGCCGCATTTGCGGCATTTTTTTTTAACAGTATGAATCGGTTGAAAATAGCAATAATTGGGGATTACAACTTTACCTTTAATGCACATCATGCAACCAATTTAGCATTAGATCATGCGGCAAACTTTCTCGATATTGAGATGTCTTACTATTGGATTAGAATTCAAGAGGTTGCTCAGCAAAAGGTTGCTTTTTTTGAAACCTATGATGCATTTTGGATTGCCCCAGGACCATATTTAAATCCATTCTTTTTAAATGGTATTTATTCTCGGTTAGCGCAATTGAATAAACCCGTACTAGCCACAGGGGAAGCCTATCGAATATTTCTGGAATTTTTAATTGCTAAAAATGGCATGAATTCCCGAGGGGATAAATTAATTTCGGATAATTTAGTGAGTGGTGCATATTTTGAATCCATTCACGTGGTGCCAAAATCCAAGGCATTTAAAAAGCTCTACGACCACTTTACCACCAATGAACTCTCTGCAGTTCGCTATAGCCTTTATCCAAATTTTGTACTGGATTTAGTGGCAAATCACGTGGAAATTGAAGCAGTCAACCAATTTGACGATCCGGAAGCCTTAAGTTTAAAATCACATTTCTTTTTTATGGTGATTTCTTATTACCCCCAGGTTTCCTCTACTCGGGATTTACCTCATCCAATCGTCTATACCTTCATTAAAGCGGCAATGGCTCATCAGGAGGCAATCCATTCCCCAGATTGACAATAATATAAATATCCTTCTACCGGTTTCGGCATCATTTGACGTAAGGTGTTCATATACTCGGTTAATTGAAGCTTATGCGTGGCTTGATGTTTCCCTGTTTTAAAGTCAATGACAATGATTTTGTCAGGTTGTACCATGATTTTGTCGGGTCTTACCAAGGTTCCCTCAGGGGTCATGATCCAAGATTCACTGTATATGGTGATTGCGTTTTCTATCCATGTAAGATAGATGTTATCAGAAAAAATGCGCTTCGCCATTTCGTACAATACATCCCGGTGTTCTGATAAAACTTCGGACTGATCTTCAAGGATTTGAATAAACTCCGGCACCTCTTGCACGGTTGAACAAGTGGCCATGATGCGGTGAAAAGCCTTTCCAAGTAACGTTTGATCGCTGTCAAACCCCTGGCGAACTACGAGTTCCGGATACCATAATCGATCTCCAAATTCTTCCGGATGATAAAAAGTATCCGTTTCAACTCCCCCAGTTGCTGGTTCTTCTTGGCCCAAGGTAAGGGACAACACCCCATCCGTTAAATGCTTTGGATAGGTACTTGACAGTAGGTCATGCAAGGGCTTACCCATTTTATTGGACTCATACAGGTTAAATACATACAGCCGGTTAATCGGCCTCGTCATGGCAACATACAACAAGTTCAACTTATCCATAAAAAACTGATTGGATTCTTTTTCGGAGAATGCTCGAATCTCTTGAAGTGGGCTGTTCTTGCTCAGTTTTCTATAATATACTTGATCGGATCCCGGGATTAAATAATAAGACATCGTATCACTGATTGAGAAATTCACATTAGGCAAAATTACCACAGGAAATTGAAGGCCTTTCGATTTGTGAATCGTCATGATTTGAATCGCATCGTTGGTTTTTGGGAATTGAATCGCCAACTTGTGTTGGTTTTTTTCATAGTACTCTACGAAACTATTTAAATCCACCTTTCTACCAATCTGAAAATTAAAACAAATGTCTGCAAAGTGATGTAAATAAACATCCGCCGTTTCATGCCATCCCATGAGGTCATAGAACTTTTGGATGAGGTCGTATAAATTCGTGTAGTTCACAAAAAACAGAGACTCTTCATGAAAGTAGGTATGAATGAATCGAGCAATGCTGAATGACCTTCGCCCGCTTGCATCTACCTCAAACAGCGCCAAGTACGCCAATTCGGGATCCTGTATTGTAAATCGTAAAAAGAGGTCGGCAAACTTCATGAATTCACGGTGATTCGAAGTTTTGTTTCGGATCTTTAAATAAGACACCACAAGGCGAATTCTTGCATCTGAATGAATCAATAAAGAATCAGCAGAGACCACTTTGTATCGATGCTCCGTTAAATACTGCGCAATCCGATTTCCTTGGTCGTTTTTTTCACTCAATATACAGATATCTCCCGGCTTGAAGCCATCCGCTACGCATTGCTCAATGATTCGAATAATTTCTTCAAAGGCCTCAATGCTTGAATTTTTGGCATCCATACTTTTCACCTCCACATACCCTTCGAATTGTTTAACCGCATGTTGGTGTACCGAATTATAAAAACCCTCAGATCCAAGCGGAATCAACGATTTACTCGCTTCGAAAAGTTGATTGTTAAACGCAACAATGGACTTTCCGGAACGGTGGTTGTCTTCTAACAACTCAAGGCTACCCATTTGCTCAAAATATTCGGATTGTCGCGCTACCCGTGGATCGTTTTCCGGGTTATAAATACTTGGTAGCGCTACAAATTGCTCTGCAAGTCCGTTATTGAACCGATATATGGATTGCTTCGCATCGCCAACAATAAGATTTTTTTGATTTTTAGAAATTGATTCTTCAATCAGTGGAATCATATTTAACCACTGCATCCGAGAGGTGTCTTGAAACTCATCCAACAAGAAATGATGCAGCTTATTACCAAGGCGTTCGTAGATGTAGGGTGCATACTGATGCTGCACTAATCCACTAATTAAGCGATTAAATTCAGAAATTCGTATGAAATGTTCACTTTCTCTAATGACGTCCATTTCCTTGGCCACGTATTGAAGCAAGGCGAGGTTATAAAAGGTTTCTCGGTAGAATTTTAGTTTAACAAAGGCTTCCGTTTGGTCGGTATAAAATTCCAATAAATCATTAAGAGCAAGAATCAATTCGGCTGAAAAAACACCTTCATATTTCCCCTCATCCAACAAATTGATCACCGTATCGGTCAGTATGCCTTTCTCTGGCCACTGAACCAAGTTACCTAAGCGACGGATGGGATTTGATGTTCTACTTTTTTGCGGTAATTGTGCATCGGCTAAGCCCGATGCTTCAAAGAGGGTAGAAATTCGAAGGCCTTGCCGGATAAGTTCATTTAAAAGCGCTTCTTGCTGTCTTGCTGCTTCTCGCAAGTCCGCTTCTTGATAGTCTTGCTCCAGTAAAGATTCCACTAAATCTATATACCGTTCTTTGGATAGTATCCCACAAAACTCAATAAGCTGATTGCGAAAATTCCAATGGGTTTCCTCTTCTAAATTCTTTTTCGTGTAATTCGAGATTAACCCAGTTAATGCTTCGTTACCCGGTGTTCCGACTTTGGCAAGGATTGAATCAATGACCTTTTCAAGAATTTCTGTTTCGTTCAAAATGACTTCAAATTCTTGAGGTAAATTGAGGTCTCGGTTGAAGGATCGGATTAAACGAAGGTTGAATTTATCAATCGTCGAGATCAAAAAATCTTCATATCCATGAAGAATTTCAGAAAGAATGGCCCTGGCCCGATCTGGAAACACGGAGACTGGCTGTCCTAACATTTCACTTAAGGTCTTGATTAGTGTTAAGGTCCGATCATCTCCTTCTTGATACGTGGAAATACCGTGTAGCGCCTGTAAAATTCGCTCCTTCATCTCAAAGGCCGCCTTGTTGGTAAATGTCATCGCTACCAAATGCCGGTATTTACCACTACCCGGTGCTTCAAAGAGTAAGGTAAGATATTGCAAGACGAGGCGATAGGTTTTCCCGCTTCCCGCAGATGCGTTAAGTACGAGTAGAGGTCGGCTTTTTGGTCGATTCGTATTCAATGTTAAAAATTTTAGTTTTGTTGGTTAAAATTAGGTCCTAATGACGTAAATTTGTTACGTGGTACGAAACTTTTTTTATTTCATAATAGCTGCATTGCTTTTTTCATGTAAGCCGGACCATGTTACGCCCCCTCCTGCGCCTGCTGAAACAGCTCGAATCGTCGTTAACCCAAGCTTTGGCAGTATATCCTTGATGTTGGACTCCATTTATCAAGGCCCCAATGGAATTCGTATTAAAGTTTCTGATATCAAGTTTTTTACTACGTTGATGTCCAATCAAAATAACACCTTCGCTGAAGTTGGATACTTTGATTTTAGGGAAAAAGGCAGCGTAATGATTGAACAAACCATAGATTATTCAAAATTTTCATCGCTTTCATTCATGTTAGGGGTGGATACTTCCTTAAACCACGATGACCCATCAGCCTTTCCAAATAATAGCCCATTAAATATTTTGAATGCAGGTTCTATGCATTGGGGGTGGAATACCGGATACATTTTTATCAGCATAGAAGGGAAAGCGGATACCCTAGTGGATGGTGTAGATAATTTTGATTTAAGTTTCAGTTACCATGTGGGGACCGATCTATATCAACAAGCCATGAGTTTTTCTAATGTGAATTGGGTTAAAACCGCGGCGCATCAACATACCGTGGCGTTTAATCTCGACATGGAATCGTTCTTTTTCAATCCAATACAACCGATTGATATTCCATCTGAACCTTTTACACACTCTGGCGCCGGATTGGGTGCACTAACACAAAAAGTTGCCCTTAACTTTAAGAATGCACTTCAAGCGCAATGATTCGGCTGTTATTCATTTTACTTGGACTAAGTGTTGTGACCTCCTGCGGAAAGGAAAAGGTTGGGTATAAACCTACTCCGTATCAACTGAACATTCCAGCACACTTCCCGAACATGAATATTCCTGCAGACAATCCAATGACTGTAGAAGGAGTGGAGCTTGGTAGGTTTTTGTTCTACGAAAAACGGCTGAGTGGGAATGATCAAATGAGTTGCGGTACATGCCATACTCCATATACTTCCTTTTCAGATTCCGCGAAATACTCCACCGGTATAGACGGCATCAAAGGAAACCGAAATGCGATGGCCTTGATTAATTTAGGTTGGGATTCTTTTTTCTTTTGGGATGGAAGAGCAGCGTCCTTAGAACAACAAATTTTGGAACCTGTCCCTAATCCAATTGAAATGCACCTGTCGTGGAAAGAAGCCATTTCAAAACTCAAAAAGGATACCTACTACCGCAATCAATTTTATAAAGCATTCGGAGTAGAAGATTTTGATTCTAACCACGCCGCCAAAGCGATTGCTCAGTTCATTCGCACCATGATTTCAGGTAGCAGTAAGTTTGATGTTATGTATAAAATTGAAAATAATAAACCCCTAAGTGCTTCAGATCAAGCCGTGAGTATTGAACCTGAAGAATGGGCTGGGTACGATTTATTTAAGAGCCTGAACGGCGCCGATTGTTTTCATTGCCACAATGGCCCGCTCATGCGCGTTGCGAAATTTAGTAACAATGGCTTAGATTTTTCATTCTTGGATTTAGGGCGGGGAGCCATCACGAACAACCCAAATGATCATGGGAAATTCAAGGTACCAACCCTACGTAACATTGCGCTTTCTGCGCCTTATATGCACGATGGCCGGTTTAAGAATTTAGATGAGGTCATCGAACATTATTCTTCAGGGATTCATACCTCACCAACCATTGATCCACTCATTGAATTTTCTAGTCAAGGAGGAGTCCAATTGGATGCACAAGAAAAGTATTTATTGAAAAGGTTCTTAATGACCTTAACCGACAACTCGTTTATTAATAACCCAAACTTTCAAGACCCAAATTAATGATTGATAAAATAACCACAGAGGATAAAGCCCTTAAAATCAATTTAACCAAAGATATTTACGGGTGTTTTGCTGAGATTGGTGCCGGACAAGAAGTTGCGGCGAATTTCTTTAAAGCAGGGGGGAGCTCCGGTACTATCGCGTTTACACATTCAGCCTACGACATGAAGGTTTCAGACGCCATGTACGGGGCCGCCAAACGCTATGTGTGTGAAGAACGTCTGCTAACCATGCTTGGCGCAGAGTACGATCAGCTCATGAAAATACTGCCACAAAAAAATAAAGAGTCACGGTTCTTTGCGTTTTGTAATACCGTTGAATCCTTAAATTATCATAAAACCAACCAAGGACAAGGATGGGTTGGTCTTCGCTTTCAAGCTACTATTGGTGGGCCCTTTAATGAGATTATTCTTCACGTAAAGATGCATGATATCTCTAATAAAGCGCAGCAAGAAGCGCTGGGTATTTTAGGCGTTAACCTAATTTACGGTGCTTTTTTTCAAGCCAATGATCACGAAGAATTTGTGAATTCCTTGGTATCTCGCCTCCCTAGGGAGCGCATGGAAATCGACATGCTTAGGTTTACGGGGCCTGATTTCGAAGACATCGACAACCGCATGATTGCCTTAAGTTTGGTGCGCAAAGGAATCACCGATGCCACCATGTTCGATTTAGCGAAGAATGTTCTTCAACCTGCTACGGCCCTTTATAAAAAGAACATCTTACTTATGCGGGGCAGATTCCGTCCAGTTACACATGTCCATGTAGACATGATTGAAAACGGAAAAGTATGTTTTCTGGAAGATCCGCGGGTAAAACACACCAACGTAGAAGTGATCTTTGAGTTGACCCTGAAAGACCTCACTGCTGATGGTAAAATTTCCGATAAAGATTTCCTTGATCGGGCAGAGTTGTTAAGTTCCCTAGGGTATACGGTTATGATTTCAAATTACTTGAAACATTACAAAATGGTGGAATACCTTTCGGCTATTGCGAAAGGACAATTCATGGGAGTAATTCTAGGGGTTTATAATTTAAGCACGATTTTCGACGAACGATATTATGATAACCTGCCGGGGGGCTTACTTGAAGCCTTTGGAAGAGGCTTTGGTCATAATGTTAAATTGTTTGTTTACCCCGCTATTGATGTAGAATCTGGTGCCTTACTAGACATGTATAACATGGAACTGCCTGCTCATTTGAAGGGCTTGATGGACTACATGGTACAAAACGATAAAATCACACCGATTAAACATTTTAACGACAAGAACTTACACATTATGTCGGATGATGTTTTAAGTAAAATCAAAGGGGGGGCTAAACATTGGGAAGATGACGTTCCGTATGAGGCCGTACAAGCCATTAAGTTCTTCGAATTGTTTGGGTATAGCAAAGCGTAGCAATGCCGCACATTAAAAACGCGCTCATCCGATATCGCATCATCGACCGAATGATTCGAAATCCCTATAAGACTTACCCGAGTAAAAGCGATTTAAGAGAGGCCTGCGAGGAATCCCTGTTTGGTTCAACCTATGGAGAACATATTTGTGATTCTACCATTGAAAAGGATTTATTTGCCATGCGGATGGAACACGATGCCCCAATCAAATATAGCCGAAAACATGAAGGCTATTTTTATGAGGACCCCGAGTATACCATTAACGATATTCCCCTTTCTGAAGACGAATTGGAATCCATTCGGTTTGCAGTTCAAACCTTACAGCAATTTCAAGAAGTACCCTATTTCAAAGAATTTGGAAGTGCGATTGATAAGATTGCGACTCGGGTAGCGGTTGCAGGTGCCGACGGACAACAGCCCAACGCATTTATTGGCTTCGAAACAGCCTACGCTTCCGCAGGTAATCAATGGCTTCCCTTGCTCTTGACTGCCATTCAAGAAAAAAAGATTTGTACCTTTAGTTATGCCTCGTTTAAATCCGGCATCGCAAAACCAAGAAAGGTTGTACCCGTATATCTTAAAGAATATCGCAACCGGTGGTATCTTATTTCCTTCGATTTTGAGAAATCTGATTGGATAACCTATGCGCTAGAACGAATGGAGGGAGTAGAAGTGAGCGTTTCCCAGCATGTGCTTAAGGAGTCCTTTAATCCCAGTACCTTTTTTGCGGAAACCATTGGAATCACCACGGAAAAAAAAGCAGCAGAACGGATTGAATTGGAGGCGAATGAAATCGCTGCCAAGTATATTGAGTCTCAGCCCTTGCATTTTTCTCAAGAGAAAATTGGTTCGAATCGCTTTGCCTTAACCGTGCAAATCAACGAGGAACTCATTCGCACCTTGCTCGGATTTATGGGAGAAATCCGAATTATTAGCCCAACTCATCTGTGTCACACCTGGACCGAACGAATTAAAAAACAAGTAGCAATAGAAACACATGGAAATATCTTTTGAAATTAGTAAAGGCATCGCGTGGATTAAACTAAATCGACCGGAAGTATATAATGCATTTAATCGGAGCATGGCCTTGCAAATGCAAGCGGCCTTGGATGAAGCCTCACAGCATGAAGCGGTGCGAGTGGTGGTAATAACAGGCAATGGAAAGGCGTTTAGCGCGGGTCAAGATCTTGGAGAAGCGGTTGCGCCCGATGGGCCCGGATTGGAACGAATTCTTTCCGAACATTATAATCCCATCATTAAAAAAATTAGTGCCCTTGAAAAACCGGTAATAGCCCTAGTTAATGGTGTTGCTGCAGGGGCAGGGGCTAATATCGCCTTGGCGTGTGATATTGTCTTGGCACATGAACAGGCAAGTTTTATTCAAGCATTTTCGAAAATTGGCTTAATTCCAGATTCGGGGGGCACGTATTTACTTCCGCGCTTAATCGGTTCACAAAAAGCCTTAGCATTAATGATGACAGGGGATAAAGTGAGCGCTGCGGAAGCGGAACGCATGAATATGATTTTTAAGGCAGTTCCTACAGATTCCTACGAAACCTTCACCACGGACTTCGTAACACAGATCGCAAGCATGCCAACCAAAGCCCTTGCCTTGACCAAAAAAGCAGTACAACTGAGTTGGTTTCAATCCTTGGATGAACAATTAGATACTGAATTAACCTTACAAGTGGAAGCAGGAAAAACCGAAGATTTCAGCGAAGGGGTTAGTGCCTTTTTAGAAAAACGTAAACCTAATTTTTCAGGGAAATGAATACACCAAAAATATTTGTAGTCGGCGCAGGAACGATGGGACAGGGGATTGCACAATTGGCATCCCAAAAAGGCCATGATGTTTGCCTGTATGACCTTCATTCCATTGCCTTGGAGAAAGCCAAAAGTCAAATTGAAAAGTCACTTGAGAAACTGGTTCAAAAAGGAAAATTTACCCAAGAAAATCAAGTGGAAATCTTAGGGAGATTGAAATTTGTCAATGAACTTCATGAAGTGGCCCATTCCGATTTGGTCATTGAAGCCATTGTTGAAGAAGTAGCTGTCAAACATAAGGTTTTCATAGCGCTGGAGGCTTTGGCGAGTGAAGATTGTATTTTGGCTACCAACACATCTTCTCTGTCCATCGCTTCGATTGCCGTTGCGCTGAAAGTTCCTTCACGCTTCTTGGGAATTCATTTCTTTAACCCGGCGACCCTTATGCCTTTGGTGGAAATTATACCCAGTGTTTTGACAGATCCTAAAATCACGGTCAAAGCCAAAGCGTATATTGACGGATTAGGAAAGGATACAGTCGTTTGTAAGGATACTCCTGGATTCATTGTTAACCGCGTGGCAAGGCCTTTTTATGGTGAGGCCCTTCGCATCTATGAAGAAGGCATGGCAGATTTCGCCACCATCGACTGGGCGATGAAAACCTATGGAGGATTCAAAATGGGACCTTTTGAGTTAATGGATTACATCGGAAATGATGTAAACTATACCGTGACCGAAACGGTTTTTGAAGCCTTTTACTTCGACCCAAGGTTTAAGCCCTCCTTTACGCAAAAGCGATTGAAAGAAGCTGGATTGTGGGGGAAAAAGACAGGACGAGGGTTTTATTCCTACGATCCAAATGAAGAAAAGCCAAAACCCAATACCGATGAAAAACTGGGAATTGAAATTTTTAATCGCATTCTTTCCATGCTCGTGAATGAAGCGTATGATGCGGTTTTCATGCAGGTAGCGAGCGCGAAGGACATCGATTTGGCCATGGTAAAAGGGGTGAACTATCCCAAAGGACTTTTGGAATGGTCCGTTGCCATTGGTCTTGAAAAAATTCTCGCCACGTTGGAAACTTTGTTTTTGGAATACGGTGAAGATAGGTATCGTCCCAATTCATTGTTGAGAAAATGTGTTCGAGAAGGCTTGATTTTAGGCTAATCGTTGATTAGAAACCAACAATTTATCGGAAATCCTTATTTTTGCATCTAATATTTTTTGCTATGCCTTATTTATTTACTTCTGAGTCTGTTTCTGAAGGTCACCCAGACAAAGTTTCTGACCAAATTTCGGATGCATTAATCGACAATTATTTGGCTTTTGATCCAGAATCAAAGGTGGCTTGTGAAACCTTGGTAACTACGGGTCTCGTTATTTTAGCGGGTGAAGTGAAGTCGAAAGTTATCCTCGACGTGCAAACCATCGTTAGGGATACCATTCGTACCATCGGGTATACAAAATCAGACTATAAATTTGACGCGAATTCTTGTGGAATCATGTCTGCCATCCATGGCCAATCCCCCGACATAAACCAAGGGGTTGAAAAAGAAAACCCAGAAAACCAAGGTGCAGGTGACCAAGGAATGATGTTCGGCTATGCTACACGTGAAACCGACAACTACATGCCCCTTGCATTGGATTTGTCGCACAAAATTCTTCAGGAATTGTCCCACATTCGCAACCATGAGTCGTCGTTGATTCCTTACCTACGTCCAGATGCTAAATCGCAAGTAACCATTGAATATTCCGACGAAAATAAACCCATGCGAATCGATACCATTGTCGTGTCAACGCAACACGATGATTTCGCTCCGGAAGCAGAAATGCTTGAAAAAATTAAAAAAGACATCATAGAAATTGTCATCCCACGCGTAAAGGCAAAATTGAAAGCATCCATTCAAGAGCTTTTTACCGAAGAGATAATTTTTCACATCAACCCTACGGGAAAATTTGTTATTGGTGGACCGCATGGAGATACCGGCCTAACGGGGAGGAAAATCATAGTCGACACCTATGGAGGTAAAGGCGCGCACGGTGGAGGCGCATTCTCTGGAAAAGACCCTTCAAAAGTAGACCGTTCAGCGGCTTATGCTACGCGTCACATTGCGAAAAACATGGTCGCTGCAGGTATTTGTGATGAAGTGTTGGTGCAAGTGTCTTATGCCATTGGTGTTGCAGAACCTTGTGGCTTAAATGTCGATACCAAAGGGACGAAAAAAGTTGCCATGACCGATGGTGAAATCGCCAAAAAGATTGAAGAAATTTTTGACATGCGTCCATACTTCATCGAGCAACGCTTGAAATTAAGAAGTCCAATTTATGCAGAAACCGCTTCTTATGGTCACATGGGTCGTGAATATGAGAAAAAAACAAAGGTCTTTATTTCACCAAATGGAGAAATGAAACCCGTTGAGGTTGAACTTTTCACCTGGGAAAAATTAGATTACGTAGATCAACTCAAAGAAGCATTTAATTTATAGTCTTGGCAAGTCCATTTAGAACCATTTGGCCCACAGAAGATGGCTTTGTTGAAGTCATTGACCAACGCTTTTTACCGCACACATGGGTGGTTGTAAAATTACACACCTACCAAGAAACGGAAACCGCGATTAAAGACATGATTGTTCGGGGTGCCCCCTTAATTGGAGCCACAGCAGCCTATGGCATCTATCTCGCCGCGAAAGAAGCAGAAGAAAAAAACCTTTCTCCGTTATACCTTGAGGAAGCCATTGTCGCCTTGGCCAAGTCACGTCCCACTGCAGTGAATTTATTCTGGGCCTTGAATCGAATGCGTGAAAAATTGTTGAATTCCAAACAATGGGTTGTGGATGCACTCGCAGAAGCGAAAGCCATTGTTGAAGAAGACATTGAAACTTGCCGGATGATAGGTGTGCATGGATTGCCGTTGATTGAAGCCATTGCAGCAAAAAAACCAGGCGAACGCGTAAACATATTAACCCACTGCAATGCCGGAATGTTAGGATGTGTTGAATGGGGTACAGTTACCTCTCCGATTTACCAGGCGAAACAAAAAGGACTTGACGTTCATGTGTATGTGGACGAAACACGACCGCGCAACCAAGGAGCCAACTTAACGGCCTACGAACTCACACGGCACGGAATTCCGCACACCTTAATCGTGGACAATGCGGGCGGGCATTTAATGCAACACGGCATGGTGGATTTGGTCCTTGTAGGTACCGACCGAACCACACGGCATGGCGATGTAGCCAATAAAATTGGAACCTATCTGAAAGCCTTAGCAGCGCACGATAATAAAATCCCGTTTTATGTAGCCTTACCGTCGACCACCTTGGATTTGTCGGTGCGGGATGGATTGAAAGAAATTCCGATCGAGGAACGAAACCAAGACGAGGTACGCTATGTGATAGGCAAAAGTGCTGCGGGAGCTATTGAACCTGTATTAATCTGTCCAGAAACTACGCAAGCCGTGAACCACGGCTTTGATGTTACACCAGCACGCTTGGTTACAGGTTTAATCACCGAACGCGGCGTTTGCTCGCCCAACGAAGCAGCCATTTTGGCCATGTTCGGGGATTTGGAGAAATAGTTTTGGATGCTTACCTTACTAAAAAAATCAGGTGTTTTGTGGATGGAACACTAAATCCTAATTCTGGATTATAGCTGGTGGTAATCAATTTCATTACCGTTACAGGAGCATTCGGATTGGCTTTTCGATAGGTATGCACGATGTCAAGCTTGGAAATTTTCTCCCAGAGGTGAGGGTAATTCGGATTTCCCGGGTTTCCAAAGGCTTGAATTGCAGACGTATCTAAGGGATATGAAACGGGCAGTTGCTGAAGTTTGGTAGGATCAATCACCGGGGTATTCCATTGGATGGTATTGGCGATAAGCTGGAAAATCGGGACAGGGTTTGGTAAAACCCGTAAGTTCGTTACGTCGCCTTGGGGACCCAGGTAGGATTCAAAGCTTAAGGGTAAAGAATCGTTGTTTAATGCGGTATAGGCTAAATCATATTCGTAGGCCTCTTCGAAGTGTTCGCCCAACTGCAGGACTAGTAGGTTTCCTTTAGATGAATAATAGGATGATGACGGACAAGGGGAAGTTTTCTTACAAGCCAACATGCTTAAACTGAGCAGAAGTAATAGGTAAATGGATTTCATTTTCACGATCTCACGTTTAAAGGTTACAATAAACTAAACGCAGGTCAAATTATGGAGGGGTGGTGCAGCGTAATTAACGATTTATTAAATCTTAATTTCCATCAAAGGCAATTGAAGTTTTGTGGCAAATATTAACGCACCCTCCGCCTAGGCGGAGATATGTCCTTCGGACTACTCAGGGTGCTGTTAAGAAAATAACTTCGGAATCCACCTCCGCCAAGCTTCGGAGGTAAATCTTGAAAGCTTCGGTTTCTATTTTCAAAGAGCTACTGTTTTACTACAAAGTCATGCCAATACTTAAATGTACAGCATAACCGCCGGGGTTAATTTTTGGGCCATTGTTAAGTTTTGCATTATCCATACTCCATTTTGTGGTAGTTAGCGGTAAATAGTATGCTGCTCGTGCTCCTAAAATAAGCTGTGTTGTAGATTTCTTAAAAGAAATGTAATAATTGATGTGGGTAGTTCCATTTAAGTTGTAGTTAAATGTGTTCATTTCATGTTGATTGGCAGTTCCTGATAAATAGGAAGCCACGGAATTATCGTTTGTTAGATTTTCAAACACTTTTACACGGGAATTATTAAAAATAAGTCCGACTGTTGAAAACATTTTTAATTTTTTACGATCCATGTATCGGTACCCAAATAATGAGAAGCCATAACTTATATTTCTCATATTGGATGTTAATGAATCATTTTTTGACTGTAAATTGTAATAGAATAGTTCTTGCTCTGTAACGATATCCTTTTTACTGAATTGCACATAAGAGAATCCGGCCGAATAACTGGTGGTTTTTAGCATTGGAAATCCTGCGGCGACAATGAGGTCATTGAGCGGTTGAATGGAGGGTGAATGCGCCCCAATGTTCCAATAAATCTCGCTTCCGGATTCTTTTGGTACATCAGTTTGAGCTAGAACATTAAAGCCTGCAATTAATGATAAGTAGAAGAATATTTTTTTCATTTTTTTTGTATTTGAAGGTTATACAACCAAATATAGAGATTATTCTCCAAAAATCTTTGAAGCAAAACCTCCCAAGGCGATGCCTGTTGATACTGCTGTTAGTGGACCCGCTGCAATTCCAACTCCTGCCCCGACAACAAAACCAATCAAATCTGCCCATTTTATTTTATATAAATTCCCAGTGGCATTTAGATCAAAGGCAATTTGATGGTAAGGATCATCACTATTGTTCAAAGCAAAATTCCAAAAATAGTTTGAATAAAGTCCAACATTTGCTGCGCCAAGAACAGATATTTTATCATTTTGTGTGAGGGATGGATTTAGACTATGTTTATTTATGAATGAGTTTAATCTGAACGAAACATCCATTGAATTTTCAAAATTTTTGATGATGAATAATATGGGATCAACTAATTCATAGATTGTAGGTGAGATTATTCCTTGACTTTGTAAATCTTTCAGATATAAGTTCAGCGAAGATTTAATGTTCACACCATATGAATTTGCATCTGAAAACGAAATAAAATTCGCGCCCGGAAGATTGACTGTATTTAACTCCTTTGTTGTTTCAGTAGTCATAAATTGCCAAATTTGTTCATGGGTTCCGATCAAATCGGGAAATGTTTCGCCATAAAGAGTTAGCAGATTGTTATGGATAGCACCAAAACTCTGAGTGTAATTCAAGATATTTGATGTGGAAGTGGGTTGTTGCATCGTATCAGAACAATGACAAGCTACACAAGTTACAGATGGCAAAAGATTATTCATATTATCACTAAATTTTGATTCGGCGCTAAATTAATGAATGAGGTCAAAGAAATATTTCATTGTAAAATGGCTGAACGATACTGAATCAAGTTAATATCAAATGTTAACTGAAGTTTGGCTCGACAATGCCGTTAATAAAATAGTACATATACCAAAATCTTTAGTACATGTACTAAAAATGAAAAACGAGATTAGTGCTGCAAAGTACTCCAAGAAACGAAGCTATTCATCACCTCTCGCCAGTAGCCGTTTTGGTAGTCGGGATATCCGTTCGGAAGCAGATGGAAGAAATTATGTTCGAGGTTGGGATAGCGTTTGAGTTGGTAATTGGTTTTGCCTACCTTATTACAACCACCCTTTGCTGTATAATATTCTCTTCCTTAGCAGCTCTTACCAAATAAATAGAACTTCCTAATTCACTTAAATCTATGATATAACCTTGGTTCATTTTAACGTTTAAAGCGCTTTTCACAATGCGCCCGTTTAAATCCATAATTTCCAAAGAATACAAATCAGGTGAATCAAGCCAAATTTCAAATTGCCCTTGATTTGGATTGGGGAAAATCACCAAATTACTGGATTCATATTGTTCAGGGATTACAAGGTACTCGGAATTTTTGTGGATAGTATCATTGCATGCAATTGTAGTTGTGTTGATAGAATAGTTTCCAGGAAGGGTATATTCATGCATTATATTTTGATTGCCAGAGGCATACACGGTATCACTTGAATTATCTCCCCAATCAACAATTGTATAGTCGTAATAAGAGGAATAATTTGTCAAAGAAAGTACGTTCTCTCCACTGCCACTCAATACAATGGAATCTTTGGGATGCTCAAAATATCCCAAGCAATTGGTGCGCATGAGCCAGCCGTCTTGGGTGTTGTTTGGAGAATCAGGAAAAACGTAGCCAGATATTAATAGGTCACCGTTTTCTAATTCCTTAATATCTGTGAGATAATTGTCATTATTCCTAAGTTTTAATATCCTTGTCCAAAGACTATCACCTTTTTGATTCATTTTAAAAATCATTGCGACAGGGTAATCTAAAGGAGAATCATTTTCATAAGTATTGCCCCCCATTATTATTGACCCATCAGTTAGCTCAAGGTTGGAAGCTAAAGTACTTGGTGCATAGGGAGTGACCATAGTAAATAATGATTTTTCCCAAATCAATTCTCCAAAACTATTTAATCGCTTTATATAAGATTCTCTTTTGTCTTGGGCATACTCCCTTGATCCACTTACATGAATTTCTCCATTAATTAAAGAAATTGCATTACCTCCGTCGTAATATGGTCCACCATAGGTTTTTTCCCAAACAATATTTCCATCTTGGTCAACACAAATTAACCAAAAATCTATTTCTCCTGAAACCATTTTACCTCCAGAGATTAAAAAATTTCCTTGATGTGGTACAATTTTTACTGTTCCATCATACCATGAATAATTGAAAGTTTTTTCCCAAAGAATGTTCCCATTTGGATCCATTTTAACCAACCATACATCTAAATTCCCATAACTGGTTTCTTTATTGCCAACCAAAAGAAAGTTCCCATCATTAAGAGGCCGCATACTATTAAATTGCGTCCATGCATATTGCGTCGATACAGGAATATAATAAAGTGAATCAAGAATTAAATCCCCATCTATTGAAAATTTCAAAAAATTGGCGTAAGCGTTCCCATTTTTATAGTAAGCACCAACCGAATATATAATATTATCTATAATACAGTTGTAACCTGTGGTTCCTCCGTAAATATCAATGGTATCCCTTCCATGTTTAAATGTACGCAAGGTGTCTCCTGTTGCATTGTCGATAAATGTATACGTAATAAAGCGCCTGTAATTTACCCCAAGTAAAAATCCAAAAACAATAGAAGTATCAGGATTAATTATTTTTACCTCCCCATATCCATTTATATAAAAGTTAAAGTCATATGATCTGTTGAAAAAATCAATTTGAGAATTTGCTTTACTGCATGCACAAGACAATAAAAACATTAACAATAAGATTCTCATTATTTTGAAATTACGATTCGTTCTTTATAACACACCTCAATTTCATCATTAAGGGCTTTAATCTTCAAAAGGTAAATACCAACATTTAAATCTGACAAATCGACAGAATAATTATCCTTTGAAGGGATTTCATCATAGAGCAACCTTCCTTCCAAATTGTATACTTCAACTGAAATAATGGTATTATTTTTTTCTTCGAATTGAATCTCAAAAATACCCGTTGATGGGTTTGGGAATACCGTGATTTTTGGTAAGTCTTCTGGAAGTGGAATCCACTTTTCTTGCTCTATTTGAACTTTTGCATATTTTGTTCCATCCAAATCGTAGGCATCCACATAGGGATGATTTTTATTTATAAAGTTTATAATGGAGGAAGCATAACCGGACATGGAATTTTGTTCCTCGGCGGTATTGTTTATTTCCTGAAGTTCAGAGGGTGTCAGGCTAAAAAAACCTCCGGCACTGTTTGAAATTGGTAAAAGCAATGAATAAAAATCATGAAATGCCTGAAGTTCATTCGCTTCCTCGGGCTTACTGGCTTGAATGGCTGAAATATAAGTTAAAATTTCTGACAAGTAGTTCTGAGCAGAACTTTGATCCATCTGAATTAGAATAGGAACCATTAATTTCTTCTGTTCTATACTTAAACGTTCTGCAAGGGCGAATGAAACACTGTCCAAATAGTTTGAATCCAGATATACTTTTATTAAATCATTCGATGCCAAACGCAATTCATTTTCGTAATGATGGATCACTTTATCCAGACGATCTAAAGGACTTACCCCGTAAGCCATGGCCATTAATTGATTTTTAATGGTATTTGACAGGGTTGAATTGACAATGCCAGTGCTGACCTCCGGTTTAAATGCCGCATTATCTTCCAGGATTTGTTTTTTTATGACCCCGGGCATGTTTTTATTGATGACAGCTAACTGATTTTGAGGACTTAAATAGGGTTCAATGCTGTCAAGTTGTGATTTTAGTAAGCTTGGGTTCGTGCTGTTCGTGATTAATTGTTGAATAGCAGAGGTATTTCCAGCATCTACCTTATTAATAAGTCCGGCAATAGTATTTTTATTTTGATCAATTCTTAACTGTTTATCAACACTACCGTTAATGGTCATTATAGTCGATGGACATGCGCTATCTCGTACATATGTAATTAAAGGTAAGCAGGCCATTCCTATAATATTACCATAAATACAACTGGTATCGAAGCCGACATCTGCTTGTGGATACGAATTATATTCAAAAGAACTCAAACTTGTGTTTCGCAACTGATTAAAGGATGTATTGTTGCAAATACCATAAAATTCATTGGCTTGTGGTAATTCAGGATCAAGTATATCTCCTGCATGGTTACACATTCCTTGGTTCGCCAGAACACCATTGGCGACATGAATGTCTGCCAAACCATAATTGGCGTATTTGGTAAATGTATTACAATCAATATTCAAATGCGTGTTAGAACCGGCTGTTTGCGCACCAATGCTAAGTCCAGTGTAATCATTCAAGTAATTAGATACCCCCGTACCACTTACATCGCTGTTATTGATGAATACCCCGATACTTCTGCCGGAGGCGTCGTATAATCCAAGAAAGTTGTTATCCTCAATTTTAGTAACCGAAGAGGCATTAGCATAAATACCAAATGCAGATTTGGTTTCACCAGGAACCAAAGAAAATGGCACATAGAAATCAGATCGAATTATTTCACCAAATTGAGCGCCTTCAATTCTTATTCCATATAGGTTATTATTGAAAAGAGCCCTGTCGATGGTAAATGAAGCATGGTTTGTTCCTGATGTAATAATTCCTGCATACAAATTATTGAATTCATTCTTGATTTGGTTATTTTCCGGACAGCTGGCTAGATAGAGCAGGGAATCGTTGCAAAAAGGCAGGACATTGAAAGAGGCATCCAGCGTAACAAGACCAATTCCTCGGTCTATCTCAGGCACATTGAGCCGTAAATTTTCAAATTTATTACCTTGAACACGAATATTTCTTGTGTTCCACATAGTGATTTGCGCATACGGATTGTTAAATGTTCCCCCATCTCCGAAATTATTATCGGTAGTAAACGTACAATTGGAAATACCTCCTAAATCGTTTATGGGATTTCCTTGAATATTTACGGGTAAATACTTCATGAATTCAAAGGATCTGTAGTTATTTGTAAATTGAGAATTAGTTGCTGTTACAATTCCTCCTCCAGTTCTGCTCCAATTTATTGAGTAATCTTCGCTTCTCCCAACAGTTGAAACAGCATTTCTCGCATATGCAATAATACTGTTTTTAATTGAAAGATATCCCTGATTTGAGTTAGGAATTTGTCTTTTACTTGGGTCCCCCTGAATTTCAATTCCATCCCACATGGCTTTTTCACAAGATTGAAGAGATGTTAAAGTGGAGTTGTTTATTATCAGTTTACCACCAGGTTCTACCACTATTCTTGTGTCAATGTTTACTCTTTTGGAATCCGCAAACTCAATTGTACAATTAGATATGGTTAATGAAGTACTGTCTGGGATAACGACTTTTCCAAGAACCGAAGCATTTGTATTCCATGTTTGATTTCCAACGATGGTAATGATGTTGTCGGAGATGTCTTTAATGTCATAATTTGTTAATGTTTGGCAATCACTAAAAACTTTAACAAAAAGAAAATCGTCAACATTGTGGCTGGAATTACCAACGGCCACAAGGCTGCCATCGGCCCCTTCTGCAATTCTATACATACATTCCTGCTTTTTAAAATCTCCTGGATGAAATTGTGGGGAAATATCATCCGAATCAAATTGTGTTTCCCATAACAAACTTAAATTAGCGTTGAATTTCGCTATATAAGTATCCGTGTTCCAGACGCCAATTAACATGCCCGGCAGTCCATCCTGTGTATAGCAGCCTTGTCCTGCTGAAAATCCAGCTTGATTAAAAAAGTCTGGCATTATTGTGTTGTATGGCGGATTGCTCCAATTCGGAATAATGTCTATTCCATTACTATCTTTTGTTCTTTTTGAACTCACAACAGCATATCCACCATTCGCCAATTTTGTAAGACCAACTTTCATATCAAAGGCACGCACCTCTCCAATTTCAGTCAAATTCATTACATTTCCAGATGCATTAAATTTCACAATGGCTCCAATCCCATTGTTTTCGTGAGCACCTCCATACCAGCAAGCATCGCTTTCATTAATTGATGCTGATACAACTGACCCATCGGGATTCGCAATGACATCTTGAAGCATGTATGATTTAATTGGATTCGGGGCAAATCTTTTCGGATTACTTAATCCCCAGGTTGTACCCCATGAGGCCGAAAGATTTAAATCTATTTCATTTATTTTTAATAAGAATCCAGGTCTTGTTGCCCCACCAGGAATCGGACCCATTGAATCGGTAATTAATTGGCCTGTTATGAAACAGTCGCCACCCTCACAATCCATGGCTCTTACCCATGCTTGATAAGAATCATCGGCAGGTCCGTGTGTTGCTTTGACTTGCAGCATTCCATTTAAGTCTAAGCGCATTAAAAATATGCGATTCAAAGTTGTTGCTGAATTGTAGTTACTACCCATAACAACGTAACCGTCCTGGTTCTGAGTAATATCGATGTCTAATCCGTACAGTTTTTGATTATAGAAATTCAATGAATTTATTGCGAATTCAGAAGCATTGGTTGCAGGAATTAAATCAGCGATACCGTATATATAATTCCATTCAATTTGGCCATTAACATCGAATTTCACAACATTAAGTCTGTTACGTTCGCCATATGCATATGAATTAGCTGTACCGATTGGGTTAATGAGTGATGTTATTGGGGTATTTGCAGTTACTGTAGGATTATAAATAAATGGAACATTATCATGTTTGTAGGCTGCAAATGTTTCGCCAACCGCTACAAAACCTCCGTCTGGAGTATTGATTAAACTTAAAAGCGGACCACCTAGATTAATATGTTTACACCATAATGGATTGCCATTTAAATCATAACGGCCTATATGTTGTTCATAAAAAGCAATGTATTCCCCTTCAATGAGCCTTCGATCACAAGGGTTAGTATCGAGTGGAGTCGATGTATCTATAAATCCTTTTGGGACGAGTCCAGACTCATCTATATAATAGTTTTTGGGTGCTGTGAATCCACAGGTCATGTATCCTGTATGTATTCCACCTTCATAAATTGGTTTAACATCATACCACCAATCTTCACCGCTATTTTCTTGATCTGTTTGGTTTGGATTAAACGAACCTGTTCCAAAAATTTGTGGACCCATCGGCTCTTCTTTTGGCCAATGGATATTTCGCTTCGCAATTCCAGGTGGTAACATCTGAGAAATTAACATGGAATTACAAAAAATTAAAAACGTAACACTACACCACAAACGAGTAATTGTTTCCATAGAAAGATGGATTAAATTTTTTATAAATTTCAACCGAAAATCGCAGAGGAATATTTGTGAAATTTGTCCAAAGCCAATGAATGAGAACGAGCTTGAATGCAAATCATTGATGTGGCATACGTTTTAATGAGTCAAAGAAAAAATGAACAGATTCTGTTTTATAGTATAAATACTATTTCTTTTAGTACATGTACTATTTTTTAGGGTGGTGGATAAGTTACACTGCGTTATTTTTGTGTGTTTTACCGTTTGATCGCGCGTAAACCGCCGAAGTTGTGTATCTATGTACTGTCTACATTTGATAAACTTTTAAATTTTGAATTATGGCATTTAATGGAGATGAGGGGTCAGTAGTTACCCTCGCAGAAGCTTCCGGTTGGACAGCAAACTACAGAAGAACCGTTCCCGCAGGAGAGATCATTTCTCAGTTCGTTGGTAGAAACAAGCTTATGGAAATCTTGAATCAAGACGGGTGCATGGGCGTAAGAATATACTACGGCGTGGGTGATGACGGGAAAAAGAACATAATTTTAGTGGGTGCTAAGGCTGATGAAAATGACATGGAACAGGGCGTTATTGTAGAGCGTCTATCGCCTTGTCCTCCACTATGCCCTCGAAAAAATCCGTTGAACAGTTGATGAGTAACCTTGCATTATATAGTTACTATTTGGTTCAGGCAATTTCATTTTTACCGCTATTCATTTATCTGAAATGGCAAAAGGGGTGTAATTTTTTCTTTACGCCCCTGTTTCTTTATGTTTCAATCAATTTTATTTTGATTTTAACCTCAAATTTTTTCGAAATATTTTATAAAAATACGTTCCCTATTTTTCATATTTCAACAATCTCTTTGGGTGCATTAATGATCCTAATTCTTCGATCGTTTAGTTCAAAGAATAAAGCCTATTGTAACCTTGGTCTATTTCTTTTAATAACTATTTACTTGATTGACTTCTTTATTTTTGGAGGATTTTGGGAGAATAACTACATATCAAACATAGCGATGAATATAATCGTTTCGGCAATGTCCGTAATGGTTATATTTGATTTAATAAATTTAGAGGATGATGTTATCCCTAATCAGTTGGAGGGGAAATTTTTTATTGTGATGTCTTTTTTTGTTTATAATTCAAGTACTTTTTTTTTCAGTTTAATTGAGCATAAAATTAGAACAGAATTATCGTCTTTGTTTTATGTTTCGTATTTATCATATTTATTTTTGGAATTAGTGCATTATGCTCTTTTAAGTTTTGGAATTTGGAAATCAGCTCAGAAATAATATTAGTTGTCAGTGGAATTTTGTTTGCTGTAGCACTTGGAATGAGTGTTATTCAGATGTTTATTTTATTTAGAAGTAAAGCTACTCTCATGAGGATAAAATTCGAAATTCAACTCAAAAACAAGGAGTTGGAAATGATGAACGCTGTTGTACAGGCTCAAGAAACCGAACGCACCAACATTGCCAGGAACTTACACGATGAGGTAGGAGCAATTTTAGCCATGGCTCAAAGAAATTTAAGTGCATCGCTGGATAAAATGGCGGGAGATGACTTGTTGCGTGACGATATTGAATTCACCTTGGATGTCCTTGATCAGTCTGTGGATAAAATACGCTCGATTTCACACGGCATGTTGCCCCACTTTTTGGTGAAATTTGGCCTTCAAAAAGCCCTTCAACTCTTGATGGAACAAACGGAAAAATCCCTTGGGAATTCTTGTTCGTTTAACTCATCGGTTTCAGAAGATTTATCCCTGGAACAGCGTCAAGAAATTCATTTTTACTGCATTGCAACAGAGCTCATTAATAACCTGATGAAACATGCGCGCCCGCAATTCATCAACTTAAAGCTCGATGCCAGAGAAAACCACTTGATCTTGCATATTCAACACGATGGGGTGGCCATTAGTCAGGCAGATTACGAATATCTACTACATCATGGCAATGGTATGGGATTGGAATCCATATCTCATCGCTTGCGAATTATTACCGGTGAATTGCAATACCAACGCCAAACAAAGGGAGGAACCATCGAAATCTCCATGCCCTTGAAAATGAAGATAGCACCTAACAATCATGAAGAAATCAGCATTCCGCTTACCTAACCATACGGTTCGCGTTGCCGTAGTGGAAGACCATACCGTCGTGCGGCAGGCGCTCGTATTTATGCTTAAAAAGGAACCTCAAGTAATTGTCGCTTTTCATGCCGAGAACGGAAGAGAATTCTTGGATCAACTGCCCAATCACGAAGTAGATGTCGTATTGCTGGATTTGGATTTACCCGTCATGGACGGTCGCGAAACCTTGAAGCACTTGCAGAAGGATTTTCCTCACGTGAAAGCCATCATGCTGAGCATGCACGAAGACCCGTGGATTGTATCGGAGCTCATCCATGAAGGGGCCAAGAGCTTTTTGAAAAAGAATTGTTCATTCGATGCGTTGATGGATGCTTTATTCGATGTGAAATTCAAGGGAAGCCATACCACAGAACTGGTCGAACAGGCTATGTTTTCAAAGAACGATGAACGCATCCGTGGTGAATCTAATTTGTTGAGATACGAATTCACTTCTCGGGAACAATTGGTTTTGAAACAAATCTGCGATGGAAAAACCAGCGAACAAATCGCCGAGCGCATGCATTTGTCCAAAAAGTCGATCGATGCCATTCGCTCGGCTTTACTCAAACGGATTGGGGCGAAGAACTCGACCGAGTTAACCCGAAAAAGTATGTTGCTGGGCTTGTACAAAGCCAGAACCGATGAGCAAATCAGGGAGGAAGGTGAGAACGAGGCTATGGCGCGGGAACAGCGTAGACAAAACCGTTTTAAAGGTTAAGGTGTTTTATTTCGTTAGAAAACATTATTGAGCTTGGGAACTTGAACTGGTTAATTCACTGAGGATTTTCCCGAACCAATTCAATGAATTTTGCAGTTTTTATTTTTCGCATTTATACTAAAAAATTCAGTATAAATACTATCGCTTCGGTTGAATCAACAACCGGCCAACATTCTCCTATCCCTTGTAAAGTAAGCCTTTTAGAGATTTTTAGGATTGTTTTCATTCGAATTGAACGTCTTCTGTAAATTTATCAGGTTTGCGTTCGATGTAATTTTGTTTTGCAGATAAAGCTTTTCTCTAAAACAACCACGGATTTAAGAAAAAGAATAGCTATGTGCAAAGGTTAAAGAATTGTGAGTTTCGAAAGCAGAGGCAAAATGCTTGGTTAGTTGCCAAAAAAGTAAATGTTAAAACAAAGTATTATGAAAAAGTTAACTTACAGCGCTCTATTCCTAGCGATTTTCGGGGTCGGGATTGTTGGGTGTAAGAAAGAACAAAGTTCAGAAAGACTGAACGAGAACACGAAAATTGAATATCGATTGGATAATATCCCAATGATAAAATATTCACAGAATTACGAAGTTGCAATGAAAAGTGAAAATGATGCAGATGAAGAAAAGTTAAATCGTCAATTGTTTGAACTCGCAGAAGCAACGAAAGATTTGTTGAAGGATTATGCATTCGTAGAATTGATCGTTAGGTTAGCACGTGAGTCGAATGTGGAAACAGTATACTATTCAGAAATTAAGGATAAAGGTCTTCCATATTACAATATCATCAATCAGAAGTTAGCTGTAAAAGGTTTGAGCGTCGAATCAATAACAGCAAATATGACTCACCAACCAATTTTACCTAATCCGGAATTTCCAGAAACCGCAGAATTGGAGATTTACGAACCATCTATTTTTGTTCCAAATGTTTTGAATGTGAATGTAAATTTGCAAGCGTTAATTTCGCCAAACATAGAAACAGAATATAATGAAGAGGATTATATCGTTGCTTGGTTCTTTAATGAAAATGGTGTTTTAAATGAAACGATACTAAGTGAGACAACCGTAATACAAACTGCAAATCCAATTTTCATTCTTGACCACTCTATACCCAAGGTTAAAATGGACAAAATTGGCTCATATATTTTAAAAACTAAAGACGCTATAACTTTTACTAAATCTGGGAACACTTATTTTGAATCAACTCGAATCAAAATTAAAAGTGGGTATCGTCATGAACAAGGAACAGGAAAATCTGAATTCTGTATCGGGGGAGCAATTGTGCTCCAAGCATCTCCACCCGCGAATTTTTTACATTTAACGAATAATAATGACCATTCGTTAGAAATAAAAGAAGTAACAAAAAATGAAGTTAATAGTAGCAGCAATGTTTATGTTACTTCACACCATGCCAATAATTTTACGCCTGATACAAGTAGTAAAGTGTATTGGAATACTTTTGAACGCGATTGGAACAGAAGTATTAAGAATCTTGGAAATGGAACAACGTTTGGACAAGAGTGGATGTTTTGGGGTAGAATGAGATTTGATAACGATTGGTATCAATGGATCCCAAGTACAGTTAACATTCATGCCACCACCTTTGATTGGTTCGATTGGCAAACGGAGATTGTGTTTACAAGTTGGAAGTCAGAGTATAATCTGACTAAAGTAAATTAATCAATTTTGTTACTGCAGGTTTAGCCCGCAGTAACTTATAATTTAATATTGTATGAAATTTTATTCAAGTTGTCTTGCCTTATTTTTAGCATTTTCTTTCCTATCTCAATCTTCAATCGAATTCAATTTCAATGAGGTATACATTGGTAGTAATTTAGGTGTTAATTGGAAAAGAAACTACCCAAATTTATCTTTTTCAACGGGTTTGACATACCATATCAACAGAATAGACCAAATCCCAATAGGTACATTTATCAAAAACTCAGCTTTTGCGCAAAATTTCGGGCAACGATTTGGACTCCAATTAGGATTTGAATATTATTTATACAAAAATGATTTTTTCAAAATCGGTCTTTTTTATTCAAATCAAATCTCTTTAATGAATCAATTAATAAAAGTATATTCAGCCTATGACACTTTAGTGTCTAACCCTCAATCAGAATTTGATTTCCTTTATACTAAGTATGAACGAATCTATGGTCCGGTTTTCACTTCTGACAATGTGATTGGCATAACGTTAAAAAATAATATTACAAAAAACATATATCTCTCTACTAGAGGTTGTTTAGGTATTTTATTTTGGAAAAACACTGACAATAGTTTACTACTAATTGGTGGTAATAAGAACAATCAAAGTTATAATTTCACAAGCTTTTTCAGCATTGGAATAGGTTATACTTTCAACAAGAAAGAAAAATAATATAGCTTTTAACAAACCCTTAGCTCTATATCGATGTATAAATCATCGAGGAAGACATGACCAAGGCCATGGCACGAGACCAGCGTAGACGAAATCGTTTGAAAGGTTAAGGTGTTTGGATTATGACCATACATAGATAAAATGAAACTACAACATTCACTTGTAAAGCTGTTGATCACGGCTTTGATGTTACACCAGCACGCTTGGTTACAGGTTTAATCACCGAACGCGGCGTTTGCGCGCCCAACGAAGCAGCCATCATGGCAATGTTCGGGGATTTGGAGAAATAGTTTTGGATGCTTAGTTTAATTTAGCTTTAAATTTACACCCTATTTCTATTATTTTCTTCCTCCTCCGCCTTGGCGGAGAGGGAGGATAAAGGAGGGTGACCAAATCGAACGGCAATCCAATGCGTAGATTTTTTGCTTTTCCACTTACCCTTCGATACGTTCGCCGCAGGCGGACTACTCAGGGTCCGTGGAAAAACTAGGCGTGTAAGCTTACTCTTTATGTAAGCATTGCGTTTGTTCTTCAACACGGATTAGGTACATGCCCGGCGATAGGCCGCTAACATCGAGGGTTTGAGCCTTGAGTTCATGTATGGGAATACGTGCTACCAGCTTTCCGTGTAGGGTAAAGATTTCAATGCAAGAAGCGTCTTTGGATGTCCATGCTACAGTGACCTGTTGACTGGTTGGGTTGGGATAAAGGAGTAAGGGTTCAAGTGCTTGATCCGATTCTGTTAGGCTGTTAAACGCCTGCGATTGACAGGGGAAAACTTGATCTTGCGCATACCATGTAAGTAAGGCCCCTGCCGTGTAGATGTTCTGTTGCACATTCTGTAGACGGTTTCCGGAACGGTTGTAAATGAAGGCAAAATCAGCGCAAAAGCTTTCTCCTTGGGGTAAGATTGCTTCTCTTATGCTTAACATTCCCCTTCGGTCCCCTGCGGGGTTATTACTGGCCGCTTCATTCCACGTATTGGGAACGTTGGGATTACCGTCGTACAGAAAATGGGTGCTGGTATTCGTTAAGGGATTCATCCAATTGGTGCTATCGCTGTTTTGTCCGTTCATGAGCAACCATGCCGTTGTATCAAAGCTGGTGCTCATGCCTGCATCCATCGCACCGGTTAATCTTCCCGCACTTTCCAAGGGATGTGAAAGGCACAATACACCTTGGCAGGGCGGGTTTGTACCGTATCCTAGTTGTCCTCCGTCCGATTCGTCAAGGTCATCACCGTTGTACGCATACAATAATCGGTTGGTGGGATCACATCCGATGTAGTCATCGGAATAATTGCCTAAGTCAAAGTCGAGGTAAAGGCCTTCATGAAAATTGTAATAGGTGCGGTTGCTTCGGTTGTACACCCGCAGGGTCAAAAAGGTCGTATTGTTCAGGTAGTTAGCGGTTTGGAATTGGTAAAACATGGCGTGTACTTCAATACCCAATTGGTTACCATCGGGTAGATACGATTCATCGTTCGTAATAACATAAACGGCCTCGTCGCCGCGGATATCGGGATAATCTCCTTGGGATGGTTCATAAAGACCATTCCCGTTGAGGTCTATAAAGGGAGCAAGTTGTGCCGCGATTCCTAAGGAAACATCCCCGTTGGCCGGCCAGTTTGCAATGGCAGCTGGTACTACATACCCGGGGTTTTGCACATTGGTTAGGTGGGTCAGTATTTCGGCCTTACTTACCTTCCAGATGGCGTCTTGGTATTGGTTGCTGTAAGCTAAGGTGTTGTAGGCTTGGGTACTGGAAATGGGTCCACCATGAAAGGTATTCCAGCTCCCTCCCGCACTGTATTTCACCGCGGACATGTACAAGGCGCCATTCACATCTTGCGCTCCCATCCAATAAGACCCCGCAAAAATGGTGGATAATCCGCTCTGTTTAGGGATTTCATAACCCGCCAACCCGGATTGCAAGTTGTTAAAAAATCCACCTTCGTCGTCGAGCAAACACGAAACATTGTTGTGATCTAAGGACAGGTAAGAACTTTGTTGCGCCCAGGTGGAGCAAGCAAGAAGGGCAGATAAAATAGCGGGTAGAATTTTCATGGCATACGTTTAAGGGGGTACTTCAAACTAAACGCAGGTGATGGGGGAGAGGGGTGGTAAGGACGTACTATACGCTATTTCTGAAAACTGACCGGTGAAGTAATTCTTGATTTTTTAGGGGTGCGCCCTTCGACAGGCACAGGGACCGCACCTGTCCTAATTATATTAAGCTTTAGCGGTCCGATTTTCCACCGAAGCCAAGTCGAAGGTGGGAAGGGCCGCTTTCCATATTTCTAGCTTACTTAATGTTTACCTTCTAACCGAAAAATAATCCCGATTTGACAACCAAGGGCTTGGTAATGGTTTTTAGTGAGGCCCGATTTTACCGGCGATCCCAAGGAACTTCGGATGCCTGGGGTCACGTGAAAAATAAACGGATCCACGTGGTATGCCACTTCGATTTGTGCCAGGCCCGAGGTGGCGAGAGTTTGCGCTTCAACAATGTCCACATTCCCATTCGAAGTGAGATAATAGCCTCGGCCGCTGAGTTTGACTCCCGCGGAAACACCCAGCATCGGACTAATGCTTACCTTGTTTTTGGTCCATTGATACCCAGCCATTACAGGAAAATTAAGGTAGCGGTAGCGGTTGGTTCCATCCAGTGAATTGAACGGATATACAATTTGTTCCCCCCATTCATTGTACGATAAGCCGATTTGGTAAAACCAGTGGGAATCTTGCAATCGGTAAAACAAGGCCAAATC
>Ga0247843_1002089_pt1 | contig 37778 bp, 33 predicted proteins | sample LaCruzMarch2017__FD_192420 | JGI IMG/M metagenome (GOLD analysis project Ga0247843, IMG submission 192420) | Freshwater microbial communities from meromictic Lake La Cruz, Castile-La Mancha, Spain - LaCruzMarch2017_8m | ecosystem: Environmental > Aquatic > Freshwater > Lake | place: Spain...
ACGCTTCACCACCAGTGCGCTTATGACGTGGGTTTCTGCCATTTTATTTCCTGATAAGGTGTATAATGGCAGATATTTTAAGGGGTTACGCTAGGGGCGGCTTTGTGCAGGTGCTACATAATACCGGCATTCTGGCACTAATCCCGGTCGTTATTGTGATGCAGGTATTGGTGTTTTTAGAGAGCATACTAAGGGGCTTTTTTATTTATATTTACGGTTACTCCAACAATATTTTTGTTACTGTTCTGGCATTCCTATTTTCATTTATTGCCACCGCCTATACCGGTTATAGAATCACAATATCCGAAAAATTATGGTTATTGAATCAGATTGAAATATTCATCAATCAGATTCCCATGATCAAAACCATTTATAGGCTCAGTAAAAAATTAGTGAATCTGTTTGGTCATCAGGAAAAAAGTGCCGCTAAAGAAATCATTCTTCTTGAATATCCTAAGGAAGGCTTGTGGGTACCCGGTTATGTCACTAATAAGGCGGGCGAAATGCTAGTTGTTTACGTGCCTACTTCACCAAACCCGACATCAGGGTTCACTGTGGTTGTGCATCAATCAAAGGTCGTCAAGTCGGGTATGGATATTGAAGCCGTTACCAGTTTTATAGTCAGCGTCGGGGTGGACTTGGATCAAAAAGAAGAGCTTGAAAAGCTCGCCGATATGAACCCCTCTTGAACCCGTGATGCAGGGTAGCAGGTAACACACCTATCGTTTTTTGAAAGTAGAAGGAGTTAATTATGAATGCTAATAAATGGGGGCTTAGGGGCGTCTTTGCTACATGTATATCGCTTGCCACGCCTGTCTCGGCTAAGAATGTCCTGTTTACGCCGATGGTGGAGATCGCAACAGCCAATCCTGGTGCCCCTTTAAGCGCCCTTCGATGTAATGTTGTGAACGTGTTCCATGCGCCCCGTAATGGAACCATTTCAATCATTAATGCCGATGGTACCATTTTAGCCACAACGTCCTTCACTGCACTTCAGCCGCAACAAGTGATAACCGTTGTAGTAGATAAATTCACAAACCCGACACCCATCACGCTTGCCTATTGTAAGATTACCGTTCACCGCACAAAGGGTTCGATCCGGGGTTCACTGAGCCGTACTGATGAGAAGGGCAATTCGGTTATTGTCGTTGAAGCAAAATAACCAGTGCTGGGCGCTAATAAACAAAAATCACTAAAGTTTCACGGGATTCGTTGTTAGCGACACATTTTTTTCTGCACAAAAAGGCTTTCAATGCCGTTTGATCCTATTCTGAGCTATTGGTCAACACCCAACACCTTTTTTCATAATCCCTTAACGCACCATTGGGTGCAAGATAACGATAGAGGGTGGGCTTGGAGATGACCAGCATTTTGCAAAGTTCGGCAATGACGGTTTTTTAGCCCATTGCCGATTGGACTAATCTTACTTGGGTTTTGGTTAAAGCGAATTTTGCACCACCTTATGTGAATTCAAGCCGTCTATTACACTCCCACTGAATTTCATGGTTACAGCACCCTTAATTATCGTGATGGACCAAGCTATAGCAGCAATATTTAATGGGTGCCGCGTGATAAAATCCGTTCTTTTATCGGCTGGTAAAGCGAGGCCGAGTAAGTAAAATAGCGGAATATTTAAACGGCATAATAATGAGAATCCCCTTCTCCATTACCGAAATTATTGCCTCCGGACCTATTTTTTTAAAATGGTAATACATCAATTTTTTCTGGCTTAATTTTAATGAACTCAATGTATCGACTATCCATTATTTTATTTTATTTTTTCACATTCCCCGTCCATGCTTCTGAACTAGCCCCAACACTTGGACAAACTGGATCAGTAATCGGCCTAATCTGCCTAGCCATGTTTGTTATTTCTTACGGCTTCGTGATGACCGAAGAATTTACCGGCTTAAGAAAATCTAAGCCCGTAATTATGGCATCGGGTTTTATCTGGATATTAGCTGCTTATTTGGCGATACAAAACGGCTATGGTCGGGATGAAATTAGAGGGAGGCTTATGCATGACTTAATGAATTATGCAGAGCTATTGTTATTTTTGCTGGTATCGATGACCTACACCAATGCAATGACGGAAAGAAACGTCTTTGAAGTATTACGCAGTTGGTTAAGCAAAAAGCATTTCAGCTATCGGCAACTGTATTGGATTACTGGCGTAATAGCATTTTTTCTGTCTTCATTCGCCAATAATATGACAACGGCCTTGTTGGTCGGTGCGGTGGTGATGGCGTTCGCCCATAAAAATGCTAAAAACTTTGTTAATCTCAGTTTTATTAATATTGTCGTGGCTGCTAATGCCGGGGGAGTCTTTAGTCCCTTTGGCGATATTACTACGCTGATGGTTTGGCAATCGGGTCATGTCCCTTTCATCGAGTTTTTCCAGCTATTTATACCCGCATTCTTAAATTTCGCCGTCCCGGCGTTCTGTATGCAATTTTTGTGCCAAAAATGATGCCTCCCGTCAACAAACAAGATGAAAACATTAAGCTTAAATCAGGCGCTAAACGTATTAGTGCTCTCTTTATTCTTACGATTGCGTTTGCCATTATCGGGGAACACTTTTTATTTATCCCTCCGTTTATGGGAATGATGGTAGGACTGTCATTTTTAATGATGTTGAGTTATCACTTTTCAATCTCAAGCGCATTTGAAGGCCATTACGACATTTTCAATTGCGTGCGCGATTCGGAGTGGGACACCTTGCTGTTCTTTTTTGGCGTAGTTTTTGCCGTCGGCGGACTTCAATTTATTGGTTATCTCGATCTGATGTCGCATATGCTCTTCATCGATATGGGGCCGACCAAAGCCAATATTTCATTAGGCATTCTCTCTTCGGTTATTGACAACATACCGGTAATGTTTTCTGTGCTCAGTATGCACCCAGAAATGGATATTACTCAATGGCAATTAATTACCCTGACCACCGGTGTGGGCGGTTCGTTGCTATCGGTCGGATCTGCCGCTGGCGTTGCTTTAATGGGGCAAGGGAAAGGACTTTATACCTTCATGGGACATTTAAAATGGATGCCAGCCATCTTATTGGGCTATATCATCAGCATTTATGTTCATTTACTACTCAACAGCAACGGCTTCACAATCTTTTAATACTAAGGTTCATTTAAGACCACGCCACCGCAGTATTTTTTTCATTACATTGATAATTTCTTGCGGTTTTGTAGCACATTTTCTAGTTTTGGAAATACTCAAACGTGCTTTCTTCATTCTTATGCACCAGCCTGTCCAATAACAAATAATGTTATCGCCATCGTGCATCTTAAAATCCAAAGCTTTGGCTTCTATAGCGCTGCTGTTGCCTACAAATTGGATGATGGTATCCCGACTATCTGGGTCAATACTGATTTTTCTGATTGTTCGGGTGTTTGTTGCCATTCTCACTACTCCAAATTGATGACGCTTAAGGCTTATAGGATTTGTTTTAAATTATCCCGCAAGCCACTCAAGACGAGATATTATGAGGGTGAAAAAACACATCCATTTTTGCAATACTAAAAGCTTACATTCCACGATCGGTTCGGTTTCACCCAACCAATAGGAACACGTTTTTCTAAAATCAGGCTTAACGGATTATCCAAATTTACTTGATCATTACAATGCGGTTGGGTCTTAAAACTTAGCAATAGCAGTGAATGATCGCTTTCAGTCGGTAAAAAATTGGCGAATTATCTCTCAAGCTTGGAACATGTGCGGCGGAACTTAATAGTTAAAGTTACCGTTTGCCGACTTCAGATTGATGTCCTCATGGAAACATAGCTATGACTAATTCCCTCAATAAATCCCCAACCCGTTTCCTTATCCCCGCCGTGTTCCTGATGGGTTTGCTGCTGTTAAGTTATCAGGTGCTGAGTCCGTTTTTTATCAGTATCGTCTGGGCGGTCATCATTGCTTATGTGACTTGGCCTTTATACCAACGCTTAAAAAATCGGCTGAAAGGCCAGGCCAACCTGAGTGCTGCGGTAATGACGTCCATCATCACCGCCATCATTATATTGGTAGTTTTTTGGTTGGTGGCGATGCTGCAAGATGAAGTCAGGATGGCTTACCAAACCCTGTTCGACACCTACAGCCAACAGCCTTTTCAGTTACCGTCATCTATCCATAAAATTTCTTGGTTGGCGGATTATCTACAGCCGTGGGTGGACAGGCTAAACAATGACCGGAGCGGGCTCATCACCCAAATTGCCGAATCCGCCAAACAATGGTTAGGTCATTTTGCCCAATTTTTAGGCAGCATCGGGCAATATCTGATGTATTTGAGTTTTGTCTTGGTGACGGTGTTTTTTTGTTACCGTGATGGTGAAGCGGTTTTACAGCAATTACGGCGTGGCTTGATCCATTTTCTGGGTGAATACCAGAATGTCTATTTGCAAGCCGTGGGCGACACCACCCGCGCGGTGGTTAATGGTTTGGTGTTGGCGGCGATAGGACAGGGGCTGATTGCAGGGATAGGCTATGTGGTCGCTGGCGTTAAAGCGCCCGTGTTGTTTGGGGTTATTACGGCAATATTGGCGATGGTGCCGATGGGGGCGATGCTGGTGTGGATTTCCCTTGGGATTTCTTTGCTGCTCACCGATCAAGTGGTCGCGGGTATTGGTTTGTTGATTTGGGGAACGGTTGCCATTAGCACGGTCGATAACATCATCCGTCCGTTGGTGATTAGCGGCACTAGCCAAGTGCCGTTTCTGGTGGTGATGTTTGGTGTATTTGGTGGCTTGATAGCGTTCGGGCCGGTGGGCTTGTTTTTAGGGCCGGTGATTTTATCGGTGTTGCTGTCGGTATGGCGGGCATGGCTGAAATTACAAGGGGATGAGCCTACGGTTGCAGTTGCCGAAGCCATTCCAGGCCAAAGCGACTGGCATTGTTTGTCTGCCGAAGCTGTTTTACACGAACAAGCCTCTGATTTGGCACAAGGTCTTAGCCAAAGCGAAGCGGCAAGCCGTTTGCAACGGGTCGGCTTAAACAAGCTGACCGAAAAACCACCACGTCCTGCATGGCATTTGCTGCTGGCGCAATTCAAAAGTTTTCTGATTGTGGTGCTGATCGCCGCCGCGATTTTGGCGGCGGCAATAGGCGATGTGATGGATGGCATCGTCATCATGGTGGTGGTTATCATCAACGCCTTGCTGGGTTTTTATCAGGAATATCAAGCCGCACAATCGCTGTCGGCCTTGAAAAAAATGCTCGCTTTACAAGCCACCGTCCGTCGCGATGGCCGCACGGTGGAATTGCCCGCCGAGCAACTCGTGCCGGGTGACGTGGTGATTTTGGAAGCGGGCAATAAAATCCCCGCCGATGGCCGCATCGTGATTGCCCGTAGCTTGGAAGTGGATGAGTCATCATTGACAGGCGAATCGCTACCCGTGGGCAAACAAGAACAGCCTATCGCCGAAAAATCCGTGCCGCTGGCAGAACGCAGCAACATGCTGTATATGAACAACGCCGTCACCCGTGGGCGCGCGGAAATGGTCGTTACCGCCACCGGCATGGACACGGAAATCGGCAAATTGGCGAATTTATTGTCACAAACCGAAGAAGGCGAAACGCCTTTGCAAAGCCAACTCGGTAGCCTTGGTAAACGCTTGGCATTGCTGGCCTTGGCGGTGGTGGTCATGGTTTTCGCTGCTGCCTTATGGCGCGGTGAGCCATTAGCCGATGCCGCTTTCACGGCGATTGCCTTAGCTGTCGCTGCCATCCCCGAAGGTTTGCCTGCGGTGGTGACGGTGACTTTGGCTTTGGGGATGCGGCGCATGGCAAAACAGCAAGCCATTGTCAAACGGCTGGCGGCAGTGGAAACCTTAGGCTGCACCACGGTGATCTGCACCGACAAAACTGGCACCTTGACCGTCAATCAAATGACCGCGCGTAGGCTGTTTTATCAAGGCCAAATGCTGCACATTACGGGCGAAGGCTATCAAAACGTTGGCGAGATTTTGCCTAGCGACAGCCAAAATACCTTGCCGGATTTGCCAGCCGTTCTGTTGCCGCTGGCGTTATGCAACGATAGCGAAAGGCAAGCCGATAAAATCATCGGCGATCCAATGGAAGGTGCGTTGTTGGTGCTTGCCGAAAAAGGTGGCATCGACAAAGCGCAAGCCGGCACACAATTGCCGCGCCTTGCCGAAATTCCGTTTGATGCCGAACATAAATTCATGGCGACCTTTCATCAAGATAACGGTGCCATCACCGTGTTTATCAAAGGTGCGCCGGAAGTGTTGCTGGCACGATGCGATTTGCTCTTGGACGCGCAAGGCCAGCCCACCGCCATTGATAAAAACCAATTACTGCAACACAACACCGACATGGCGAGTACCGGTTTGCGGGTGCTGGGCGTTGCCATGACGCAATTGGAGTCAACCACGGATTTAACGGGCGATTTGTTCCAATATATCCAACACCTGACGTTTGTCGCTTTGGTCGGCTTAATGGATCCGCCCCGCGCCGAAGCCAAACAAGCGATTGCTTTATGCCAACAAGCAGGCATCGCCGTGAAAATGATTACTGGCGACCAGACCATCACCGCCGCCGCCATCGCTAAAGAACTGGGATTGACAGGCAAGGTCATCAACGGGTCGGCGCTGACGGCAATGGACGAAGCCACCTTAGCGGCTAGCATCAACGACATCAGCGTTTTTGCCCGTACTTCGCCCGACCAGAAAGTCCGTATCGTTAAAGCCTTAAAGCTGGCAGGACATATCGTTGCCATGACCGGCGACGGCGTGAATGATGCGCCTGCGCTGAAAATTGCCGATATGGGTATTGCGATGGGCAAGTCCGGCACCGATGTCGCCCAAGAAGCCGCCGCCATGATTTTGACTGACGACAACTTTGCCACCATCGTCAAAGCCGTCAAGGAAGGTCGGGGCATTTACGAAAACATGGTTAAATTCATACGCTTCCAACTGTCCACCAATATCGGCGCGATTGTCACCGTAATTGCCGCGCCGTTGCTGGGGATGCCCGTGCCATTCACCGCCGTACAATTATTGTGGATCAATATCATTATGGACGGGCCACCCGCGATGTCGCTAGGTGTTGACCCGATCAGCCCTTTAAGCATGAATGAACCACCGCGCGTACCCGAAGCGCAGATTTTGTCTTGGCAACGCTTGGGCAATTTATTGGCTTACGGCCTGACCATGGCAGTCGGCACGCTCGGTGTTTTGTCTTATGGTTTGCAAACAGGTTCGGCAAACCACGCCACCACCTTAGCCTTCAACACCTTTGTGTTGTTCCAGATTTTCAACGTCTTCAACGCCCGTTCCGAAAAAGGCAGCGCCTTTAACCGTCATTTCTTCAACAACCGCTGGCTCTGGTTGGCGATTGGGTCGGTACTGCTGTTGCAAATTTTGATAGTGAATTGGCAACCCGCCCAAACCGTGTTCCATACCACCACACTCACGATGGCCGATTGGTTGCTTGCCACGGGCATTGCCGGGTCGATATTGGTTTTTGAAGAATTGCGTAAATTTGTCTCAGCAAGAAATTAAGAAATCGCTGAACAAAGCCTTCGATAAGCTCAGGCCGAACGGTAACTAATTGATTCTGTTGATGCCCGACTGCATGGATGCAGGAGGTAGAGCAACGCATGGAGCACTTGCCGAGAGCTTGTCGAAGCATGAATGGAATCAATTAGTTCAGCACTTCTTTAGGTAGCCGCCCAGATAGGTAGCGCTTGAGAGCGCAAACCTAACATACCAATGTAAATTGACGGCATTGTTTTCGTAGGAGCGAGCGGCTGCTCGCCTTATTACGGCTGATTTCGGTACGGGTTTTAAAAAATGCGAACAGCCGTCCGCCTCTTCAGCATAGGTATCTACACAAGTTTTATGGGTTGTCATTCCGGCTGGGATTTCCGGAATCAAGGTCACATGGATGTGAAACTCGTCTGAAAGCCGATGTTTTTTCAACTAAAACAGTCAGAAATTTCAAACATTGCCATCCTTGACTTCTGGATTTCGGCAATCCCTGCCGGAATGACGGTGTTCAAGACTTGTGTAGATACTTATGCCTCTACAGGGTTAGATTGCCCGACAAAGAATCGATGGCTAATTACTGGATTTGTACCCAGCAACAGTTAGGCAACAACCAACATCGAAAAATGCTACCCGTTGTGTTCAATCCAACCATTATTCCGGCAAACGCAATGATGTTTTGTAAATTATGAGTATTCTTCTGTTTGGTGAAATTCAATAAACTGCAACCACCTGATCAACAGGTAACACACTTTCACCACAATCCCTTTAGGAGAAAAGACATGAGCCGTATTAACGTCGTAACCAACGAAACTGCGAACACCGAACAAAAAGCCTTATTGGATGCCATCCAAGCTCAGTTGGGTATGGTACCCAATTTTTTAAAAGTTTTTGCTAACTCGCCAGCAGCACTTCGGGCTTTTCTGGGGCTACATGGCATTGCCAACGAGGGCAGCCTTGACCCACAAACCCGCGAACGCATCGCTCTTGGACTGGCCCAACAAAACTCCTGTGAGTATTGCCTATCTGCCCATACCGCTATTGGCCGGAAGGCTGGTTTAAGTAATGAGGAAATCGATGCCAATCGGGCGGGCACCAGTCAGGACGTGAAAGCCGCTGTGGCGGTTAAATTTGCCCGCTCTGTTGCAGAAAACACGGGTGAAGTAACCACTGCCGAAATTACCGAGGCGCGCAATGCAGGCTATAGCGATGCTGAAATTGTCGAGATTATTACCCATGTCGGCATGAATGTCCTTACCAACATGATTGGTAAAGCCAGCCGCTTGGAAATTGATTTTCCAAAAGTTTCGCTTAAAACCGTTGCTTGATTACTGCTACCGACAACTCAACCGATTTAAAACTTCAATTAGGAAAATAAAATGAATATCACTGCCAAAAAACTTAACCCTTAAGCCCTTGCGATATTAGTTGCGATTGGCGCAACCGTAGCCATGTCCTCTGCACCTGTCTTTGCTTATGACGAAACGTCAACCAGTATTATCAACGTCGACAAGGAAAACGTCATTCTTCGAGGCTATGACCCGGTTGCGTATTTCACCCTGAATACACCGACACCAGGCAGCAAAACATTCTCTACAAGCTTTGAGGGTGCGGTGTATTACTTTGCATCGGCAGATAATCTGAAGGCATTTAAAGCTAACCCTGCGAAGTACGCTCCCCAATTCGGCGGATTTTGCGCCATGGGCGCGGCAATGGGCAAAAAACTGGATGGTGACCCACAAGTCTGGAAGGTCGTGGACGGCAAGCTTTACCTCAACGTCAATAGCGATGTCATGGTGAAATGGTCGGAGGATGTGCCTGGCAATCTGAAAAAAGCCTATGAAACCTGGCCTGCCATTAAAGATAAGGCGCCCAGCGATCTGTAATAAATCGATTTGTACCGGTTCTGGACACCGAATCGGTACAACATTTTTTTGCTTCAAAAGGTAAACCATTATGAACACAAAGACTTTTCAACACCTGTTGACGGCTTCGCTAGCCAGCTTATTAGTCGTTTCTGTATCCGACGTGATGGCTAAGGAACACGTCCCTATGCAAAAAGACAAGGAAAAATGCTACGGAATTTCTTTGGCGGGACAAAACGATTGTTCAGCGGGTCCTGGCACATCCTGTGCGGGAACTTCAAAAATCGACTATCAGGGAAACGCCTGGAAATTAGTGCCAACCGGTAGTTGCACAACCATCAAGACACCCTTTGGCTCTGGTTCATTAAGCGCTATCCAACGACCTTCTTGATGATGCTCAGCGTAGGCGGCCTAACGGTCGCCTGCTTTTGAATACTAGAGTCAGAGTACAAATTCATGTCTCACTTTAATACCTCCTTTGGCAAAACCTGCGTTGGTGTGAGTTTTAAGCCGCGATATTTTGCCGACATTTGGCTGGATTCGGCTGCAATTGATTTCTTTGAAGTACATGCCGAAAATTACATGGGGTTAGGTGGGCTTTATCATGAACAATTACGGGAATTAAGGGCGGCCTATCCTTTATCCTTGCATGGTGTCGGGCTATCGATTGGTGGCACTGACCCAATTGATGCAGCGCATCTTAAAAGGCTAAAGCAGCTCTGCGACACCTATCATCCGGTCAGCCTATCTGAGCATTTGGCATGGTCGGTACACGATGGGATTTTCCTGAATGACCTAATGCCAATGGTTTACGACGAGTCTAGCTTAACGCGGGTGATCTCTCGGATCGACCAAATCCAAGATTATCTTGGCTGTCGCTTGTTAATTGAAAATCCAGCACGCTACATCAAGTTTACAAACCACAGTGTGGATGAAGCTCATTTCTTGAAACAGATTGCGGAACGGACAGGTTGTGGTCTTTTGCTGGACATCACCAATCTTTATGTTTCCGCATTCAATCTTGGCTTCGATCCTATGCAGTATTTGAAAGATTTTCCTCTGCAAGGCATTGAAGAAATCCATTTGGCGGGACATTCAAAGAATCGCTTGGCAGATGGCGGATGGTTATTTTTAGATGACCACGGCTCACAGGTGTCCGAAGAAGTCTGGCTGCTATTTCAGAAGGTGGTTGACAGTATTGGTGCAAAACCAACGCTTATCGAATGGGACAATAATCTTCCGACTTGGCAAAGCCTTTGTTTAGAAGCCAATAAAGCGCGAGAAATTTTAGCGGATTCTGCCATTTTATTGCTTAGTCAAGGCGAATACTTATGAACCGCATGGAGCAAACACACTGGCTAACTGCCCTGTTTGACCCGAATAAAACACCTTTGGCGATGTTTGCTGAAGTGGATTCAGAACGCTTTCGGGTGTATCAAAACAACATAACCGTGAGCTTAATTGATAGCCTTGTCGATAGCTTTCCCGCACTGGTGCATTTACTGGGCGAAAATTATTTTCGGGCCGTCGCCAGGGAGTTTGTGCAGGCAAATCCCCCGCGTTCATCTGTCATGGCAGAGTATGGAACGCAGTTGCCCAGCTATTTAGAAGCATTTTTACCTTTAGAAAAGCTGCCTTATTTGGCGGATGTCGCCCGCCTGGAACTTGTAAGAATTGCTTGTTTTCATGCTGCGGATGCAACAACTTTAAGTGCGGAAGACGTTACTTCACTAAGTATTGACGCGCTGCTTTCGGCATCTTTTGTATTGAATCCTTCTTTACGACTGCTTGTTTCGGAACATCCTGTGTTCAAGCTTTGGCATAGCCAAATTCACGATAGTCGAATTCCCGAACTTGCTGATTGGCGGGGCGAAGAAGTGCTTTGCTTGCGTCGAAAAAACGTCGTCATCACTCAGCAACTTCAGCGCGGTGGGGCATTATTTTTAAAAGCATTAATGAATGGTCAAACATTGGAAGCGGCATGGCATGTGGCATCCACCGAAAATCCAGCGTTCAACCTGACAGAGGCGATCAGCTGTCTCATTCATGAGCCATTGATTGTAAGCATAATTCACTGAAAAACATTATTAGGATTTAACATGAGCACTGATCAATTTTGCAAACCATCGGCTTTAGATTCATATAGCCAACGTTATGGGGCAGCGGTTACTTGGCTGCAAGGTATTATTCCTGATGCGGCTTTATTACTATCCGCCCGACTATTTACAGCGGCGATATTTTTTCAATCAGGCCGAACCAAGATGAATGGCCTATCACTGAGCGAAAATACATTCTTCCTGTTTCAGGAAGAATATAGCCTGCCTTGGATAAATCCATACCTCGCCGCTTATGTCACTACATTTGCCGAACATCTACTTCCGATTTTGTTGGTGCTGGGTTGTGCCACTCGCGTGTCAGCACTCTTATTGTTAATGATGACGCTGGTCATCCAGCTATTTGTTTACCCCGACGCTTGGCCAACACATGGCACTTGGGCAACACTGTTATTGTTGCTGATTATCAAGGGCCCTGGGAATTGGGCAATTGATGTCAAACTGCTTGAGCAATGGCGCCGAACATGAACGTGTCGGTATAGTTGGATTTATCAACTGATGTTACGCACTCTCATTTTGTGAGACGGAAATAAACAATAATGAATCGCTATCGCGATGTTTTTTAAATCGGGTTCTCGCACCCGAAGGCGAGCTACTTTCTTTTGCGCCGCCAAAAGCAAGTAGCCAAAGAAAAGGCGGCCCGATCGCCGCTCATGTCTTGCGCTCCTCGCATTTGTCGGGGGACGGCAGAATGGGCTTCCTGCCCATCTGCCGCCGTGCGGCTTCCCTGCCGCGCCCCTTCGGGCTGTTCCCGACAAATACTGCGGTGCTCGACGCGGCAAACGGGCGAAAAGCGCGTTACTTCGTAACGTCAGTTATCAACAGTGAAAGAGCGGCATTATTCCTGAGCACGCAATTATTAATTGTTAACGCTGACCGTTCTTCTTTTTATTAAAACCACATAAAGTATAACCACGCCGTCTAGCACGGCTATGAATCTCAACCTACTATTTTGGAAAACGGTTATGGCTAGTGCATTTGCGGATATAACGTTCACACCCAGCGTTAAAGCAGCTCAAAGCTTATACGGCAGTCGCCAAGCTAATCTTGGTTTTGAGTCGTCTGAGGATAAGCGGAATCTTATTACTGAGCGAGAAGCTGAGTTTATTGCTGAACGTGACAGTTTTTATCAAGCTACGGTATCGGAATCAGACTGGCCCTATGTGCAGCATCGTGGCGGACCGAAAGGATTTTTAAAGGTTTTGGATGAGCGAACCATTGGCTTTGCGGATTTTCGTGGCAATGTTCAATATCTCAGTGTCGGCAACCTCAATGCCAATGACAGAATCGCTATGATTTTAATGGATTACTCCAATCGTAGACGGCTAAAAATATGGGGTAGAGCCCGAATCGTCCATGAAGCAGATGAACCGGACGTTATTGCACAGCTTGAAGTGGCGACCTACCGAGCGCGAGTCGAACGAGGCATTGTTATTCATGTCGAAGCGTTTGATTGGAATTGCCCGCAACATATCACGCCCCGATATTCAGAAAGCGAAGTCGACACGCTATTGGCCCCAATTCTTGAAGAAAACCGCTTGCTCAAAGCCGCCGCATTATCAACGCCTAAAACCGAGTTGACAGTGCTCGGCGATGGTCCGCTGGAACTGACCATTGTCGGCATCAAACAATTGACACCGCATATCAGGTCGTTTGAACTCAGAAGCCCCGCTGGCGACAATTTACCTGAATTCACCCCCGGGGCCCACCTTAGCGTGCCAGTAAGACTGAATGATGGCGAGATGTCGACGCGCCGTTATTCGATCTGTTCCGACCCGGCTCAGCAGCAAGTTTATGAAATTGCCGTATTGCGTGAAGAAAATGGCCAAGGCGGTTCTATCGCAGTGCATGAGCAATTTGGGTTGGGAATGCGTTTGCGGTGCAGTTTGCCAAAGAATGATTTCACACTTCACAGCGACAGTCGTCCCGCCATCCTCGTTGCCGGCGGTATCGGTATTACGCCAATCAAAGCCATGGCGCATGCCTTGCAAAGTCAGGGGCAAGAATTTCAGATTCACTATGCGGTGCGTAGCCTTAGAGAGGCCGCTTATTTGGAGCAGTTGGAGCAGTCATTTGGCGACCGTTTGACCGTTTATGCCTCGGATAAAAACCTGCGTCTGAATCCGAACACCCTGCTGTCAGGTTATTCACCAGAGGCCGTATTTTACCTATGTGGGCCCAACCGACTCATCGATGCCATTACTGCCGAAGCGATTTCGCAAGCGAAGGATCCCGACACTATTCGATTTGAACGCTTTGCAGCTATCACAACTAAAGCGGATCGCCCGATTGAAGTTGAGTTAAGGCGCTCACAGAAGGTGATTACAGTCGAAGCCGAGCAATCAATTCTTGATGCGGTGAGGATTGCGGGTATAGATGCACTTTACGACTGTCGCACGGGAAATTGCGGCACCTGCGCTGTCAAAGTCTTAGATGGCAATCCCGATCATAGGGATAGCGCATTGACGAAAGCGGAAAAAGAGCGTGCCGGGCTAATGTGTATTTGCGTATCCCGCGCCGATTCTGAACATCTGGTTATCGATTTATAAGGTAGAGGAATCAATAAGTTCAGCGATTCCGTAAAATTCAGGCAATCTCGGATTATCGGGGTATGCCAGGTATGTGGCAGCCTGAATAGCAGTGCTGCATCAACTTGGGTGGGCAAATCTCACCCGCTTTTCATCAAACCCTAAGGAAAATGTAATGAATACCCCCTCTGACATCCGCCCACCGTTACCCCCCTTTACTTACGAAACCGCTGTTCAAAAAGTACGTATGGCCGAAGACGGTTGGAACGGCCGCAATCCTGAAAAAGTCGCTTTAGCCTATACCATCGACAGCCAATGGCGTAATCGGGCCGAATTTCCGGTTGGCCGAGAGCAAATTATCGCGTTTCTTACCCAAAAATGGGCAAAAGAACACGAATATCGCTTAATAAAAGAGCTTTGGGCCTATGCAGGCAATCGAATCGCTGTCCGCTTTGCCTATGAATGGCACAATGACCAGGGCGATTGGTTCCGTTCTTACGGCAATGAAAATTGGGAATTTAACGAAGACGGTTTGATGCAGCGTCGCTATGCGTGTATCAATGATTTGCCTATCCATGAGTCCGAACGGAAATTCCATTGGCCGCAGGGTCGTCGTCCTGATGACCATCCTGGGCTGAGTGATCTGGGTTTTTAAAACCAAAAGCTATCCGCTTATTCGATCAGGCGAAAGATAGGATGTGGTTCGTAGCAATCATCTTGTTCCAGCGCCTGATTATCAATATCGCCAGCGGCTCCCAGTATTTTGTGGCAGTGACCGATTAAGGAAACCCTGAACACACAGAGCTTCCTTAAGTTTAGCTGCCTGTAAATCAAGCGCCTGGGCCACAGTCCAAACAATGTTCTAAAGGCAATGAACCCATTTTTAAATTGTGGCGCAATTGCCGCAAAGCGCTACGAACACCTTCCTCAATCACCGGGTGGTAAAAAGGACAATCCAACATGGCCTGGACTGTCATCTGCTGCTGAACTGCCCAAGCCAATAAATGACCGATATGTTCTGCGGCTGGGCCGATCATTTCCATGCCTAAAAATCGGCCGCTTCCTATTTCACCATAAACCCTTAACAGACCTTGGTTACAGCCCATCACGCGACTGCGACCTTGATCCTCAAAACTAACAGCACCTACCGAAAACGGAATACCGGACTCGATTAAGTCACGGTGGCTAGCGCCTGCCATAGCCATTTGAGGCGAGCTGAAGGCAATGAATAACGGAGCGCGACGTGGTCTAGCTCGTATGTCAGGATAGCGCCCGGCGTTATCCCCACAGATACGACCTGCGTCTGCCGCCTCATGAAGCAATGACCTATCGCCGCTAACATCACCCGCGATAAAGACATGGCTATGGCCAATCTGCCCCGTGGTGCGATCAAATAGTGGACGACCAGCGTCATCTATCGGCAATCCGGTATTTTCAAAGTTCAATCCCTGTAAATTTGGACGCCGACCGACTGTGGCCAGAACGTAGTCGAAATACTCTGAATTTGCTACACCGTTTTGGCTATAAGTAATCGCAACGCCTGCGCCATCCGGTCTAATCGTGACGGCTTGGGTATTTGGATCAAATTGATATTTGGCGCTAAACAGTTGCCGGGCATAATTTTTAACGATGGGGTCTGTCAGCGGGCCTATAGTCCCGTTTCGACCAAACTGGCGAACCCGAACACCCAAATGATGGAGTGCTTGCGCGAGTTCCAGCCCTACCACGCCGCCACCAAATACCGCAACGCTTGAGGGCAGATCAACCCAGTCAAACAAATCATCATTGACAATTAACCGATGCCCTAAATCATCTTTCCAACCTTCTGGGATTTCAGGTGATGAACCCGTAGCGATGACGATACGCTCTGCCACGACTATTGTGTGATTGTCGACCTGGAGTCGATGTGCGTCGAGGAATTTGGCTGATCCGTTTAGCCTGTGATCGTCAGGCCAGGACATCGCACTTTCCACTACAAAGCTGACAAAGCGATCACGTTCACTTCGGACTCGTGCCATGACAGCCGATCCGTTGATGCTTAGCTGCGTGGCCTTGACTCCGAACTGGCTAGCCTCGCGAACAGACTTAGCCGCCTCTGCGGCAGCGATAAGTAGCTTGCTCGGCATACAGCCCACGCGGGCACAGGTCGTGCCATAGGCCTTACCCTCGATAAGAATCAAATTGTCAGTATGTTCTCGGGCAGCACGGTAAGCGTTCATTCCGGCAGTACCAGCACCGATAATCGCAACTTCAACGTGGATTGTTTTCATTATTGTTCCTACTAGATAGAGAAACAGGGGGGCGGGTTACAGATTGTTGTCACGAACGTATGGGCTTTTTAAGTTCAACCTTCGGGAAATCAATATCAACGCAGATCGCTTTGTTAAGGATGTTGGTCAATAGATTCATGCCGACATGAACAATAATTTCCACAATCTCGGAATCCCTATAGCCAACCTTACGCACCGCATCAAACTCCGCACTGGTAATTTCGCCAGTGTTTTTAACCAAAGCGGAAGCAAAAGCGACTGCCGCTGATGATTTTGCGTCATGAGAACTACCTTGCCTATTCGCTGAGATTTCATCACCGGTTAGTCCCACTTTGCGCCCCGTGAAGCAGTGGGCCGATAAACAGTATTCTGAGCAAGTTTGTTGAGCGACCGCGATAGCAATGCGCTCACGGGTGCGTAGATCAAGCACGCCATGTTCAGCAATTTTATGCAAGCCTAAAAATGATTCTAGGGCGGCGGGTGAATGAGCCAGCACTCGAAGAAAATTTGGCACCATGCCCACCTGCACTTGAATCGCATCCAGCAAAGCTTTTTGTGCGGCGTTGGCAGCCTCATTTGTAACAGCATCAATACGGCTCATTGTTTAGTTCCTTTAGTTTTAGATTCAGATACGCGACTTTTTTGCTACATCAATTGGATGTTTTGCAAGTACGGGTATTTTTTCATCTTTCATTAATTAAAAGAATATGGAAAAATTACAATAAACAATTCCAATAAATGGAATTAATGAGGCGAGTTATGGATCGTTTACACTTGATGTCGGTTTTTGTCGCGGTGGCGGAAGAGGAAGGTTTTTCGGGCGGGTCAAGGCGTTTAGGTATGTCTCCGCCTGCTGTCACGCGGGCAATAGCCGGGCTTGAAGACCATCTAAAGGTTAAGCTATTTCATCGGACAACCCGCTTCGTTCGTATGACCGAAGCGGGTTTCCGATATTTGGAGGATGCCCGCCGCGTTATTGCTGCTGCGGATGAAGCTGACGAAGCCGCAGCGGGTATCAATGCAGAGCCACATGGACAGCTTGTGATCACAGCGTCCGTGCTATTCGGTCGCTTGTATGTCATACCTGGCATTGTTGAATACATGAAACGCTATCCTGAGATGGAAGTGTCCACCTTGTTTGTTGATCGTGTTGTGAATCTGTTGGAAGAAGGGGTTGATGTGGCTATTCGAATTGGTCATTTACCTGACTCTAGCTACAGGGCACAAAGAGTAGCTAAGGTACGCAGGGTGGTCTGTGCATCGCCCGACTATTTGGCTGAGCATGGCATTCCTCAATCTCCCGAAGAATTATCTGGGCATCAGATCATACTTGCTCGAGGGCTAAACCCATCAGGAGAAATTAGGTTTGTTAAGGACGATAGCCCGCTCACCGTGAAGGTTAAAGCTAAGCTGGTGACTGACATCGATTCCGCTATCACAGCCGCAGTGAATGGGCTTGGTATCACCAACCTGATTTCCTACCAAATTATTAACCAACTTACCGAAGGGTCGCTAAAACTGATACTGAGTGAATTCGAGCCTCAGTCAACACCAGTACATATCATGCACTGTGAAGGTCGCTACACTTCCGCAAAGATAAGAACCTTTATTGACCTGATGGCAGAGAGATTACGCGCAGAAACGTCATTGAATTAACAATTAAACCGGAGATTTTGCCCTTATTTAGAACAGCTGCTTTAAAACTGATTTATATCTTGGGAATCAGCCGCTTACCAATGAGACGCTCAATCTCAGCAGCAATTGCCAACAAACTGGCATCGCTTCCGACAGCACTAAACACGGTAATGCCGAAGGGAACGCCAATACTGTCAATGCCTACAGGAATAGACACGACGGGGGCACCTGCCTTACCAGTGTACTTTGCAGCAGCCCCCATCGGGGCAATCAGAATGTCAGCATCATGCTTTGCCAACGCAGCATCAATACCTTGATGGCGCGACAAAAAAATGTCCATATCGCGATCAGCACGATAGGCCGGATCATCCAGTCCGCGAGTGGCTTCTGCGGCAATGAGAAGAGACTGACCGTAAGGAATGGCATCAGGGTGATCCTCATTCCACGCGATGAGTTCGGCTAACGAACCTATGGCACAAGGCGCATCATTGTCCTCAAAGAAAGCGTTGAGTGCTGCCTTGAATTCCGTGCGAAACACGCATGAACGGATGTCCTGTAACTGCTCTGCGCTAGGAAGCTCGCAGGGGTCTATGATCGTTGCACCAGCCCTGGATAGGCGGGATAAACAATTTTCAAACAGGGGCATTACCTGCTCAAATTCAGGGCGATTCGTGAGATGTTTGCGAGGGACACCGATACGTACACCTGCAAGGTTTAAATGGCGAAGCTTGCTAATTGAGGTACACACTGGGAGCAATGACAAGGTATCTCTACAATCCGCACCCACTAAAATAGACGCAACCAGTGCAGCATCACCCACATTCCGAGTCATCGGTCCAGGCGAATCTTGGCTAGGCACCAGTGGAAAAATTCCGGCACGACTCACCATTCCAATGCTGGGCTTATAGCCGACTATTGAGGAATAGGCGGCAGGTGTTTGGATTGAATTTTGAGTTTCGGTGCCGATAGCAAACATAGCAAGCGACGCGGAAACTGCCGCTGCTGAACCCACGCTCGAACCTTGCCCTCTACCGTAATCCATGCCATGCGGGTTTCGCACCACCCCACCCGCGCCGCTGAAACCGGACGGCATAACATCAGAGACATAGTCAGCGAATTCAGTCAGGTTGGTCTTGCCAATGATAATCGCGCCGGCTTGGCGTAGCCTGCTTACTATTGTTGCCTCGCGTTGCGACTTAAAAGTGGCTAAGGCGGCAGCTCCGGCACTGGATGACATACCATCGGCAGTAAGAATATTGTCCTTGAGCAGTACCGGAATGCCATGTAGTGGACCGCACACTCGGCCTTTGGCCAGCAAGCTATCGGCATTTTGAGCATCGTCAATTGCCCGCGCTGATACCTCACGAACTGCGTTAATGGCTTTCCCAGATTGATTGAGCGAGTCAATGCGCGATAAAAACCAATCAACCGCCTCTTCAATTGACAGGTGTCTATTCAGGAAATTTGCGCGTAATTCGGTGATGGATCCTTCCGTGAGTAACAGATCAATATTGGAGTCGTTCATAAAAATAATACCGATATTTAAGGGGTTTACGTCTAATAAATCACAAAGGCTTTAACGTTGTTCGACTAAAGAAGTTCTGAACTGCCACGTGCTGTTTGAGATAACATACATAAGGAAGTGCTGAACTAATCGATTCCCATCATGCCATTCGTCAAGCTCATGACAGGCTTCGATAATCTGCTCCATGCGTTGCTCTACCTCCTGCATCCATGCAGTCGAGCACGTACGTAATCAGTTAGTTACCATTCGGCTTCGACTGCATGGACAGATAGTTGCTTCTGCAATTTTTTGCATTCGCCACATCCTTGTGGATTAGCAACGCACGGAGCATTTGTCGAAGGCTTTATTCAGTGATTCCATAACAACTTGGATTGGCTACGAATGCAATTACTTTAGGCATAGGTTGTAACTATAGCGGAATATCGCTCTTGGGTTGTTTTCAGTTAACCATGGTAAGCGCCAGATGATGGCAGCGATTCGTGCAAAGCCGATAGCACATGTTGCTGAGCACCGCTAGGAACACACCCAATCAATTGGGTGAAGCCCTGCTAGTACTTAGTCATTCTTGAAATGTCGGGTAAATAATTTGAGCGGCGTCAAAATGAAGTTGACTGGGTACTAGCTGACCGCTTGGCAATCTTCTGCGAATTTTGCAGGCAAAGTCGGTTGGCACACTTGGCTAATACACTTACACCAGCGTCCAAGCGCACAGACGGCATCAACACCAAGGTGAAGAAAATGCTGGCTTGGCTGTAAGGATTCCGATGGCTATGCGACTAATGGAAAACCCCTTTGTCATTACCCAGCATCTTATAGAGAATAGCTTATGACTCCAGCACGCATCGCGCTATTGGTTTTTATTGTGGCCTTAATTGCCGCGTTTTTCAGCTTCGATTTACAGAATTACTTGACCCTGGAAACCCTGAAGACACAACAAGCCGCGATTGCCAGCTATCGCAACGACCATCCCGGTATGGCGATTGCGGTTTACGGCCTCATTTATGTCGCGGTGACTGGCCTATCGCTGCCGGGAGCAGCCATGCTTACTTTAGCGGGAGGCGCGGTATTTGGATTATTGTGGGGGATGGTGATTGTGTCTTTTGCCTCCAGCATCGGCGCGACCCTGGCTTTTTTAGCCGCCCGCTTTTTGTTCCGTGAAGCCGTTAAGGCAAAATTTGCCGACCGCCTGCAAGCCATCGACGCGGGCATCGCCAAAGAAGGCGGCCTGTATTTGTTCACCCTAAGATTGCTGCCGATTTTTCCGTTCTTTATGATTAACCTGGCTATGGGTTTAACCAACCTGAAAACTTCAACGTTTTATTGGGTTAGTCAGGTCGGTATGCTGGCGGGTACGCTGGTGTATGTCAACGCGGGTACGCAGTTGGGGCAACTGGAATCGCTGGCGGGCATTCTGTCGCCCGGATTGCTGGGTTCGTTTGTGCTGTTGGGTGTTTTCCCGCTGCTCGCCAATAAAATTGTTGCCGCCGTCAAAGCCAACAAAATCTATGCAAAATGGACTAAGCCAACGCATTTTGACAACAATATCGTCGTGATCGGCGCCGGTTCAGGCGGCTTGGTCACGTCTTACATCGCCGCTGCCGTCAAAGCTAAAGTCACCTTGGTTGAAAAACATAAAATGGGCGGCGATTGCCTGAATAGCGGTTGCGTGCCGTCAAAAGCCCTAATCCGCTCCGCTAAATGGCTTGCCCATTTCAAAAGGGCGGCGGAATTTGGCATCAAAAAAGCCGATGTTGACTTTGATTTTGCCGATGTCATGGAACGGGTGCAGGCGGTCATCAAAACCATCGAACCGCACGATTCGGTGCAACGTTATTCCGATTTAGGCGTTACTGTGATCGAAGGTGAAGCCAAAATTATTTCACCCTGGGAAGTACGGGTAAGCACAGACGGAAAAACCCATACCCTCACCACTCGCGCCATCGTCATCGCTGCCGGCGCACGCCCGTTGGTGCCGCCGATTCCGGGTATTGAAACCATCGGCTATCTGACTTCCGACAGCATCTGGGCCTTGCGCGAATTGCCCAAACGTCTGCTGGTGGTGGGCGGCGGGCCGATTGGTAGCGAACTGGCGCAAAGCTTCGCCCGTTTCGGCAGTGATGTAACGCAAGTGGAAAAAGCGCCGCGCTTGCTCGTCCGCGAAGACAGTGATGTCTCGGACATCGTTATGGCGAAATTCCGTCAGGAAGGCATTAAGGTACTGGTCGGGCATACTGCCCAGGAATTCATCATCGACAATGGCGAAAAAATATTGCTGGCCGAACACCAAGGCGAAGTGGTGCGGATTGCGTTCGACCAAGTCTTGTTGGCTATCGGCCGAGTTGCCAATACCCAAGGCTATGGCTTGGAAGCGTTGGGGATTGAAGTATCCACTACAGGCACGGTTGCCGTTAATGATTTCCAGGAGACCAATTACCCGAACATTTTTGCCGTCGGTGATGTTGCAGGCCCCTACCAATTTACCCATACCGCCGCCCATCAGGCGTGGTATGCCGCCGTCAACGCGCTGTTCGGTAGTTTCAAAAAATTCCGCACCGATTATTCGGTGATCCCGTGGTCCACCTTTATTGATCCTGAAGTCGCCAGGGTCGGCCTCAATGAACAGGAAGCCACCGAACAAGGCATTGCTTACGAAACCAGCACTTATCATATTAACGATTTGGATCGCGCCATTGCCGATGGCGAAGCCCACGGATTTGTTAAAGTGCTGACGCCGCCAGGCAAAGATCGGATTCTTGGCGTAACCATCGTTGGCGAACATGCGGGCGACTTGCTGGCTGAGTTTGTCTTGGCGATGAAGTATAAGATTGGCTTGAACAAATTGCTGGGCACTATCCATATCTATCCGACCCTAGCGGAAGCGAACAAATATGTCGCGGGGGTTTGGAAACGCAAGCATACGCCGCCAGGTTTATTGCTGTGGGTCGCCCGTTTCCATGACTGGCGACGCGGTTGATAGCCGGAGGCAGCTAAGCGCCGATACTTGGCTGCATCAACACTTATCGTCAATTTAAGCGAGGTAAAGATGAAACATTATTCGCTGTTGCTATTCCTGATATGGGCGTTACATCAGGTAGCGGTTGCTGATGACAATCTACCCATCGGCGAATTCAGCCGCAACAATCTGGAGGGTTGGCAGGCTACCACGCGCAATCATGCTTCCAAGCCCCCAAACCTGTGCTGGCGTGACTAAGCCCTTATCATGCCTAGCGGCGTAACATTTGCGGAATAAGGATCAAACTATGGCTTTCCAACTCAGTATCATCATCCCGGTGCTTAACGAAGCCGAGCACCTTGCAGGCACACTACACACCTTGCAACATTTACGCAGCTGTTGCCAGTTACTGGTAGTTGATGGCGGCAGTCAAGACACCAGCCCGATAATCGCCGAACCGCTAGTGGATAAGGTCATCTTCAGTCCACGCGGTCGGGCCCAGCAAATGAATGCAGGTGCAGTGCTGGCTGAAGCCGATATATTGCTGTTTCTACATGCCGATACCCGCTTGCCGGACGAGGCGGCCCATTTGGTTAGCCAGGCGGTTGCCGAAGGTTTTCACTGGGGCCGTTTCGATGTGGCATTCGATAACGCTAAGCCTATTTTCAAACTAATTGCCTTTATGATGAACCAGCGTTCGCGGCTGACTGGCATCGCCACCGGCGACCAATGCCTATTCATGACCCGGCAGGCTTTTCACGCGGTAGGCGGGTTTCCGCCGATTGCCCTGATGGAAGATATTGCCATCAGCAACAAATTGAACAAACTGGGCAAGCCCTGTTGTTTAAAATCCAAGGTAGTGACTTCGGCCCGGCGCTGGTTGCAGCAGGGTATATACAAAACCATCCTGCTGATGTGGTGGCTACGGTTAGCTTATTTTTTCGGTGCCGATCCTGACAGATTGGCAATGCGTTATTACGGGAGAAGGTAATGGAAGCCATGCTTCGCTTCGGTGTGTTCGCCGCTATTTTATTGTTGATGATGACATGGGAAATACTACAGCCAAGGCGGCATTTGAGTAGGCCACGACACCGCCGCTGGCCTATTAATCTCGGCTTGGCGGCGTTGAATGTCGCTGTGCTGCGGGTCAGTCTAGGCGCAGCGGCGTGGCTGGCTGCACACTGGGCCGCTGGACAACAGCTAGGCCTGTTCAATAACCTGCTGATGCCCGCTGGGCTAACTATCCTGCTGAGCTTGTTGTTGCTGGATTTGGCGATTTACGCGCAACATGTTGCCGCCCACCGTTGGCGCTGGTTATGGCGCTTGCATCAAGTGCATCACAGTGATTTGGATTTCGACACCACCACTGCGGTGCGTTTTCATCCGCTGGAAATCCTATTGTCGATGCTCTACAAAGTCCTTTGGGTAGTCGCGCTAGGTGCACCACCGATAGCAGTGATGGTTTTTGAAATTATCTTGAACGCTTGCGCCTTGTTCAATCACGGCAATGTCAGCCTGCCACCCGCATTCGAGAAAACCTTACGCTGGCTGTTGGTTACGCCAGATATGCACCGGATCCATCATTCGACGCGACCCGCCGAAACCGACAGCAATTATGGCTTTTCGCTGTCATGCTGGGACCGGCTGTTTAAGACCTATTGCCGTCAAGCACAACAACCACAAACTGAGATGGCGATAGGCTTGAACGGTTTCCGCGATGCACAGGCATTGGGGCTGGTGCAATTGCTATTGATGCCGTTCCGCCCTTTACGTAAGCGTTAACCCATGTCAGGTGTTTTCCCTGATAACGTACTTGCAATGACTTATTATTTCCGTTCACGCTTATGGTGGTGTAAAGCCGACTTTTAAGGAATCGCTGAACAAAGCCTTCGAGAAGCTCTCGACAACTGCTCCATGCGTTGCTAAGCCACAAGGACGTGGCGAATGCAGAAAACGTAGGAGCAGTTTTCTGTCTACCTCCTACATGACCCACAGGGATGTGGTAAATGCAGATAGTGCAGGAGCAACTATCTGTCCATGCAGTCGAGACCGAACGGTAACCAATTGATTCTATATTTATTTGTTGTGAGCCGGAATGATGGTCATGGTGATGCCACCCAGTATTAATACCCCCACTATCAGGAAATTTAAGCTGACTGGTTCTCCCAGAAATAGGATGCCTCCTATTGCAACCAACACAGGTACACTTAGTTGCACAGTAGCGGCATGGATGGCGGACAATCCACGCAGGGCTTGATACCACAAGGCATAACCGACACCGGATGCCAATGCCCCGGAAAGCACCGCCAAGACAATACCCAGGGTATCAAATAAAATGTCCGCCCACTCAACCAAGCTAAACAAAACGGCAAAGCCAACGGCACAGCAGAAATTGCTTGTTGTCATAGCAAGCGGATCGCCCACACCGCGCCCACGTAGTGAATAAACACCCCAAGCCATACCAGCAGCCAACATCAGCATAGAAGCTCCAGGCCATGCTGTTGAAAATCCCGGCGACAATAGCGCGAGCAATCCGCCAAATGCCATAACCCCCCCCACCGTTTGCCGCTTGCACAAGCGTTCCCCGCGCCAAAACCCATAGCCAATCATGGTGGCTTGCACCGCCCCAAATAACAATAATGCCCCTGTTGCAGCGGGAAGCCGGACATAGGCCAGAGAAAAACCCGCCATATACACAAACAAGGCCAAGCCGGACAGCCAATCGCCCCGATATGGGGAACGACTGCCACGGCGGTTGACAAGCAATAACAATATGGCGGTGCCGGAAAAAAGCCGGACTAACGTAAAACTGGCGGGATCGATATGACCTTGTTGTAAAGCCAATCGGCACAACAAAGAATTGCCCGCAAATGCCAGTATCGATAGCAAGGTCAAAAATGCAAGTTGAAGGCGTGGCATGATTTTTTAGGGTGGCTATAAAGTTTTTTTAGCCGCCATCAACAAATTCACCCGCTGCAACAATTCCGCCTCCGACCACGGCTTGGGCAGATAAGCGTCAATACCCACGGCTAATGCTTGTTGGCGATGTTTGTCGCTGGAGCGCGAGCTTATCATCAAAATCGGTAGATTTTCGGTGTCCGCTTGGTTTTTCAATAACGCCGCCAGTTCCAAGCCGTTCATGCGCGGCATTTCCAAATCGGTGACCAGCACGTCCGGGCGGTTGTGTTGCAGCTGTTTGAGCGCGTCCACGCCATCAACGGCGGTGATGACTTGATAGCCGCTGTCGCGTAGCGTGTCGGCGGTGGTTTGGCGGGCGCTTAAGGAATCGTCCACCACCAAAATCAGCGGCGGTTTGGGTGCGCTGGTGCTTAGGGCGTGCGGGTTGAGTTTGCCAGTCAGACGTTGGTGACGGATTAACACGGGCAAATCCAGCACGGGGGCGACCGCACCATTACTCAGGGTGATTGCACCCGTTAAGCCGGGTATCGTGGGTAAATAAGGGCTTAAGCTTTTCTGCACCACTTCGCGGTGACCTACAATTGTCGTCACCTGCACGGCGACCTGCTCGTCAGTTGATAATTGCACTAGCATGACACCTGCACGGGCGCGTTTGGTGGCGGGCAAGAGGGGTTTTTGCCATAAGTTTTCCAGCCGATAAAGAGGATAGTGGTGGTCGTCATGCCGGAAGCGGTCGGTCTCTGCGGCATTTACCATCAGCACTTGGTGGATGCCGTAACCGCTGAGGGCGACTATTTCGCCGCCACAGGCCACCAGCAACACCTTGACCAGCAAGGCACTGGACGGCAAGATCAAGGTAAAGCAGCAGCCTTGCCCCGGTTGGGAGTGGATATCCAATGCACCTTGCAGACGGCTGATGTCTTGGTTGACCACGTCCATGCCGATACCGCGCCCGGACAATTCGGTGGCGGTGCTGCGGGTGGAAAAGCCGGGCAGCAAGATTAGGCGGTCGATTTCGCTATCGCTCAGTACGGTGCCGTTGTCTAGCAAGCCTTTGCTTATGGCGCTACGGCGCACGGCGGCGCGGTCTATGCCTTGACCGTCATCTTGGCAGGTCACGGTCAGCTGGTGATGTTCATGATGGAAGCTGAGGGTGATCTGTCCTCTTTCAGGTTTGCCAGCAGCTAGGCGTTGTTCCGGTGTTTCCAATCCGTGATCGATGGCGTTGCGGAGCAGGTGCATCAAGGGGTCCGCCAGTTGTGCCAGCAGTTGGTTGTCCAGCAGCGTGTCTGCTCCCAACAAGTGCAGTTCGGCGTGTTTGCCGCTCAGACGCTCGGCTTGGCGGACGCTGCGTTGCCAACGTGCCGCTAGGCTATCGGCGGCGACCAAGCGGCTGTCCAGCACGGTTTGCAAGGTGGCCTGATGCCATTGGCTGAAATCAGCCAAGCTGTTGTGGCTTTGCCGTGCCAACGCCAAGGCGGTTTTTTCCGTTTGGAAACTGTCGGCAACGGTTTCGTACAGTTGCGGCAATAGGCTTTGCCAGTCTGCAAACTGTTGCATTTCCAAGCTATCGAATTCATCTGTGTCGATGTCGGCGATGTGTTGTTGCGGGTTAGCCAAGCTGTGTTCCAGTTCTGCTAGTAGCCGAAGTTGCTGTTGATAATGGCGGCGATGGCCTTGCAAGAGCGTTTTTAGTTGTTGGTTTTGGGCGCGTAATTGCGCCAGCAAGCCATGCTGTTCACCGACTAAGCGCAGCAACTCGTCCAATAATGGCAGCGGTACGCGGACGAATGTGACATCACTGGCTGCGTCTGGTTGGCTAGGTGTTGGCTTGGCTGCGGGCGCGGATTCTGGCGTTTCCGGCAGTGGCGGCCTGTCGCCAGTATCGCCGGATTCGGGTAGCCCCCCGTTTTGTAGCCGATACGCCTGATCCAGCACCTGTTGCAAAACGGTAATGCTGCCGACCGGTGCCGCTTGTTGCTGCACCATCGCTTCCGCCCAAGCCGCCAAGCTGTCGGCACTTTGCAGCAAACAGGCCAGCAGTTCGGCATCGGGTGTTAAGCCGTTTTTGTCCAGGCTTTCAAACAGGTCTTCCAAATGATGGGTTAGATTGACGATGCCTTGGCAACCCACCATAGCCGCCAAGCCTTTCAGGGTATGCGCCTGGCGTTGCGCGGTGCGGAGCTGTTCGGGTTCTGGGCGGTGCTGGTAGCGGTTCAGCGTCACCGCCAGTTGTTCTGTCAAGGGCGGCAATTCGTCCAACACCATTGCCAGCAATTTCGGATCAACGTCGCTTGCCAGTGCCAGTGCAACATCGGCTTCGCAGGCAATTTGCCGTTCGCTAGCTTGCGTAATGGCAGGGCAAACCTGTTGTAGGCCGATAGCCAGTTCTGCTGCGCTGTCGTCATCCAGACAATAAGGCCATTCGGGGCTGGCGAAAACTGTCAGCAAAGCGTTCTGGCAAGCCGCGTCATCCGGTTGGCGGCAATAGCCTGATAGCAATAGCAAAGCTTGCCCTAGCAACTGGCTACCGTCGTCGCTTAAGGCTTCCGGGTCGTCCACAAAGATTGCCACGTTGTCAGCCAACAGCTGCACCAGTTGCAGCAACGCCGTCCATTCCAGCAAGGCCGCCGCATTGGCGATGGGCGGCAAGGCAGCACTCAGGTTATTGAGGTCGGGCTGCGCTTGCCAGTGTTGGTAATGGTTTTGCCATTGTTCGGCGATCATGACCCGTGAGGCTGGATCAACGGCGGCAATTGCTTGGGCATTTGACGGCTGAGGCGTAGCCATTGTTTAAGCCTCCGCCAGCTTAAATTGGGCTATCGCCGTTTGCAGCAGCGCGGCGGCGGACACCAGCGTTTCTGATAACTGGGTTTGTTGGTGCATTTTGGTGTTGGTAGCGGACGCGCTGGCATCAATGCTGACGGCGCGGAAGCGCAGTTGTTCGGCGACTTCGGTTTGTTCGCTGGCTTGGCGGGCGATATGCGCGACGGCGTTGACCAGCGATTCGGTGTTGCTGCGCGTGGTTTGCATGGTGTCGCCCGCTTGTTGCGCTAGTTGCGTACCCACTACGACATCGCCGATCACGGTGTTGATGGCCTGCATGGTGTCGGCGGTTTCCAGTTGGATGTTGTTGACCAAGCCTTCAATGTCGGCGGCGGCCTCGCGGGAGTTTTCTGCCAAGCGTTGCACTTCGTCCACCACCACCATCAGGCCTTTGCCCGCTATGCCAGCCGAGGATGCCTGCATACTGGCGTTCAGCGACAAAATGTGGGTGCGTTCGGAAAAATTGTCCAGCAATTTGACGATGCCGCCAATTTCTTGCGAACGTTCGCCCAAGCGTTTTATTTTCTTTTCGGCCTCTTGGATGGTGGTGCGGATTTTGTTGATGCTGGCAAGGGTTTGGTTGACCGATAGTGTCGCCGCTTCGGTACTGTGGATGGTTTCTTGGGAGATCGCGCCGGCATTTTGCGCCAAACCGAAAATGCTGTGCAGTGCGGTGACCGCTTGGTTCAATCCGATGAGGGTTTGGGCGATTTCCTGTTGTTCCAGATGTGCCGCAGCCATCACGTCCGAGGCTTGGGTTTTGACTGACAACGAGGTTTCGGCGACATCATTAGCCACTTGGCGCACACCTTGTAAAACCCCGGCGAACGATTCTGCCAGGCGGTTGACCGAGTCGGACACCACGCCCGTGACATCGGCTGCGACCGGGACGCGCACGGTCAAATCGCGCTCGCCCAGCCGGAACAGGTTTTCCAGCAAGGCGACGATGGAGCGGTTAAGTTCGACATTTTCCCGCTCCTTGTCGGTCAGGGCTTGGATACGCTCATCGAGCAGACGGTTGAGCGTGCTTGCCAAACGTCCTAGCTCATCACGGCTGTGGATGTGGCTGCGGGCAGCCATATCACCGTCGGCAAGGCGGCGAATGGTTTCATGAAGCGTGGCGACGGGCCTTAACACGCCGTAGCGGATGATGAAGCTAGCCAGCACTAAGATCACTAATATGGCGGCAACGGCAAGGCTAAAACGATCCAGCATCGCTTGTTGTTGCTGTCCGTAAGCGGCATTGTCTTCCGCTTGGTAGTTTTGCTTGATTTGGTAAAAACGTTCCATCAACGGCGACAAGGCGGCAATGGTGGCTTCCATGCCCATGCGCCATTGCCCTTGTTGCGGGTCATTGGTTTTTGCCGTGGCGCTGCGGTGGAAATCGTCCTGATAGCGGTTTAAGTGTTGCTGGATGTTGTCCACCACGCTGCGGTCGGCCTCGGTACGCAGTTGCCCGCTGATTAAATTTAGAGCTTCCTCAACTTTACCCATGCTCAATTCAAAGGCATCCACTTGTTTCGGGTCTTTGCCCAGTTGGAAATCTTTGTCGGCATTGCGGGCTTCCAAGGCGTTGATGGTCACGGCATCGACCAAATTGGACAAGGTGTTCAGCTGGTTATTGCGTGCCAAAGCTTGCCCGTTCAGGCTTAAGGTTTGTTGGTAATTCAGCCCCAATGCCAACAGCCCGGCACTCAAGAATCCGGCTACCAGCAAAAATTTTATCGGCAAACGAAGGTCGCCGAACCAGAAAAGTAAACGCATGGGAAAACTCCACAGATTGAAGTTAAGCGGTTGAAATTAAGAAGTTGATGGTGTCTGCGCGTAAAAACTTGCCAAGCTTTTTAAGCGCGTTAATAAATCCTTGTAAGCCACTTCTAACCAGATTTCTGCGCCGTCATAAAAGCCACCGAGCACATAAGGCTTAAGCCAAGGCGGTGCCGTCACTTCGGCAAGTGGCAAGGCTTGCAAGTTTGTTAAGACTTGCGGGTAGCCCTGACAACTGAGTGCCCAATAGGCCGGGGTATGGCCTAAGATCACAACGCGCCGGGGCTGATGGGTAGGCGGTGCGCCTGACAACACCGCCCAATCAAATACCGGCACGACATTGCCGCGCCAATTGCATAGCCCTAAGCACCAATCGGGTTGATAAGCCAAGGCGGTAATGTCTGGCTTCATGAGCAATTCGGCAGGAGGGTCTTGGGGCAATAACAGCCGCCAAGTGCCTATCGGTATGCCGTGGCGCAAGTCTGCGGACTGATCGCCCGTTATTTCAAGGTTTGCCGCCATCTCAGTCTAACCTCGCCAATTCCGCCAAAATCTGGGCATCGCTGTAAGGCTTGCCAATCAAGGTACAAGCACCGAGCAATTGCGCCCAGACCTGGTCAGCTTGCTGGTTTTTTTGCGAGACGATGATGACTGGGATATGCCGTGTTTCTGCTGCCGTGGTCAGTTGCCGACAGGCGCAAAAACCGTCCATTTCTGGCATCAGCACATCCAGAAAAATCAAATCCGGTCGATGCAAATGCGCCTTCGCCAAACCTGCTACGCCATTGTCTGCGGTTATGAGTTGTAGAGGCCGACCGGAATTTTGCAAGATGTCCAGCAACCGTTGCTGGTCCGAGGTGCTGTCTTCTATGACTAGTATGGTTTTGCTCATATCAGCTTCGCTATTGTTAATGATGGGTGATATTGGGTTGACGTGGCGTAACACTGGCTTGCCCTATACTTTAAGCACTCACATTTTCGGTTTTTAGGTAGGGTACGCTGTGCGTACCTTTTTTATTGATTGTTAACGATTATTTATAAAGGTACGCACAGCGTACCCTACAATTAAGTCGCCACTTCCTCCGCCTGTTGCGCCAACCATTTGGTGATGCGGAGCATGGTTTTCTGGAACTGGTCGGGAACAATCGGCTTGGTCAGATAGGTTGTGCAACCGGCAATTACGCCTTTCACTTCGTCCATCGGTGAGGTTTTTGACGACAACATGATGATGGGCAGTTTTTTCAGGGCCGGACGCTGGCGCAAGCGGCTACAGGTTTCAAAACCGTCCAGCCCCGGCATCATGATGTCCAAAAAAATCAAGTCGTAAGGCTGTGCCAAGGTTTGTTCCAAAGCCGCTTCGCCGCTATCGGCAAAATCAATCTGCAAGGCTTCTGCCAATTTGCCTAGCTCCAATGCCAAGGCTTGCTGCATAGCGGGGCTGTCATCCACCACCAACACCCGGTAACTGGGCTGTGTCGCGTTAGAACTGACCGGATTGGGCGGCATGGCTTCCGCTATAGCGGTCTCTGGCGGCGCAGTGCCAATGCTGTCCAACACCCGCAACACCCGCGAGGCAATCAGCGGATACGGAATATGCACTTGACCTTGTTGTGGCGGCTTAGGCGAGACCACGGCAAGCACGCAGCCAGCGTTAGCCAATGGCGCTAATGCGGCATCCGCCAAGCCCGCTTCGCCAAACACCATGACCATAGCGGGTGGCTTATCGGGGTCAAAATCTTGCAAGGTGTAAATTGAGTTTTTGCTTAATTGCAGCAATTTGGCCAATTTGGCCTGTTCATGGGGCGGAAAGCCCAAGGTGCTGATATTCATCGCCGTCTCCTTCGCCTAGTGGCATTTTGGAAAGCATTATCATGATTAAATAGCGGCTTGGCTAATCACGTTTATTTGATATTTGCGTGATAATTTCGTGATACTTGCCCTCGATAATGAGTCTCGATCTTACCGATCAACGTCTTTTTTAAATTGGGGAATGCAATGAAAACATCCGCTATTCAACTCATCGCGTTGGTGATTGGCCTAGCCGTCGCCACCTCGGTGCTTGCCTCCGGCTCTTACAGCATCAGCGGTGGCGACCAAGCCAACCAATCATATAATCTCGGCAAATCGGCGTTTTACCGCAAATTGGCGTGTTCCAGTTGCCCGTTGGCAGGTCAAGATATTGACCAAGCTAAAGCCGCCGAAGTGATGGCGCAATTGGGACAAGCCAATGAATGGGCACAACAGCTGTCCGCTACCGAGCGCGACGCGGCTGTGGTGTATCTAAAACGCCGCTATAAATTGGATTAACGGGGAAATATCATGAACAAACAACGCATTTTCACAGCACTAGCCCTCTTGGCAGTGGCACAAACAGCATCCGCCGAGAGCAATCCGTGGTTGCCTGAACCGAATGCCATCAATGGTTCGGTGTCTTACGTTTACCAAACCACCGACCGTTTCTTCTTGGGCAACAAATTGACCAAATTACCTGAAGAATTGTCGCAGCACACGGTCAATTTTTATGGCGAATATGGCTTAACCGACAGTATCGCCTTTGATGCCAGCTTAGGTTATTCGTCCAGCGATTTTATCGGCACACCGCCTGACGGCCCGGCACCGTTCGGGGCAAGCCTTGATGGTTTGACCGACACCCATCTGGGTGCACGCTGGCGGGCTTTGGATGAATTTATCGACGCACCGCTGACGGTCACCTTCCGGGCGGGTGGCATTGTTCGGGGCGATTACCAAGTCGGGGCGTTAAATGCTATTGGCGATGGGGCATCGGGCGGCGAATTTTCGGCCTTGTTTGGGCGGTATTTTGATAACGGCTTGTCCTTATCCAGCGAGATAGGCTACCGCACTTTTGAAGGCCAGGTGCCGGACAATTTTTTTGCTAGCCTGAAAGGTAACTATGCCCTCACTACTAAAGCCAGCATCGGCATTAACTACCAAATACAGGAATCCTTAAGCGGCATCGACATTGGCGCACCGGGCTTCACCTTTGCCCGCTTCCCCGGCACTGATGAAGATTATCAAATTTTAGGCGGCAACCTGAGTTACCAACTGACACCGTCCACTTCTGTTACGGTGGTCTATGCCGGGATTGTCGATGGGCGCAACACCTCCTACCATGATTTGACAGGCATTAATCTGGGTTTCGGTTTTTAGGCGGGCGCTCTCATGTACCAACAATTGCATATCACCGCCATCATTCCGGCCTTAAACGAGGAACTGGCAATCAGCCAAGTGGTACAGGGCTTGTTGGCTTTGCAGGATATTTCCGGCAGACCGATAGTGGACACCGTCATCGTCGCCGACAACGGCAGTACCGATGCCACCGCCGCCTTAGCGAAAGCTGCCGGGGCCCAGGTCGTGTTTGAACCACGGCGCGGTTATGGTTCGGCCTGTTTGGCGGCTATCGACCAAATCACCGCCACTGATGTGGTGGTGTTTGTTGATGGCGACGGTTCGGTTAATAGCCAACAACTAGGTTATTTGCTGGCGCATATTGCCAACGGTGCCGACTTAGTGATCGGTTCGCGCAGCTTAGGCTATATCCAAGCGGGGGCAATGACTTGGGCGCAACGGGTTGGTACAGTGCTGGTGGCGACGGTCATCGGTTGGTTGTGGTCAGCAAAAGTCAGCGATTTGGGGCCGTTCCGCGCTATCCGTGATCCGGCTTTGCAAGCCTTAGCCATGCAAGACACCGCTTATGGTTGGACGGTGGAAATGCAAGTAAAAGCCTTGCAATTGGATTTTACGGTCGTGGAAATCCCGGTGGATTGTTTAGTGCGGCTAGGCAAGTCTAAAATCAGCGGCACGGTGCGCGGTGTGTTCGGTGCGGCTATCGGCATGTTGGGTATGGTGTTGCGCTTGCGTTGGCGGCAATGGCGGGGCAGCTTGTGGTTTGATAGTCCTTCAACAACTTATCCACTGGATTTGCCACGCTGAACAGACTGCCGTTTTGGAAGCACGAAACCCATAAACCACGACAAAACGATGTCATATTGACTGAATTAGTACTCCGTCAATCTTGAATTGTCGGTAATGGTTTTTGTAGGTGCGGATTTATCCGCACAGGGCGAATGAATTCGCCCCTACAACCCTTCAAAACAGGATTGACTGAGTACTAAACCCAACAGGTCTTGAGGGGCAAGCCGCGTTTTCCCCCAATTTTTCCCGCCTTGCCAGATAAGAACTTAATCCCACTATTCATCTGCCCACTCACCGCATCATTTATGAATCTACTCACATCATACGCCCGTTGGTTACATCTGCGTTGGCCTGCGGGTATCCCCGAAGCGTTGCCGGAAACCGGCCCTGAAGGTTTGACGGCGGTCAACGGCATCCGTATTGCCGGGGATTTATTGGGCATTCCGCTGCTGAAATTCGCGGTCGATTCCGGTGCCAAGGCGGTGCAGGCGTTTATCGACGAACAAGCGTTTATAGAACCCTGCAAAAAGCATCCTGACACTTACGATTTAGCCATTATCGGTGGCGGCGTGGCAGGTTTGTCGGCGGCGTTGGCGGCGCACAAGGCGGGCTTGAAGTTCGTCATTTACGAAGCCGTAGAACCGTTTGCCACCATCGCCAATTTCACCAACGGCAAACCGATTTACACCTACCCGAAAGCCTTCCAACCCGCAGGCGACATCCGCTTAAACGCCACCCGCAAGGAAGCCTTGCTGGCAGAACTGCAACAACAGGCCATCGCCGCCAATATCCAATTCCAATTGCGGAAGGTAGATGGCATCGTCCGCGACGATAAACGCTTAGTCTTGCAATTTTCCGATAGCGATGGCAACGCTTACGCCAAGCGGGTATTGGTCTGCACCGGACGCAATGGCGAACATAGCACGCTGAACGTACCCGGCGAAGGTTTGGCGAAAGTCCATAACCGCTTGTTTGACCCTAACGATTACCAAGGGCGCAAAGTGCTGGTGGTGGGCGGTGGCGATTCGGCCTTGGAAACCGCCATCAGCTTGTTTGAAGCCGGGGCAGAGGTAACGCTGAGCTATCGGGGTAGCGAATTTAGCCGCCCGAAACCGGACAATATCGCCAAAGCGCAGACTTTGTTGGGCGAAGCGATTTGGTTTAACAGCCGCGTGCTGGAAATCACTAAAGATAAGGTGTTGTTAAGCCGCGTTGATTCCGTTCAGGAGTCACTGGACAACGACGCGGTGTTCGTGATGATAGGAAGAAAAGCGCCCATCGACTTTCTCAAAAGTTTAGGCATTCCGGTACGGGGACAGTGGTCGGCGGGTAAATTTGCCAGCTTGGCGTTGGTGTTGCTGCTGGTGGCCTTGATCTACAGCGGCAAATCCGGCGGCGGGGTTTTTAACTGGCTGTTCAGCCACGGCTTAACACCCGCCAATATCGACTTTTCCACTTGGCCTGACGATCAAGCTTGGCTACGCGCCCTGCAACCGGCATTGGCATCCAGCGGATTCTATTATGAGCTGGCCTATACGCTGGTGATTGGCTGGTTCGGCCTGCGCCGCATTGCCCGCACCCCCACGCCTTATGTGCGGCGGCAAACGCTAACGTTGTTTGCAATACAGGCCATCCCCTTGTTTTTAATGCCGTTTGTGGTATTGCCCATCGCAGGCGAATGGGGGACGTTCGACAACGGTGTGGCGGGATGGCTTGCAGACCAGTTATTTCCGTACAGCGACCAAACCGGTAACCGCGAATATTGGCGCAGCGTCGGCTTTATCTTGGCCTGGCCCTTGTTTATCGCCAATATTTTCACCGAACAACCGAACTACGCTTGGCTGGCGATAGGCTTTTTGCAAACTTTTGTGCTATTGCCGTGGTTGGTGTACCGCTACGGCAAAGGCGTGTACTGCGGTTGGATTTGTTCCTGCGGCGCTTTGGCGGAAACGCTAGGCGACGCACAACGGACAAAAATGCCGCACGGCCCGATGTGGAACAAGCTGAACTTGGCGGGACAAGCGATTTTGGCAGTGGCGATGTTATTGCTTGTCCTGCGGATTGCCGCGTGGGTCTTAGTCGATTCGGCGATTGGCGAACGTTTAGCGGGCATCTTTACGCAAGCGGCTTACCAATTCAAGCTGTTTGGCATCCCGTTGAATTATGCCGAGGTAGTCGATTATTTCTTGGCGGGCATTTTAGGACTGGGTTTGTATTTCCATTTCAGCGGACGCACCTGGTGCCGCTTTTTCTGCCCGCTCGCCGCGCTCATGCACATTTACGCCCGGTTTAGCCAATTTCGGATTTTTGCCGACAAAGACAAGTGCATCTCCTGCAATATCTGCACCACGGTTTGCCATCAAGGCATCGACGTAATGGCTTTCGCCAACAAAGGCAAAGCGATGGAAGACCCGCAATGTGTGCGCTGTTCGGCTTGTGTCAGCGGCTGCCCGACGGGGACTTTAACCTTTGGGCGTTTGCGCTCCGATGGCACAATCATGCTCGACAAACTGCCCGCTTCGCCAGTGCAGATGCGGGAAAAATAGGGGGAAACCATGATGTCCGCCAGCTTAGTTTTTATCAGCGTTATGTTGTTGGCCTACGCCAACGGTGCCAACGACAATTTTAAAGGGGTGGCAACGTTGTTTGGCAGCGGTACAGCGGCTTACCGCCGGGCTTTGTACTGGGCGGCAGGGGCGACGACAGCGGGTTCGCTCTGTTCGTTATTTTTGGCCCACGGCCTGTTGGTCAAATTTTCCGGCAAAGGCTTGGCATCCGATGCCTTAATCCAAACCCCCGCTTTTCTGTTTGCCGTGGCGGCAGGCGCGGGCTTGACCGTGTTATCAGCCACCCGCTTGGGTTTGCCGATTTCCACCACCCATGCCTTGTTGGGGGCGATGGTCGGCGTAGCATTGCCAAGCACGCTGGGCCAATTCAACGCCATGCCGTTGCTGCACAATTTTGTCTTGCCACTCTTGTTAAGCCCATTACTTTCGATGCTACTGGCAATGACAATGCACTGGGTTGTCATGCAAAGGGCGACTGGAAAATGCTTGGATAAGCCCTTGTGCTTATGCGTTGAACAAAAGCCACTCCCCGTTTTTGCCCCTCCGTTTGGCGGGATGGCATTGGCTGATAGCGAACCGTCGCTGACGCTTGACCAATTAACGGCCTGCGCTTCGCGTAACGCAACGGTGTTGTTTGGCTTTGCCCCACAACGCTGGCTGGATAGCTTGCATTATTTCAGCGCGGGTTGCGTCTGTTTTGCGCGTGGCTTGAATGATACGCCCAAAATCGCAGCCTTGCTGTGGCTAACGCCGAATTATGAACTGTCCGCTGTCATCTTGCTGATTGCTTTGGCGATGCTGTTGGGCGGTCTGCTCAACGCGCGGCGGGTGGCGGAGACCATGAGCCATAACATCACCACCATCGACCATCGCCAAGGCTTGGTAGCCAATTTGACTACGGCATTCTTGGTGATTGTCGCCAGCCGTTTCGGTATGCCGGTATCCACCACCCATGTTGCGGTCGGTGCTTTGTTGGGCATCGGCTGCGTCAATGGACAGCCTAAGTGTGGCATGGCTACAACGATAGCGCTGTCTTGGCTGCTGACCTTGCCCTGCGCGACACTGTTTGGGGCATTAGTTTATTCGTTAGTGGCTTAAATGGGGGGTACAAGCCTAGGTTTGTACCAGTAGGTAGGGTTTGCTCTGCGTACTTTTGTTATTGATTTTTAAAGCGGATTTATGAGGTTACACATTTATGCCTTTTGGGCACAGCACATCTTACCTTGCCCCATCACTTATATGTTATAGGACTTTCGCTATACCCCAGAATAAGCCGCAATTGTAGGGTTTTTCAATTCAGCTTTTAGATAGTTGTAAAACAAATTCTGCCTGATCTGGTAAAGGGTGGTTTTCAACGCCTTTGCCTTC
>Ga0247843_1002090_pt1 | contig 37771 bp, 37 predicted proteins | sample LaCruzMarch2017__FD_192420 | JGI IMG/M metagenome (GOLD analysis project Ga0247843, IMG submission 192420) | Freshwater microbial communities from meromictic Lake La Cruz, Castile-La Mancha, Spain - LaCruzMarch2017_8m | ecosystem: Environmental > Aquatic > Freshwater > Lake | place: Spain...
CGCTCACTTTTGGTAATGAGCACCCCCTTTCATAGGGCAAGATTTCCCCATGCGCTTAGACCATGTCTCATATGTAACTTCCCATGATCAACTAGCCGACACCGTCCAACGCCTTGGCTCACGCCTAGGCAGCACCTTCGTAGATGGCGGAGTCCACCCGCGCTTTGGCACTCGCAACTTCACCCTGCCTCTTCACAACGGTCAGTACATCGAAGTTGTCTGCCCACTAGATCACCCAGCAACAGAGCAAACCCCTTGGGGTAAAGCTGTTAGCAAGAAAGCACAAGAAGGCGGAGGCTGGCTCACTTGGGTTTTTGCAACTGAAGATATTTCAAAGGTTGAAGAGAAGTTCGGTCGCAGCGCAATTGAAGGTCATCGCACACGGCCAGATGGAAGCGATCTTAAGTGGAAGCAAATCGGAGTCAACGAAATCACCGACTCTCGCGAGCTTCCATTCTTTATTCAATGGCTAACCGCAGATCACCCATCACAAGATGGAAAAGCAGTTGCTGCAATTGAGAAGATTACGATCGCTGACTCTGATCAACTATCAGACTCATGGTTTAAGACAGAGATCCTTGCTGGATTAAACGGCACAGGTCTTGAGTTTATTGACCCGTCAACAAATGAGGGTGAGTCAGGGATTGTTGCGGTGCATTTAACGACGCCGGGTGGCGTTGTGCGGTTGGATTAGTTCCCCATCAATTAATTTAGCTTTTTAGTGAGGCCACTAATAGTCAACAAATCTGGGGCACACTACTTTAGTTAACTAAGCAACCCCTGAAATCGCTCTTTGAATATCTGAGATATGAAGCGTACCAATAATGAGTTCAGTTGCTTCATATTCAAGGAGCGCGAAGACGGAGAAATACATAGATTCAAGCCACCCTAAAGACAACTCAATTGCTACACTCAGACTCTGGTATTGCTCTTGCCAAAAAATCCGAAAGGATAGTAAATTGGATTTAATAACTTGCACTAATCCGCGGTTCAGTGACTTGCGAGATCAGTTACTGCAAGAAAGCGATGCGAGTCCTATTTATTCATCTTCATTCTCGGAATACTATGAAGAATATTTCCAAGCTACTCCCAGTAAGAAACTAGAATTGCTAGTTCTAAATGAGGAAACACCGGTATTACTTTTTTTGCTTCACGAGTTTGCCTCAAATGCATTGGAATCGCGAACCTTTTCTTACTTTGGCCTTCCAGGTCTGTTGGCTCTGAACCGAAAAAGTGGAGACGAGATTCATGCTCTAGCAATTGACCAGATATTTAGTCACTTGCGCGAAATTGGCTTTCTAAATTCCCTAAGAAATGTTCCATTCGAAGTAATTTTCCCAGACCTATCCGCTCGAAGTTCAAAAATAATTGACAAATTCGCCTCGGAGAGCTCATCTGCGTTTGTATTTTTTGAAAGAGTAATTGACCTTCGGAAAAGCAAAAGTGAGCTATTTGATGATTTGTCTAAGAGCGTAAAGAGCGCCATTAAAAATGAAGTCTTAGGGGAAGATACGTTTAATCTTGTGACGCATGAATCTCCTTTGGAGGTTAGGGAAAATGCAATTAGAGAACTAAAGGAATTGCACTTCCTATCATCTGGGCGTATCACTAGATCAGAAAAAACTTGGGAGCTGCAAGAATCACAATTAGAAAAAGGCTCACTTGTTATTGGTATGGGTTATCAGCAAGAAAGAATAGTGCATGGCGCAATGTATATGGTTGCAAATTTATCAGCATTTTATGCGGTGAGCGCGAATTCAAAAGAAGTTATTGGAACCTCGATTGCACATCCGTATATTTTTGAATCAATACTTGCCTTAAAGTCTTTGGGTATCAAAAAACTTTACATGGGACGACAATATGAGGAACTAACGCGAGAACTTACGGAGAAGGAAAAAAATATATCAAAATTCAAGTCTTTCTTTGGTGGAGAGTTGATTCTAGGACTCGGTTTAAGTTATGCCAAAGAATAATAGCGATGGGGTTTGGGGCCAGCGAAAAGGTTACATGCTTTCACTAAGCAAGGCTGAACCTACAGACATAGAAGAACTGCTGATTGAAAAATTCGATGGAGGTTTTCCTGTTGTACTATCGAGTGGAAGGGCAGCAATTAAGTTGATTGCTCAAGAATTTTGGACAGCACATGAAATTTCCCTTTTTCCATATGCTTCACAATGCGTTGTAAACGCAATTCAAGCCGCGGGAATAACACCCTACACCCAAACAGATTTTACTTCTGAAATCGTGTATAACCAGTGGGGCGAATTGGATCGTGGATGCGCGAGTACCCCATTCATTGAAGATTCATGTGACACTTTTTTGCAGGAAGGATCTCGGGTGCTTCGACTTGGGGCACAATTCGAAGTTTGGTCTCTTCCGAAGATATTGGAATCACGTTTTGGTGCAGTTATATGGTGTCGAAACCGAGAAGATGCAATACAGCTAAGCCAAATTAGAGACACCTCAAAGAAAGGAACCCTGAAAAAGCAAGTGCTGAGAAATTTGAGAAGTTTAAGTAAATGGAATTACGCGACATGGGAAGCTAGTGAATTCAATACATTCAAGTTGTCAAAATTTGAGTATGCGTCAATCCTAAAGGACGTTTCAATCTGGAGGGAGAAATACGAGAAAAGAGAGAAGTTGAAGAAAAAGGCTCAGATTCTTCTTAGCGAGGTTTATTCGAAGAGCTTTGAATCTATGGATAAGCCAATAGAGATAACACAAAGCGAAGTAACTCCTGTGTTATTAGTAGAATTAGAATACAGCGATTCTGAAACGCTCGAACTGATCGAAGCTTTTCAAATTATGCACAGAATTGAAAGCGGGAAGAGACCGCAAAGAGTTGGAGTCTATAAGTTCCTGCAAGATGGACGCCTAAAGTGATTTACAAGCAAGAGTGGCTGGAATCGGAAAAGCTGAAGACTTTTTTACAAAGATCATTTATTGAATTCAATGTTATCCAGCCTAGTGTTCAAGATTCTATATTCCGAAAATACTCTACAGAGCTAGGTAAAGATAAATTAGCAAGTCTAGAACTGTTCGAAAATCATAACTTAATTGCTTCCGCAATTAGTTCTTACCAGGAGTTCTATACGCATTGTGGACCTTTGAAATTGAGTTTCTTGACTCAGGTCATCGTTCAACCACAATTTAGAGGGCAAGGACATCTTGGTAAGTTGATTGAATTCGCAGAAGAAGTAGATGAAAAAAACAGCAGTCTTGGATCCATTGTTATCGCTAGAAAAAAGGTTGGCAAGTTGTATTCCAAATATGGCTATATCGGATTTGGAGTATTTCCAAATGTTGTTTTCGAAAAACCTGATGGAGAAAAGTTCCTTGCACCAAAAAAATCAGCGGATTGGGAATTTCTTTTTACTGCGTACGAAAAAACTTATCAGAATATTCCTGGTGGCATACTTAGAAGTAAGGAGTATTGGAATTATTTGAAAATGGAAGTTGAGAATGGCAGTTACTCTCTTGGCACAATTCGATCGCGGGGAGAACTCGGGTACTTTCTTTCTTTGAATGAAGAATGCTTTGAAATTGCTTCCACCAGCCCATTGCTTTACGCCGAATTGATTAAAATGTCGCTTGGCCAGGGTGTACGAAAATTCAAAATAGCTTCGAACCACCCATCATTCAAAGCACTCATCGTAGAAGGTGGTGTGTACTCAGTACGGCCAGAGCCAGAAGAGGGGCATATGTTGAAACCCTATCAAGGTGGTGAATTTTTGCGCGATGAGATCCAGATGTACATGTCAAGAACAATACGAACTAATTACGATGATGAGAAATTCTCTATAGATATAAATTTACTGAATGAATGGTGATCCGTGAGCGCTGACCTGGATTTTTTAACATTAAATTTATAAAGGACCTTACCCGAAGAAAGCTCAGCCAATTTTACTCAATCAACATGGCCGATCTCATCGTAGATCGAAAGTTTAGCAACTTGCCCATGGCTTTGCGTTTTACATCTAAGGGCGTTTCCTTGAAAATTCAGCAAGAGTCTATACAAGACGAAATGGAAATATGAAGTTGAGCAATCGAGATTTTCTTCGTGATCTTGTTTAAATCTTCTTTCTGCAGGCGAATCTATCTTTAGTTCTTTACTAAACCGAGTTTCATCTACTCGTTTACGCCAGAACAAATTCTAAGCAACTAGCAGACTGATGCCTTGGAAGAGTTTCTTAGTGAGCCCAGATTAGGAAGCTTGTTTCTTGGAAAACATATCATTATTGAGTCAAAGCAATTTTTTAGATTCTTTGGTCAAAACATCTACAAAGATGTAGGAATAGTCTTCGATACTTCAGTCTGGATTGCAAAGAATAGGCTTAGCCGCAGAATTGTTCTTTGAGTTATTAAAGAATCACTATCTAAATTGTTTCATTTGTTAAAAAGTGGGAAACTAGAGGAGATTCAAATTCTCCGTGAAATTGTTATTGACGAACCTGTTTGGCGTGATTACCTAAATGAAGTCGGTCGAACCGTCAAGACGGTATTGCGGTCATAATAGGCATAAATGAACTCACGGTCATCATTCAAAATATAGAGCAATCGACCTACTCAGAGGCATTCATCTCACAATTTGCAATGAATCCAATATTTCTTAATTCTGAGGGCAGAAACATACATCCCTGAGGTTTGGGTTGGTACGATTCGCAGGTGAATTGGACTAAGCAAAATGCGATAGATCGAAGTAAGCTAACAAAGATTCCACCATCTTGGCCAAATGAAATGCTCGTCAAGGTGCTTTCGAGTACTAACTACTCTCCAATTATTGGGGAGTTGCCTTCCAACCCAAGTGTTCTTGAAGTAGGAATCTTTTCGGGGAATAACTCCCGTTTTTTTCTAGAAAATGGTTACAACGTATCGGGATCTGAACTCAATCAAGAAATGATTGAATTATGCCAGGAAAATTTAACCAGATTGCAGTATGACATTCCGAATCTGGCAATTGGTGACAACACAAACCTTGCTTACGAGAGTAATGCCTTCGATCTTCTTGTTTCGATAAATACTATTCATTACTCTTCAGGTGAGAATTCACAAAAGGCAATTGCAGAGTTTTACAGGGTGCTAAAACCTAACGGTTGGGCTGTCATAGAAACTCCTGGAAGTGAACATTTCGCCGTAAGGCAGTCCATCCGTAAGGAAGCTTTAAGGTATGCGTGGCATGCTGGTGGTTTCAGAGAAGGTGAAGAATTCGGCTTCTTTGATTCTATAGAGCACTTTAAGAATTCACTCCTGGAAGTTTTTAGTGAAGTTCAAATCTCTCGTCGCCTAGAAACTTTTCCAGAAGTAACATTAGAATTTTGGATGGCAATCTGCAAGAAATAAAATTATCTCACTTTGAATAATGGCTTCAAAGGCTCAACAAGCAAATTGTCAGAGTAGTTCTGATCAGACTCTACTTGTTGCACCCTTGCCAGTGCTTTTTGGTAGGCAGAAGCCACAGTATTTATCGCATTCTCATTATGAGCCAAAGTTAGGTTGTGACTACCTAAGATTAAAACTCCTTCAAAAAACATTTCTTGCATGAATAGGGTCTTTGCCTTGGATAAGTCCTTAAAGTCTTTTTCATTCCAGACTAGAAACTGCCAAGATGGGTGGCCTGACAGGGTCAACCCTTGGAAATTTAAATCATGGAGAACCTTGTTTACTGCAATATTCAAACGCTCACCAATTGAGGCGAGAGCTTGAGTGACGTTTTCATCTCTAATTTTCTTCAAAACTACTTTTGCCGCAGCTAATGAAAGCAACTCACCACCAAATGTTCCAGAAAAGAAAATTCGGTCCATGAGATTCATTATGTCGGCACGGCCACACAAGACTGAGAGTGGGAAACCATTTGCAATACCTTTTCCAAAGGTAGTCAAATCAGGTTTAATTGAAAGAAATTCTTGTGCGCCGCCAGGAGCAATTCGAAATCCAGTCACTGTTTCGTCAAAGATTAAAATGATTCCTAGTTCAAGTGTGCGTTCGCGCAAATAATTGAGAAACTCTTGCGTTGGAGAGAAATAACTTATTGGTTCTAAAATTACAGCAGCGATATTTCCCTTAAACTGGATAAGCAATTTTTCAAAAGCATCAATGTCATTCAATATAAACGGATGGGAAAGTTTTTGAACAGACTCTGGCACTCCTAAGTGCATAGAGGTGCTACCTATGTACCAATCTTGCCAGCCATGATATCCACCCAGTAACACGTGTTCGCGATTCGTAAATGCTCGGGCCAACCTGATGGCTCCAGCAGTTGCATCACTTCCAGTTTTCGCAAATCTGACTTTTTCAGCACTGGGAACCAACTCACCTATAAGTTCGGCAACTTCGAATTCAAGTAAACTTGGGAGGGAAAGCGTTACACCAAGTGCAAGTTGCTCAGAAACCGCTTTGTTCACTTCGGGATCCCCATAGCCAAGAGTGACAGCAGCTAAAGAACTAACAAGATCCACATACTCATTTCCATCAATATCCCAGGTGCTGCAACCTAATGAATGCGTTACAAACAGTGGCGAAATTTTCGGTGGATATTGGGTGCGGGACTTACTAAAGGTTTGTGAAGCTAAAGGTATTCTGGCTTCAACTTGACCCAACATACGGGTGGATTCTAGATATCGACTAAAACGCGAATCTACATTTAAGTTCATATTAATCCCCCACCGCTCAGTCGAAGTATAACCCTAAATGGTAGTCTTAGCCTGTGACGAGTTGGGCAGCGCCAAAGAAGAGTGGAAAATTACTAATATTTGGGTCTGCAGAGATAGCAGAACTGGCACGTTTTTATTTTGATCTTGATAGCCCATACCAAGTTGTTGCCTTTGTCGTTGACGATGAATTCTATTCGGAGACTACATTCCAAGGGCTAGATGTGATTCCTTGGTCTGAGGCCTTGGTGAAGTACCCGCCATTGGATTATTCCATCCATGTGGCACTCTCTTATCGAGGACTAAACACCTTACGTGAAAGCAAGTTTAATCAGTGTAAGAACGCTGGTTATGAACTTGTATCTTACATTTCTTCCAAGGCTACCACTTTCCCAGATCTACAAGTTGGTTCGAATTGCTTTATTTTGGAAAATCAGAATATTCAACCAAGAGTTAAGATTGAAGATAACGTAATGCTTTGGTCAGGAAACCACATTGGTCATGGGTCAACCATTAAAGAGCATGCTTATTTAGCATCGCACGTAGTCATATCTGGTCACGTTGAAATTGGTCGGCGTTGTTTTATAGGCGTTAATGCCACCATTCGAGATTTTTTACAAATAGGAGACGATTCCTTCATCGGAATGGGAGCGATAGTAACGCGAAATTTGGCTGAAGGTTCAGTAGTCCTTCCTTCCAAGAGTGAAGTAATAGATGGATCAGACCCGAAGGCCCGCAGACTCATTAGCAAGACTTTTGGAGAATTCTAATATATGAAAAATGAAGACTCCCAAAAAAATAATTGGGTGAGATTAGGATTAATTTTTAAGCCCAACACAAACTTAGAGTGGAGCAGATCTCACGCAATGATTCCAACGCCATTTAATCTTGATGGCAGGCAATTGATTTACTATTCAGGGAGAAACATATTTAATCAATCAAGCATTGGTTGCTTTCAGGTCCAGTTAGAGGAAAACCCAAGCGTAATTGAATCGGGTAAAAAACCATTGCTTCAGCCGGGCGAATTGGGATGCTTTGACGATAATGGTGTTTCTCCATCCTGTGTGATTGAGCTATCTGGTGGTGAAATTGCCATGTATTACATTGGTTGGAACCCAGGGTCGACGACAAGAGTGAATTTGTTTGGAGGCTTAGCAATAAGCCACGACAGAGGCAATAGTTTTGTGCGCTGGTCCAAGTCTCCAATTCTTGAGCGAACACGAACTGACCCACTAATCAACACAGCCCCATGGGTTGTTAAAGCTGCAGATGGTTATCGTATGTATTACGTATCAGGTATCAATTGGGTGGACAAAGATTCACCACGTTACAACATAAAAATTGCCTACTCATCCAATGGATATGACTGGGTTCGCCCTGGTCAAGTTGTTCTAGATTTCTCAAGTGAAAATGAAACTGCGCTTGCAAGGCCGTTTGTCATAGAAGAAGATGGAATTTGGAAAATGTGGGTTACCCGACGAATTGGGGAGTACGCAGTCGCATACGCTGAGTCAAATGATGGAATCAGCTGGGTCAGAAAAGATGACCTATTTGGACTCAAGCCTAACGGCACATCTGAGGAACAACTCATGACTGAATACTCAGCTGTTGTCCGTTCAGGTGGAAGTCTCTTCATGTTTTATAACGGAAACAACTATGGGGAGAATGGAATTCTTCTTGCTAGGTATGGGAAATGAGGGTTGCAATCATGCAGCCAACTTTTCTGCCGTGGCTAGGTTACTTTGCACTTATTGATAGTGTGGACAAATTCGTCTTTCTAGACGTCGTGCAATTTGAGTCAAGATCTTGGCAGCAAAGAAATCGCATACTAATAAACAAAGAGGCCCGATGGTTAACAGTGCCAACAACCCTTCCATCTGGAAGATCGACACTAATAAATCAAGTCTTGATCAACAAAGAGCATTATTCTGGAGTATCAATACTTAAGACCCTTAAACAAGCTTATGGGAATAAACCAGGCTTCGAATTTATAGAAAGGAATCTTTTTCAAGCAATATTATCTCCACCAAACCACCTTTCTTTATTGAATGTTCAGTTGATTATAGAAATTTCTCAATTACTAGGATCTGACACAAGTTTTATTTCGGCGAGCGAATTAAATGTTTCTGGAAATAAGGCGGATTTGCTTCTTGATATTTCCAAAACATTAGGTGCGACAACGTACGTCTCGCCGCCGGGTTCCAAGGTATATCTAGATGAGTATTCTGGATTTTCAAACTCAGGAATCAGCCTTGAATATCAAAATTTCATTCACCCTGTTTATCCACAAGGTCAGGATGGATTCGTTTCTCATCTAAGCGTGATTGATGTAATTTGTAATACTAATTTGGACGGCACGAGAAACTTGATCCAAGAAGGGAGCAAATCAGAATGAATCAAGAAAGTTCTCCAGAGTGGGAGCCAAAACGTTTGGTGATCATTCCAGCCAGAGGTGGATCAAAGAGAATTCCTGGTAAAAATCTGGTCGACGTCTGTGGCCGTCCAATGATCAGTTATGCCATTGAGGCAGCTAAGACATCAGAACTTTTCGAAGAGATATTGGTTTCCTCTGATGATGAGGAAATTCTCAATTATGCCAAGAGTATAAAGAGTGTTTCTACGAGTGAAAGGCCAAGAGAACTTGCCGGAGATCATGCCACGATTTTTTCTACATTAAAGCACGAGTACAATCTTAATAAGAAACTTGGAAAAAACTATGACGAAATATGGTTGCTCTCGGCCACCGCATGCCTAATCAACAAAAATGACCTTGTGGGCATGTCTGCTGAATTCCTGAATTCAAAGTCCGCAACAGCAATGTTAGGAGTTACGGAATTTGAAGTTCCAGTGCAATGGGCAATGTCTATTGGCGAGAATGGAAAATTGAAATCGCTCGATTTTGCTTCATTTGGGAATAGATCGCAGGATCTTGAAAAGTTTTATCATGATGCAGGCTGTTTAGCCGTATTTTCACCCTCAGTCTTTGAGGACTATGAAAATGGCCTTCCTGAAGGAGAATTTGAACCATATGTTCTTGATCGGAGTAGAGCCGTGGACATTGATAATCCAGAGGACTTAGAGCTAGTTAGGGCGCTAATGTCTTTGAAAAAAACACTACCGTAAATCTTCCCAACTTAATTCGTCTCCAGAGTCCACTTCATTTCTAAGTGATAAATCCTTTAAAAAGTCCAACAAGATTGCAGGAACTTGCGTTCTTGGTCTCGCTAGATTTAAAGTGAGATCTCTAACCTTCGCGCCTTCCGAACCACTAGCGTCGAGATATGCGCCAAATCTCCTGCGGCCATTTAATTCATCAGGAAGGTATATCTTCTTGCCCGTACCCAAAGATTCCATACTTGAACGGATGTTTTCGACATAAATTGCAAATTCCTTTGGTTCAAGTGCGTAGCCGTGGTCAGCACCTTGAAGTGATCGATCTAAAGTAATGTGTTTTTCAAAAACCCTGGCACCCAACATTGCCGCCCATCCCCCAATTTCGACACTCTCGGTATGATCAGAGAATCCAACTATCCCACCAAATCGTTTTTTCAGCTCACTAATTATTTGTAGATTCGCACCTGCAACTTCCAGTGGATACTTAGAGATGCAGTGCATTGGAATTATCTTGGAATTTCCTGTCTCAGACAGTATCTTCATAGCAATTTCAGTTTCAAACCATTCGCTCATACCGAATGAAATTAGAATTGGCTTTGCTGTTCTGCCTGCAGCGAGCAACATAGATGGATTAAGTACCTCAGATGAAGCAATTTTATGGAGTGGTACGCCAGAGTTTTCTACAACTTCAAACAAATGAGAATTGAACGTAGATGCAAAAAATATCACATCATTCTTTAAGCATTCTTCCTGCAATCTCGGAATCCACTCTACCGGGGTAACGTAACTTTCAACTTCGATTCGGGCAGGATGGTCTACAGGTACCAAATCATCTGCGTCAAAAAATTGAAACTTAACCGCATCAACCCCACACATTGCGGCGGCAGAAACATACCTTGCGGCTACTTCATAGTCTTGACCATGATTTGACCCAACTTCTGCAATGACGAAAGCATTTTGTTCAGAAATTGATTTATTTCCAACTTCGTACTTTAGGTTTGCTTCAGACATACATCACCGATTTCTGCTAATACTCTCGCGGCACCATTCTCCGGGAAGCATACCTTAGCATTTTCAATGAGAATTTTCTGCCTTTTACGATTACCGAGAATTGATCTGATTTGTTCTACAGCAGCTGGCCCTTCTCGACCTGACCCATCGGATTTCAAAAGCCCAAGGCTAACAACAGCATCTCTCGATGCAAATAAACTAGTGGATTCAAATTGCTCTTGATTGATATCTGCAACCACAGTGCATACTCCACTAAACATAGATTCATTTCTTGTAAGTCCACCTGTGACGAAACTTATGTCGGAAAATGCGAACGCCTCATCTAGACTTAAAGGTGAATCTAGTATTTCCACCTGGTGAGTAATATTCTTGGCTTGAAGCTGAACTTTCTCGATTTGGGCCGCCGAAAAAAACTGACCAATCACTAACTTGATATTCAGTTTTGAATCAGAAAACTCGTCGAGCGCTCTAAGAAAAAACGAGGAAATATTTTCAGGATCACTTCCCCCGCAGGTAACCAAAATATTTTGTTCATTTATAGTTGAATACGATTTCGTATTTCGTACATACTGTAAAGTTCTAGAAAAAATGCTATAACCAAACCCTGATAACTCTTTTCCATTTGCCTTGCAACCAAGTGAGCCATAAGGATGTATTGCGAATTCGAATTGAACCGTATTCAACATATTCCGAATCGGGAAATTAGAATCTGCGTCAATCACGAATTTATGGACAGAATCAAAGGAGATGCTGCCCAGACAGGAATTCAAGGTTAATTTGTGCTTCTCAACAAATCGAGGGTCCAAATCAACTACTAGACATCTTGAATCTTTTGCAGCCTCAAGTAATTTATTTAATTGCGGTAACAGGGGATCTAATTCCCTAATTACTAAATGTGAAGTTTTCCATCCTTCGAATTTTGCAGACTCTAGAAGTGCCTGCTGTCGTGAAGTATGCCCAATTCCATAAGTGGGTCCGCTTATGCTTAAAGAAGTAATTTTCATTACTTGTTTATGTTCCATTTACGAGGATCTATCAATTTGACGTCTCGAGATGAAACATGTTTTAATCTTGTAGATGGTATCTCAACTGTGAATGCTTTAGTAATTTCATTTAGCTGATGCTCATTCTCAATACCTAATACGACGCAATCCACAAAATCCAATTGACGAATATAGGCAAGGCTTGTTTCAAGCGGTGAGACTCCAAATTCCTTACAAACTGAAAAGAAATTCACAATGTCCTGATGATCTATAAATGGATTTTTCGGTGAATTATCGAGCAGTACACCTTGTAAGAATACACTGCGCACCCAAATTTCAGTGTTTAGCTTCTTAAAGTCCATACCTCTAAGGGAGCTTTCGATCTCAAGAATTCTCTGGTCTAGAATGTTTGAGTTGATCTGCACCCTTAAATTAGACCAGCCGTGCTTCTCTATTTTCATTAATTCGGTTACTTCGTAAGTACTAAATCCCCAGCTATTTATAGTTTGATCTGCGGTAAATGCGTGCAGCATATTTGCCGAAATGCTTTTTTCTGACTCAGAGAGAACATCCCAATTATGTATAAACACTAAATCAAGTGACTCGACCCCAAGGTTTCTTCGAGAACGATCTATTGATTTTATGATTGAAGAGTAGTTGGAAGTGTCTACAGTGACCTTGGTGGCTATATTTTGCTTTGGTTTAACTCTGCCAATAACTTCCTCGGTATCACCATAGGTAGGGGCGGTATCAATAAAATCGAAACCCAATGACGCGGCACTTGAAGTTAAGTTTTTTATTTGTTTGTCTGTCAGAAGGCCCTTTGAAAAAGCACCATATTGGATTCGCCAGGCAGCACTTCCCAAAACCAACTTCATCTTTTACATTGCCACATTCTATTTATTCAACCCATTTCTCAGACACTTTTCAAGCCATTCAACCACACTGAGACCCTCGATTCGAGCTTTGCTTCGTACTACATCCGCTAGCCCAGGGTCTACCCCCTCTAAATTTCCAAAATATCTCGTTCGAATCGATCCTCCTCTTGGACCGATGTGTGGCACATCTAAATCAACATTCGGAAACTGTGGGTCTTTAATAAAACTTAGAAAATAAAAGCAGTTTTCGAGTACGTACTCTAGCCTAACATTATTTACATTTGTCGGCAGAATATCTAAAGGAACTTCAGCACTCCACAATGAATTATTATTAATCATCGCTTTGCCGAAATCTGATTTTCTCAACCAGGCGCCTACCGATTCATCAACAATTCCAATTCGCCCATAATCCTTACATACCCTTACCATTTCGGCTAAAGCTCCGGCTTTATCGCTCATCCAATTTATCCCTCCAAAATGGAAGACAACATCAAAATAATTAGATTTATATGGCAACGAGGCTAAGTTAGAGATATTTAACTCTTTAATTACTATTCCCAAATTTTTTAAGCGGACCATCGTAAATTCGCACATTGTGGCGCTAATATCTTGGGCATAAATGTTCAAATTTATATCTGGAAACATATCAACTAAATTGATTATGTCGTCGCCATTTCCAACACTTGTAATCAGCATGTTCATATTGTTAGCAATATTCAAATCGTCAAATATGCTCTTTCTAAATGAGGCTTCCTGAACTCTCATGGTTGCAAAAAGCCAATTTAGAAAATTCTGATATCTTTCATTTAGAGTTTTGGCATCGTATAAGCTTTCATTTAGCAGAATTTCATCTACTTCTAATGCTGCAAATGAAGTGAATTCGAAGCCCTCCGAATTCCGACTATATGGAAAAGCAATTGAGCATGCCGGGCAATGGAGTACCGAATTATTGGACACACCTTTTAGAGACTCGTGATGAAGGGGGCAAATTAAAAAGAGATGTTCCTCTAAGGTGGACATTACTGAATCATACTCGTCTCCAAGGTTCATCGCGTTTAAATGTAATCTGATTCAATAGTCTAAATCAGGCAGCGCTCAACACCACTATGCATCTCTCGTGTCTTGAGTTATGGGAAAGCCACTGCGTGGGCTTAAGAGAGTATATTTGCACAATGATTATCCACTTTTTCAGGGTGACGCTCCTGTCTCAAATGGTCTACTTCAATAAAGTAGGGATTACATTTTTATGAAAACTAATCGCAGATTTGATTTCTACAAAGAGCAAATAGATTTACAGGTTTGGATTTCACTTGAAAAACTTATGGATAGATTTTATGGACAAGATGCAGTATCTACACGAGCAACTTCGTCGCACTGGGAGAAATTTGGCAAAGGTCAAAAAGCCGAGTATATCGATGATTCATATCTATCTATTGAAGGATTAGGTTTTGGCGATTATGAAAATAGCAAAAACCTGAGAACTAAAGATCGAGTTATAAACATTTTTGCAACAATTGCCTCAAAAATCACGATCTACACTCTTCCCAAGCACCTCAGGAGGGTTGTAAAGAATTTGGCAGAAAAAACGGATCGTGTTGTTAATCAAGATTTTATTCGGTTAGCTAAATGTGCAGAGAGCATCGTTCACCATGTAGAGAGACATAAATCTAAACGAATTCTGATCATTGGGGATGGCTGGGGCACTCTTGGCTGCTTATTAAAGGAATTACATCCAGAATTAGTAATAGTGCAAGTTAATTTAGGACGTTCCTTACTTTTTGACTTGGCATTCTCGTCAAAGGCTCTGAGTGACTACGAACATTGTTTGATCACTAATCTTTCTGAAATTCAAGATAAGGACTTTAGTTACATGCCTGCTGAGGAACTCTCATTAGAGAATGCAAAAATAGATTTATTCATCTCAATCGAATCTTTTCAAGAGATGAATATTGAGATTGTGAATGAATACCTGAATTTGATAAGAAAACAAGATGTGGTTTCATATCTCTATTCAGCAAATAGACTTTCAAAGATATTGCCGGATGGAAGCATTATTAGGAAAAAGGATTATGGATGGAGCTCGCACGACAAAGTTGTTTTTGAGCGCATCCCTTGGTGGCTTAACTGGGGTATTCGACGTCGCCCACCATTCTTATTTCGTATGGATGGAATAATTGACGAAACTCTTGTGCAGATTTCAAATATAGCCTAGAAGGTGGCTTGGGCCGGGATCGAACCGGCGACCTAACGATTTTCAGTCGTTCGCTCGTACCAACTGAGCTACCAAGCCAAACAAGTTTTAATGTCATTTACCTCAAGGCATACGACACCAAAACCTTTGCGACCCGGACGGGACTTGAACCCGCGACCTCCGCCGTGACAGGGCGGCGCGCTAACCAACTGCGCTACCGGGCCTTAAGTAATTGATAAACATAAGTGGCTCTTATGTCACCTTAAAGCCTTGCAATTCTATCTATAGAACATTTACTGCGGTACTGCGTGCCCCCAACGGGATTCGAACCCGTGTTACCGCCGTGAAAGGGCGATGTCCTAGGCCCCTAGACGATGGGGACGTTCTAAGGCTTGCCAATCTTACCTGCCATTGAGCGTGCAACCAAACCCGATTATTAGGCGCAAAAAAGCCACTAGCCGCCGGATTGCGGGTTAGTGGCTCTCTTGCTAAATCAGTGTGTGCTCTTAGTTAAGTGCCCAGCGCACAGTAATTGTCGCTGTTACATCTTGCTCACCTAAATCAATCTCCACAGCTGCAGCATCTGCTGCTCCTGCTTTTGCCATAGGAAATGGTGATGAGTAGACAGGTGAAGATTGCTCTTCAAGAGATAGGACCTTGCCTATTGATGTGCCAAGAAGTTTTGCATAAGAAGTTGCTTTTGATTTCGCATTAGCAACGGCTGCTGCTCGTGCATCTTCTGTGGCAAGTGATGGATTAAGAGTTGTTGGGATGACGCCACCTAGTTGGACGTTATCGCCACCAGCTTTTATAACTGCTTCAATGATGGTGCCAGCCTTTGATGCTGTGCGGACTAGAACATCAAATGATTGTGAGGCTCTGTAGCCAGTGATCTTTGTGCCAGTCTCTTGTGTCCAGTTATATTCAGGATAGACAGAGATATTTGCAGAGCGGATATCTTTTGTTGCAATTCCTGCATCCTTAAGCGCTGCGCGCACGGCTGCTGCTGATTTGCTAGCAGCTGAGAGTGCTGCAGCATTTGTTGTGCCAAGAGAGGAAACAGTTGCGTTAAAGCGAACTGCATCTGGGACAACAGAGATCGTGCCAACACCTGTGACGGTGATGAAGCGGTTATCTGCTGTGCCGGCTCCATTTGCTGGGATAGCAAGGGCAACAACACCTGCAACGGCAGCTACTGTGAGTAGGGATGTGATTGTGCGAAGTTTTGTAAGTTTCATGCCCTAAGTATCCCTTATTAACTGGGATAGATGATAGTTATTGCTGAGAATAATGAGAGAATTAAGGCGTGACCCAGTTCTTAAGCAAATGCGATGCATTAGTGATGGCTGATGCTGCTGCAAACTTATTGGCGGGAAACCTTGTGGCCTTTCCAACAGAGACTGTTTATGGGCTGGGTGCAGATGCATGCAATGCAGCCGCTGTTGCTCGTATTTATTCAGTAAAGGGCAGGCCCGCTGATCATCCTTTGATAGTCCACGTTGTATCTATGGATGCACTAGGTGATTGGGCTAGTGATGTGCCGGAGTATGCAAATTCTTTGGCCCGTGATTTTTGGCCAGGGCCAATGACATTGATTATGAAACGCTCTGCATTAGCTAAAGATTTTGTAACTGGCGGGCAGGATACAGTTGGTGTTCGTGTTCCAGCACATCCTGTGGCACTGGGGTTGTTAGAAGCATTTGCACGTGTGGGTGGCAAGGGCGTGGCAGCACCTAGTGCTAATCGCTTTGGCAATGTTTCACCAACAACTGCCCAAGCCGTTAGCGACGAGCTCAGCGATTACTTGTCAGAAAGTGATCAGATTCTTGATGGTGGTGCGTGTGATGTGGGGGTTGAATCAACAATTATTGATTGCACAATAGATGCTCCAAGGATATTGCGACCAGGTGCTGTGACAGTTGCGATGATTGAAGGGTCAACAGGTTTAGTTGTTGAGGCAGTAGACGATTGTAATCTAGCGCAAAGAATTGAGATTCGTGTCAGCGGTTCCTTAGAGAGCCACTACGCGCCGGTCGCATTTGTTGTGTTGGATCAACCCCCAGTTGCTGGTCAAGGATTTATTGCCTTGGCAAATATTGGTACTGCTGAAGGTGTCATAAGACTTGCCGCCCCGAAAACGATTGAGGAGTTTGCAAGGGTTTTGTATTCAGCTCTCCGGCAAGCTGACGAAAAAGGCTTACAGACAGTTGTAGTTCAACAGCCAGTTGGTGATGGAATCGCAATTGCAATTCGTGACCGATTATCACGCTCGGCAAGTGGAAGATAGAGCTAACAGTTTTGTCCGATAGTATTCAACCTAGCGGTTTCACCGCAGTGGGGCCTATAGCTCAGTCGGTAGAGCAACGGACTTTTAATCCGTGGGTCGACGGTTCGAGCCCGTCTGGGCCCACTCATCAAGAGTATAATCTCCGAGCATGGGACGAATCTAAATGTTGTCTAATCGTAAGGCACAACTTCTAAAGTCCCGAACGACTCTACTCAGAGTGTCAATCAGGAAAAGTAAACTTAGGTTTATTGTTCTGTGCTTACTCTTCATTGGCCTCTTTTTTAAGAGACGCGAAATACCCACAGCAATTGTATATACTCTGACCCCAGAACAGGTTTACGTTAACTCTAGTCCTGAACAAGTTCTGCGTGTCCTTAGGGAAAAGAGATTTTCGTCAAGGGCAGATTTACGAGAACCACTAGTAGAAGTTAGAAGTTTTAAGACTTTTTTGACTCCTAATCCTAATTTTACATACGACGCACCTATCTATATTTTACACAAGGTTCTGGGGCGGTGGACATATTCAAGGGTGTTCCGCGAAATAAACAAGGAAATATCTAGTTTAGATGATTACTCAGTTTTTAACATAAAAAAATTTAAGGAATGCTTATTTGAACCAATCGTGTACTCGCTTTTATTCTCACGTCAAGCAAGTACTATTGATTTAATTACCACTCAATCATCATTTTTCAAAATTCCATCCGCATTCAAAAGTGCTAATGCTTCAAAGAAGATAATGGCTTGGTATTCGACAAACTCCAAGCCAATCTATGCTTCAGATGACCTTTTGCGTAAAAGGATCGACGTTAACGCTTTCAAAGACTATGTCAATGAACACTGGGTCTGGAATGAGGAGGAAGTTGTTTTCTTGGAGTCTCATGGCTTAAAAAATGTGATTTCAACTGGTGCTGTGGTATTTCAAGACAGAGATATAGTAGAAAAAAACTTAAATAAATTTGTCATAACATATTTTGATGTCACTCCAGTTCAGGGAAGTGGAGGCTTTTATTCTGAAAATAACACATCTCTAGTATTAACCAGCATTTTGCAATTGGTTGACTCAATAAACAGTAAGTACGAGGGTAAGACTGAAGTTCGAATGAAACCAAAGAGAAAGTATTCTAAAATTCATTCAAAGGTGTATACATCAGAAATATCAAGGTTATTGAGGTCGCAGAAGATCATAGTATTGCCAGCTTCCGCAAATCTATATAAAACAATTAGCCAGTCTGATTTGGTCTTAGCCATCCCTTTTACTTCACCTGCTTTACTTGCGAAGGAATTGAATGTCGATTCTCTTTTTGTCTCTATCGGCATTGAAGGTTGGGATATACCACGATCGTCAGATGGAATTCCAGTGATTACTCAATTTGAAGAACTACTGAATCATGTTGAGGGAGAGATAGAGAGTAAATTTAATCTCTAGCCCATTCATAGAAATCAGTAATGTTTTGAAACGAGGAGATCGCCCCTGATCGCTCAAGTTCTGAGGCAGAATGTGCCGACTGAGCGATTCCGATCGCGGGTATACCAGCGTTCTTTGCAGCAAATATGTCCTCAGTTCGGTCTCCAATCATAATTGCTTGAGGTCCAGGAAACTCACCAAGGCACATTTGAATAACTTTAGGGTTGGGTTTAGGAGCAAATCCATCAGTACCTTGTACATGGTCTATGTGTCCTTTTAAGAGGGAATTCCTAACCACTCTTTTTGCCATCAACGTTTGTTTGCTAGTTGCAATTGCAATTTTGATTTCATTCGAGCGAAGTAGTGTTATCAATTCAATCACGCTTGGGAAGCATTGATTGTTCTGTTCAATCTTTTTATTCAAATGATTTCTAAAGGTAAAGACGAGTTGTTCTTGTAGTGTTGGGCTCAACTTTAAATCAGAAAATAGGTCATTCACCGGTTGACCTAGTTTTTGATAAATTTGACCAGATGGCGACTTCCCATACCCTTGCTCTATCCGGGCCTCATTCATTGCTGACTCAATTTGGTTATGAGAATCGATTAAAGTTCCGTCTAGGTCGAAAATAATCAGATTAAAAGATCCTATGAATTCATTTATTTTGCTCATTTAGCTAGCAACTTGGCCAATACTTTTACTACTTTATTCTGTTCAGAATTACTTAAGTCTGGGAAAAGGGGCAAACTCAAACATTCTAGGTAGTAAGAAACAGCTTCAGGAATATTTGCAATATCATACCCCAACAATTTATAGTACGGTTGCATTGGTATTGGAATGTAATGAACTTGAGAACCAATCCCAACATGGCGCAATGAATTCATTAGATCCGCTCTTGAAATCTTGAGGTTCGAAAAGTTAATTCTCACTGGCATGAGATGATTCGCACTGTTCTTTAGGTTGCAGCTTTGGGCAAACTTCACATGGTTTACTCCTTGAAATAACTCTGAATACTTGGTTAATTTCTTCAACCTCTTGTCCATGAATTTATCAAGGCGCTTCAGCTGACTCATGCCTAAAACGGCCTGTATTTCAGTCATTCTGTAGTTGTATCCAAGCTCAATCATTTCGTAGTACCAAGGATTGGTTGATCCAGAAGTCTTGGACAAAATTGGATCTTGAAATTCATCATCCAGCTTATTTATGCCATGGCTTCTAAGTCGAAGTAAAGACTTGTAAAGGGAAAAATTATTAGTGGTGACCATGCCACCTTCACCTGTTGTAATTGATTTAACTGGGTGAAAAGACAGAACCGTCATGTCTGAGTATTGACAAGAGCCGACTTTAGAGCCATTTGTATATTTAGCGCCGAGTGCATGTGCTGCATCTTCAATGATTTTCAAGTCATATTCGCGGGAAATTTCACTTATTTGTTCCATGTCACAAGGAAGACCGGCAAAATGCACAGGAAGAATCGCTTTAATCTCGCTATTTAGCTCTACTCGCGCCTTGATTAGTTTTAAGTCCAAATTTAATGTTGCTGGGTCAATATCAAGAAATTCAGGTTTGTATCCTGCGTAAAGAAGAGAATTGGAAGATGCGACAAAGGAGATTGGTGAGGTTATGACCTTGGATCCTTGGGGCAGTTTTAGGGCAAGTGCTGCCAGGTGAAGCCCAGCAGTCGCGCTTGAAACAGCAACGGCATACTTTGCACCTACCGTTTTGGCGACTTCCTGCTCAAATTTCTCAATTTGTGCACCTTGAGTAAGGGATCGAAAACGTACTTGCCAAAGAACTCTAAAGGCATCTCCCCACGTTACGTTGTGCTTTCCATAAGGGATCAATTAATTATCCCGTTATCTGTTAAGACCTTCAGAAAACTTTCGTCTGTATACCAGACCTTGTTATTGTCGCTCGAAAATCTAAAACCTTCTTCAACTTTCTTACCAATCTTGTCGTATATTCCTGATGCCTTAAGAGCCGGCGAGATTATTGCAAAGTACTTCTCAAACTCATAGGTGCTGTGCGCATCATCTTCAGTGATCATCACTTCATGGAGCTTTTCCCCTGAGCGAATTCCCACTACGTGCGTTGGAATTCCGGGGCAAACTACCCGTGCCACATCTGTAACTTTGAAGCTAGGTATCTTTGGTACAAAAATTTCTCCTCCGTGCATTCTTTCAAAACTATCGAGAACAAATTGAACACCTTCTTGAATTGTTAACCAAAAACGAGTCATGCGCTCATCTGTGATGGGGATTGACCCGGTCTTTGCCTTATCAAGAAAAAAGGGAATTACGCTTCCCCTAGAACCCAACACATTTCCATATCTAACTGCAGAGAATCTTGTTGGTCTCGCTCCTGCCAGGACATTCCCAGCAACCATTAACTTATCCGAACAAAGTTTTGTTGCACCGTATAAATTGGCAGGGTTAGCAGCTTTATCAGTACTTAATGCCACAACTCTTTGAATACCGTTTTCGATGGAAGCATTAACAATATTTTCAGCACCGATAACATTCGTCTTTATTGCTTCCATGGGATTGTATTCAGACGCCGGGATCTGCTTCATTGCAGCTGCATGAACGATGACATCAATTCCATCAGTGGCGCGCAAGAGTCTTTGGTAGTCACGCACATCCCCAAGAAAGTATCGTAATTTTGGAGAGTTTATCTCTTCAGCCATTTCGAATTGTTTTAACTCATCACGGCTAAAAACTACTAATTTAGTAACTTCATCATCTTCCAAAACTCTGGTAACAAAGGCTTTACCAAATGACCCAGTGCCACCGGTTATCAATACGGACTTACCTTTTAGAAAAGACATTTTTCCTCTTTCGAATCTTGGGTCAATGGTGTGAGAATACTCTATCGGTGAGAATTGATCTCTTTTTCAAGCATCGCTCGCAGGCTTGGTATTACATAACCTAAATCATCCATAAGTCGGGCTGGGCTTAAGGCGAGGTAATTAGGACGTCGTACAGTCAAACCCGAAGTAGTAATTGAAGATCTTTGAACATTTGCTCCTGAAAATCCCATAATTTCTCCCACCAACTTTAAAAAGTCATATTTTGAAATCGGATTGTCAGTAGCAAAATTAAGTAACCCGTAAATCTCCTTAGAGTTTGCGCTAGATAAAAACTGTGCGATTTCTGAAATACCTACAGGAGAAAAAATCACATCTTCAAATCCATTTATCTGCTTGTCAAGGCTAAATGCTTTCATAGCAAAGTTTAAAATTGACTTATCAACTTTGCTTGAGTATCCAAAAAAATTAGTTCTGAGTATTAAAGCAGTTGGATTTTCTTGCAGGATCGAGTTTTCGGCGGCAAGCTTTGTAAATCCATATTGATTTATTGCAGTTACAATTGTAGATTCGGACCTAGGGTAGTTAATCTCAGAAAAAAAATGATCAGTACTTATATGAGCAAATTCAGCAGAAATTTCCATCGATAATCTCGAAAGAAAAATAGGTATTTCTGCATTTAGTTTCCAGCTTGCTTCAGGTCTTTTTTCACATTCTTCCACATTTGTTAGTCCAAGACAGTTGATAATTTTTGATGGCTTTAGACTTCCAACCAACTGGCGAACCTTCATTTCGTCTGCTGCATCAATTTCTATCATTTTCGCAGTTGGCGTAATCGTAGATTTGAAAAAAGTCCCATACGCTTCCGAACTTCTCGAAAATGATCTTAAAACTCTTGATCCAAGTAGGCCTGAAGCACCAAAGATCAACACAGGTCCCGTCTTGAGGGTTGCAGGACCGCTGTTGTCATTCATTTGGCTATGATAAACCAACTTTAGTTTGTTCTCACTTACTCGACAGGGTGTCCAAAGATGCATAGAAACTTTGCTGTTTTGATCCCAACTAGAAATCGACCCGAAAAAGTAGCAAAACTTCTTTCGTCTATAGCTTCATCAAAGAGAAAACCACACCAAGTCATCATTGTCGCTTCTGGAGATGATATCTGGCCGACAATTGCTAAGTTCAGTGATTCACTCCCTATTACGTACTCACACACAACTTCTAGAGGTCAAATTGCCCAAAAGGAGATTGGAATTTCAATGATAATTCCAACCGCAGAATGGTGCCTTTTTCTGGACGATGATCTATTGGTCACCCCAAATACTGTAGACAATGCATTTGAGGCCATATCTTCAAATATCACAGGTGAAGTTATCGGAGTGGGATTATCACTACCCCCCACAACACGTGCCAGCGATGTAAATTGGATTCTTCGTAGGACTGCAAATTTCTTTGGGATTAGAACAAATCCACCTGGCAGGGTGTTTAAGAACGGCCACGCCTCAAGCTACTTGCAGGAAAAGGAAGTTATTGAAACACAATGGTTAAATGGCGCTTCGCTGTGGAAGTCAGAATTCCTTGATACCTATGGTAAAGGTTTTCCCTCCACAACTTATGCTGCGTGCGAGGACCTAGTATTTTCTTATCCATTGAGCAAATTAGGTAAGTTAATTTATGCACCAAGTGCAAAGCTACAATTCCAAGATAATGAGTTGAGTAATTTTGATGGCTTTAGCGTTATGGAGGCAGCAGCATTTTGGCGGTTCTATTTTGTTTCGACGAATAACGAATTATCAAAATGGTCATTTGCTTTTTCTCAAATAGGGCGGGCACTTTTTGCAATTACTAGAACCAAAGAACATAGATTCCGATTTATTCTAGGAATGATTAGAATTGAGATTAGCATTGCAAGCAGTATCCTGAAGAAGAATGATGCAAAGGACTTACTTAATCGATTAGTAGATTAATGTCCTTCATCGGAAAGTAGTAATCTTTAACCACTTTGGAACTTTCGAGGCGAAACTCTGGAGAATTGTTACGCATTAGGGGCCAGCCTTTCAGAAATTCTGTCAATTCATCTACATCTGAAAATTCCATTTTGGGAAAGTTGATTTGTGATAACGGATTGAGGAGTCCATCCATTTCAGCATCAAAATGCACTGGAAGAGAAGCATAAGCAAGCCCTTCAAGGCCAACCGCACTACTTCTAAATATCGTTACATGGGAATTATTGAGATCATTGGTTAGTGTGTCTGTTGATATTTTAAGATTCACGGAACTATTCAAACTTTTAAGTAGCTTCTGGGTAACATCTTTCGAAAGTGCTGGATGTAATCTGAGTATGAATTGAAAATCTGGTAACAGGCGAGAAAGTCTATTAAACAAGTGAATGAAGGATTGGAGAGACTCATACGTGCCTTCAACTGCCCCTAAAACATTCATTGTGGTCAGACTCTTGTACTGGGGTATGATTTCGATTGACTTTGGTGAGCCTAGGACTCTTGTCTGTAAACCTGGAAGCACTTTGTGGATTAGTTCTTTTGTTATCGTGCCAGTAGTAAGAAGCAAGTCGGTTGACTTAAACATCTTTAGCAAGCGATAAAAACTAAATTGCCCTGGAACTATCGGAGCATGTTGAAATCCCACAATCCTTACCCCAGGAAAATTTGAATCTCGTAGTGTAACAATCATCGCTTCGTGAGCATGCCCTTCGGCGGTTAGAATGATGTTTTCAGGATGACACTTAGAAATCAAATCTGTTAGCCGTTCTTTGGTGAACAAATTAGCCATCGCTTGACGTGAATGTTGAGAAATCGCGAGTTTAAGCAATAACCGCCTTTGAAAGAGAGTGTAATGCGAATTAGGTCGAGCCAGGGATAATAACTTCGAAGAGATGTGAAGTTGTCTCCCTTGTACTTTTATTGTCTTAAATAAGCCAAGAGACTTTGTGTTGACTACAACATTTAGCTTTCCCAAGTCAGAATATCTCTTTTGAATACTATTTGAATTTTCCCTCGTACTATTTAAGTAGAAGACTAGATCGTCGGACTTCTGAGAGTTCTTTCCAAAAAAGAGATCATCGGCCTGTGGCGACTGGGCATACGTGAAGTGGCTGATATATAGATTATGAGACTTTTTGATGGGGTCGACATCCCAATTACGATTTTCGGTAGTCTTCACTATTGAGATTGCTGCTGAGTAGAGAATATTGCGTAATATTCGCGGAATCACCCCTATAACGTTAACCCCAAACCAGAATCTACTTTCTGGCTTAAATACATAATATTTCTTTAGATTTTCCTCTGTCGGTTTAACTAGCGAGAGGAATGGATTGGCTATTAAGTCTAAATCACTAAAGTCTGTTTTAATTTGGGACAAGAATTCATCAAGGTCCCTAGGATTAGTACTCATGTTTGATGACTTGAGCCACTAGCTGTTTTTGTATGGTGGAAGATTCCATTACTTCAAGTACTTCGTCAACGTCGGCAGGGAGATTGATTGAAGTAAAGTTTGATGATGTATTTACACTTAATATATCTCCACCGAGCTCTAAGTACTTCATTTGTTCAATTGATTCAGATTCTTCAAGTGGCGTGGACCCACTTTCGCAGATTATCTTCATCGCAGAAACAGATACTGCAAATAAACCACATATTTTCCTAAGCAACTTCATTTGAATTTCGGTGCTAGATGTAAGTGGTGATTTTCTGAAAATTGTGATTATGTTGTCATCCAAATCCAATAAACATTTCACCGTGCTTGTATCTTCAATTTCAGCCATTTTGGCTAAGGCGGTTGTTAAATTCCAAAAGTGGTTAGTTGGGTTTGACCTGATGGATTCAACCAATATCTCGATCTGCTCAGGCGTTACAAGGACTTCGTCTCCTTGCAAGATTATGTAGTGCGTGTAATCAAGTTCTTTGGAGACCTCATATATTCGACTGAGCCCATTCAAGTGCTCTTGCCTAGACTCCAGGCAGTTTCCTCGAAAATTTGTAATAGCTTTAAGAATACTTTCATCACCTGAGGCAACAAAAACTGGCAGATTATACTTATTCATCAAAGCGCGCCGTCTAACATGTTCCACCATCGGTAAACCCAATATGTCGAGAAGCGCTTTTCCAGGTAATCTTTGAGAGTCCATTCGTGCTGGAATAACGATGGCGATGTTTGGCCGGGTGCCATTGTGCAGGTTAATTTGGGAGTACCCCGGAATCAACATTTATCGACTGCCCAGTAATTGCCGAAGCTTGGTCACTGCTCAAAAAGAAGCACATATCGGCGACTTGTGAAGCAGTCGGAAGTGCGCCAAGGGCGGTTTGGGTTGTTGCAAAATTGTTTAGAAATTCATCAGGCTTACCTGCTGCAGGTGAAGTTTTATCCTTTAGCGCTTCTACTAATCCTTCTGTTTTCACTAGCACTGGGCAAACTGCATTAACTCGAATCCCTTTTGGTCCAAGCTCTTTGGCTAAACTTTGAGTTAGACCAGATACACCGAATTTTGTTGCAACATAAGCACTATTGTTTGGTGTGCCACGGCGGGCTGCCAAGCTTGAAATATTGATCAGGCTAGATCCCGGTTGAAGAATTGAGGCAGCTGCTTGTGCACCCCAGAAGTAACCCATTAAATTTGTTTCTAGAATTGAAGATAGAAACTCTTCATCTATTTCTTCAATTGGTCGCCATTCAGAAAAACCTGCATTATTAATGTAGCAGTCAACTCGGCCCGTCCAGGCAATAGCTTCTCCAACAAGGATTTTGTGTGCAGCCCGGTCACGGGCATCCATTGAAATCTGTCTGAACTTGTCTTGGTAACCAGCGTCTACATTCGGCCTCATACTTCGTGAACCAGAGACCACATTCCACCCATTTTGAAGATACTTCTCGGCAATGGCCCAACCAAGACCTTTAGATCCTCCAGTAATTATAAGCGTGTAGGTCATAGTTACTTCCTAAATCGTCATCGCCGAAAAACCACCATCAACTACTAATTCGCTTCCTGTGACAAAACTCGAAGCTTCCGAAGCTAAAAAAATTGTTGCCCCTACTAGTTCGTGAGTCTCACCAAATCTGTTCATTGGGGTGTGGTTCAAGATCGCAGATTCACGCTCCTTCGTAATAAAGTTCTTACGATTCCACTCGGTAGGAAAAAACCCTGGTCGTATTGCATTGACTCGAACGCCATGTTGAGCCCATTCGCGACCTAAGTTTTGAGTTAAGTTTCTAATGCCTGCCTTTGACGCAGAGTATGCATATGCTTTTGACAGGGCAGGGTCGGCTGAAGCTGACGAGATATTAATTATTGAACCAGATTTTTGCTGTGTCATCGCCTCACCAAAAACTTGGCAGCCAAACATTGTTGCAGTTAGTTGTGAATCAACCACTTCGTGCCATTCACCTTCTGTAATCTCTAAAAATGACTTGGGGCTATTGATTCCAGCACCATTTACAAGTACATCAACTTTCCCAAAAATTGAGATCGTCTGAGATAAGAGTTGCTCAAGAGACTTTTTTGAGCTTGCGTCTACTTCCACAGCCAAAGTAGCTACTCCATATTCAGACTCAATTGCAGATGCCACAATTTGTGCCTTTTCTAAACGTAGGTCAGCCACAACTAGCTTCGCGCCTGCACTTGCGAAGCCTCGCGCAAGTGCAGAACAAATATGCCCACCACCACCAACCACAACTGCTGTTTTTCCTGCTAGCGAAAAGAGCTCCGAATTACTGAGCATTAGAATATTTCCTCACTAGCTTTTCTGCTCCTTCTGCCCAAGAATTTAAAACAAAAAGATCTGAAGATGCAATTATGAATGTGTAGCCCTTTGCAATTGCTTTTTGAATATTCTCGTCTGAAAAATCAGCTAATTGCGTGCCACATGACTTGCCCGCAGATTTACAAGCTGCAATCACGGTTTTTTCAGCTTCTTGAACAAGTGGATGTGTAGTTTCCCCTGGAACTCCAAGTGAACCAGACATGTCATATGGACCAATCATGACACCATCGAGATTTGTTGAACTTAGAATTTCTCCAATGTTTGCTACGGCTTCTTTAGTCTCAATTTGGGCAATGTAAATTGACGACTTGTTCCAATTTGCAACATAGTTCGCAAAATTACTTCCATATCCATGAGCTCGGTTAACACCAAAACTTCTTCCCCCTTCTGGTGAAAACTTCAATAGATCAAGAATTTCTTCCGATTGATTCTTGTTATTGACCATTGGAGCCACAATGCCATCTGCACCAGAATCAAGTAGAGGCTTAATCCAATCGTTCGAGTGCGAGACTGGTCGAGGCAGGCACGGAACTCCAAAACTCTGGCTTGCTGCAATTATTCGCTGGGCCTGCTCAAGACTGATGGTGGTGTGCTCCATGTCAATTGCTAAGAAATCAAATCCATGCCCAGCAAAAATCTCTGTTATTGAGGGGTGTGAAAAAGACACCCAGGCCCCAAAAACTAATTCACGCTGAGCAAGTTTTTTCTTGAGTATTTCTGTCAATTTTCAAAAGCCTCCGTAAAATAGTCGAGTTGAAAAGCCCTAATTCAATTAACATCGTGGCGGTGAATCAATCCCACTAATTTCTTCTCAGTATCAATCACAGGTAGGTCCCAGATCTGCTTATCATGCATCAAGGAAGCAGCTTCAATCAAAGTCTGGTTACCATGAATAGAGGTTGGAGTTGAATGGCCAAATTCAATGGCTGGCGTAACCAAAAGGGCAGGCAAAGGATTTTGTCTCGTTAGTAATAACCTTCTTAAGTCACCATCTGTCAAAATTCCGATTAACTCATTACTCTCATTTGTAAAGCAAGCAATTCCGAGGCGATGTTTTGTCATCTCATCAAGGGCCTTTTTTAAGGTGTCTTTTGCAGTCAAAACAGGGAATTTACCCAACCCAAGCATTTTTTCACTGACAATTTGGTTATTCGACATCATCTGGACCGAATTTCTCTAGAAGTTCCAATCGCATTTCATGCATTACTTTGGCTTGACCAAGGACATGCTTTAAGTCCTTAACATTCAATACAGTGTTGGGGTCAGATTTTGCATTCTTTGGGTCGTTATGGATTTCCATAAATAAGGCGTCAATGCCACACGCTGCGGCAGCACGAACAAGGGCGGGTATGAACTCTCTCTGACCACCAGAGATATCACCCATTGAAGTTGGCATTTGGATTGAATGTGTTGCGTCATAGCAGACCGGATAGCCAGTCTTACCCATGATTGGCAAGCAGCGCATGTCATTTACCAACATGTTGTAACCAAAAAAAGTTCCACGATCGGCAAGAAGAATTTGATTTCCTCCAGCAGCTTCAATTTTCTTCACCGAGTTGGCCATATTCCAAGGACTCATAAACTGACCCTTTTTCAAGTGAATTGGACGACCAGTTTCAGCTGCTGCTCGCAGAATTGAAGTTTGGCGGCAGAGGTATGCAGGTACCTGCACCAAGTCACATACCTCTCCTGTTGCTTGCGCCCACGCAGGATCAGAAAAATCCGAAGTGACAGGGATACCAAAGTTTTCGCGAATATCAGAAAGTATTTGAAGTCCACCTTCTATTCCAAGACCGTGATAACTGTCTGGCGATGATCGGCAATCTTTGTCGTAGCAGGATTTATAAACCCAATCCACGCTTAATTCATCACAAACTTTTCCGATGCGCTCAGCCATCATAAAGGCATGATCGCGGTCCTCGATGGCACAAGGGCCACCAACAAGAACTAACTTTCCACCACCACCGATTTTTACACGCTTAACGTTTCCATAACCAATTTCGATTACTTTCGAGTGCATTTATATTTCCCTCATGTAGTGTTTGGCCATGTCTAATGAGGCAGGCTAGCACTGCAAATGAGCCTATAAAAGTCTGACACAGTTTTAGTTGGGACCGAAAAGTCTTACCTTGAATGCACTTCTATTGCCTTTTCATAGGCTTGGCTGTGCGCCTTCAAGAATTGACCTACCCCGAATAATTCAACAGCTGTCATTCGGGCAGCTTCTCCCATTTGCTGACGCAATTCGGGGCTAGTAGCTAGTTTTTCGATTGCAGTGACTCGCGAATTCAAATCATGCGTTAAAAAGCCATTAATTGTGTTTTGGATAACTTCAGAAACTGATCCTACATTTTCACCTATTAGAGGCAGTCCAGCCAGGGCTGCTTCTATTAGGGAAATGGGCTGAGCCTCGTTAACTGAAGTCAGCAAGGCTATATCGCTCGCCGACCAGATTTCAGTAGGAGTTGTCCACCCCGTAAGAATTACATTTTCAGGCGCATCCTTCTTTAATGATTCAAGCAATTCACCGTCCCCGCCCATAAGAAAGAAATAGTTTGGTAGTTGCTCGGCTAATTCCAGAACTCGATCGGGGCGTTTGATTTCAGTGAGTCTGCCCAACCATCCAACAACTACTTGATCATCAGAAATGGAGAATTTTTGGCGGACACTCATGCGAGAAAGAATTGTTATGGGTGGCACCCCTGGTCGAACTACAATATATTGCGCTTCACTACCTATGCGCTTACCGAGTAATTCATTTTTAACTCTAAGTCCAGATACTAGAATTATGTCAGTTAACTTACTTAGGATTCTTTCAAGTTGAACAAAAAATCGGGTTCTAAATCTTCCAAAGTATCCATACAAGATATGTCCATGAAATGTATGGACAATAGCAATTTTCCTATGAGAAATGCTTTTTGCAGCTAGGCGTCCAATCAATCCAGCCTTAGCAGTGTGTGTATTGATTATGTCAGGCTCAATTTCTATCAGAATTTTTCGTAAAGCCCAAATGACCCGTATGTCTTGAATAGGAGAGATACTCCGGCCCAACCCCTGAATTCGAAGTCCACCCAATTCAGAAAATCGAAAGTCCTCTTTCTCATTTGCTTGAACACTGCCAGAAAGCAGTGTTACATCACTTCCCTCAAGACGTTGTCCTTCAATTAACACACTCAGCCAACCTGCAGTACCGCCTTGATTAAATCTAGCGATCACATGGACAATTCTCACTTTACAAGGATAACTGGCGATTATGAGTCTTGTAGGACTTTGGCAGCCGGACCGCGCTATTCTTCAGCGATGGCCGCAATCCAGGTTCTTAGAACTCGAGTTTACCGTTCGACATTACGAAAGTGCTTCAATTTATTGGAGCGTAATGACCAACGAAAACTTGGATTCATGGCTGTAATTCAGTTAGCGCTAAGCATCTTAGATCTTATAGGAGTGGCTTTGGTGGGCATTCTTGCTACCCTGGCCCTAAATGGAATTGGGTCAAACACTCCATCCGGTAAAGTTGCAATTTTTTTGCAGCTGATTGGAATAGATGATTTCTCGCTTCAAAAGCAAGCTGCAATTCTTGGCATATCAGCCGTTTTACTTTTAATCGGCAGGACAATACTGAGTGTAATTTTTGTGAGGCGAACACTGTTTTTCCTAAGCCGCAGAGGTGCAATGATTTCAAGCTCTCTTTTTTCAAAAGTAATTTCACAATCACTGCAGGGAATTCAGAAACACAGCACCCAAGAGTACCTGTATTCGATTACAGGTGGTGTCGAGATAATTACTTTGAGAATCCTGGCCCAATTTGTGACCTTAATTTCAGATGGTTCCTTATTGTTAGTGATGGTTATTGGATTATTATTTGTAGATCCAATATTGGCGATAACTTCTTTTTTTGCATTAGGTATTGTTAGTTATGCCTTGTATCGCATGATGAACACCCGAGCAAGAAAGCTTGGTTTACTAAATTCTCACACAGATATTGGAAGTAGAGAGTCAATTACCGAGGCCTTGACCACTTATCGAGAGATTTCAGTTAAGAATCGTCAAAGCCACTATGTTCATCAAGTCAGTAAGGCAAGAATGCAAATAGCAAATATTCTTGCTGAAAACAATTTCATGCCGTACATGAGCAAGTACGTTATTGAATCAACTGTAGTAGTGGCAGCTCTACTCATCGGCGCTACGCAATTTTTATTGACCGATGCAATTCAGGCAATTGGAACTTTATCTGTATTTCTCGCTGCAGGCACTCGCATTGCGCCCGCAATACTGAGACTACAACAAGGGGCAATTCAGATTCAAAGTGGACTCGGCACTGCGACAACGACTCTTCAGATGATTGAAGAACTAAAGAACTTACCCTTGGCCAAAAGAGAAATCAGCCCATTTTGGTCCTCACACACTGGGTTCAATCCAGAGGTAAACATCTCGGGTTTAACTTTGACTTATCCCGGCCAGACTTCTCCAGCGCTAGTAGACATAAATTTAAAGATAAGTCCTGGCTCAATCACGGCAATTGTTGGGCCATCTGGTGCAGGTAAAACGAGTCTTATAGATGTAATACTTGGAGTGATTTCTCCAGATGTTGGTGAGGTATTCATTTCTCAGATTAATGGGAAACTTGCAATTGAGAGATGGCCAGGTGCAATCGCATATGTCCCTCAAGATATTTCAATTTCCAACTGTTCAATTGCACAAAATGTTGCTTTAGGGTTTGAGGTTGATGAAATCGGCGAAGACGCCATCAATGAAGCATTAAACACCGCGCACTTGTCAGATTTAATTGAGAGTTTACCTGAAGGAATTAAGACTCAAGTTGGTGATCGAGGTGCCAAACTTAGCGGAGGGCAAAGACAAAGATTAGGGATTGCAAGAGCGTTAATATCGCATCCGAAATTACTTGTTCTTGACGAAGCAACCAGTGCTCTCGATGCACAGTCGGAGTTAGAAATTTCTAATGCAATCCTGAAGTTAAAAGGTGGTACAACCATGATTTTAGTCGCACATCGGCTTTCAACAGTTCGAAATGCAGATTTGGTTGTTTACATGTCCGGTGGAAAGATTCTAGCCACAGGCACTTTCGATGAAGTAAGAAATGCGATTCCACATTTTGATGTTCAAGCAAAACTACTTGGTATTTAGTGTGCTTAATTCAGGAACCTAGTTCATGAAAGCAATCTTCTCACCTAGATTTTCGATGCGATTCCGATTTGCATATTTAAGACTTCCATTAGTCTTAATTCTAGTCAATACAGTTTGGTTCATTAAAATCCCCTCAGCTTATGAATCCATTTACGCAGAAGATGGGTTTGTATATTTGAGTGATGCTTTAAACAAACCAATTTTGAATGAACTAGCAAATACTTATGCAGGTTACGCGGGCACGATAGGCCGAATTGGCGGCTTATTTGCCGCACTATTTCCACTAAAATACGCTGCTACTGCATTAGTTTTCTTTGCATCTATGATCATCAGTTCGATTGTTTTAGTGACTTATGCGAATACGCAAAAACCCCTCAAATCAAAAGTCGTTAGACTAGGGTTAAGTGCTGCCATAATTCTTTTGCCCATTGCGAATTCAGAGTCTATTGCAACGGTTTGCAACCTATATAACTTCTTATTCTTCGGAGCTTTCGTTGTGGTAATTTCAATGAGAGATTCAAGCAAGCCTGGCATCTTAGGTTTTTCAATACTTCTACTTGGCGCTTTGTCAAATCCACTCACTGTCTTTCTTCTAGCGATACCACTTCTCCGGTACATGATCCTAAGGTTACAGAATAGGGCTTTCAAAATAGCGACAGTAGAGTGGATGCTGGCCTTTGGTTTACTGGCACACACATTAATTGTCATACTGGATACCACCAAAGAAACACGAATACCATTTGAGACATTTAGTTTAGAAAAAGTTGTTTATTTGTTTTTAGATAGGGTTATTGGATCCTCATTAGTTCCTGGATGGGGTTTGGTATCCGGAACTGCGGGTTCACCAGGTTTTGAAAACAGCTTCTGGTTGTTTGAAAGCCTAACTTTACGTTTAGCAATAACCACAATTCTCTACATATTCTTTTCTGGTTACGCAATCTGGTTCATTAAGACTAGCGAAGAAACTCATACTCGTACGGAGTTCCTGCCTGCATTTGTGTTGTGGCACGTATACATATTCGTAACTGGATTTTTTTATAATGTTGAACCGAGATATTCAATCTTTTCCTCACTTCTATTTCTATGGCTACTTGGATTCTTAGTCTCTAATTCAAAACTAAAAGTTGAAATTGGTAATGTTCTGCCTGTCTTGTTTTTCTCTATAGTCGTACTTTCAGGTGCAATATCGCAACCTAGTCAATTAAGGATTTCCGGCCCAGTCTGGGCAGATGAATTAGTCAAAGCCAAGTTGACTTGTAAAGAGGGCGGAAGCCAATTAGTTGAAATTCGGATACTGCCCATGAATAGTGTTCGATTGGTGGTAGTTGACTGCTCAAGAATCAAAGACAATTGAAAGTGGTGTCATCCATTTTATCCGTGTATATGGTTAACTAGCGTGAAAATACTAGGATAAGAGATGACAATGAAGAAGGTACTGATTTCGGGAATAACCGGCCAAGATGGTTCATACCTCGCGGAAAGTTATTTAGAAGATGGCTGGCAAGTGCACGGAATAGTTCGACGAAGTTCTACAATTTCTAGACCTCGAATCGATCATTTATTTGACTTGGATAAACTCTCACAAAAGCAGAAAATCATTCTGCATTACGGCGACCTTAATGACCAGTCGAATTTAATGCGCGTTATCTCCGAAGTTGAACCGGAGCAAGTAGTCAATTTAGCTGCCCAATCACATGTTGGCGTGAGTTTCAGTGTGCCAATTGAAACTGGGATAGTAACTGGACTGGGTGCTACATCATTTCTTGAAGCTATTAGAAGCGTTAATCCAACGATTAGATTTTATCAAGCTGGTTCATCTGAAATGTTTGGAGGAGTCCTTGGACGCAGCATTCTTGATGAAGACTCGAAGTTTCAACCAAAATCTCCATATGCGGCTGCAAAAGTTTATGCACACCATATGACAACTTGCTATCGTGAGTCTTACGGAATGCATGCCTCAAATGGAATTCTCTTTAATCATGAAAGTCCTCGCAGAGGTGAAAATTTTGTTTCTAGAAAAATCACATTAGCAGCAGCTCGAATTTCACTTGGTTTGCAAAGTAAACTCTATTTAGGAAATTTGGAAGCACGTAGAGATTGGGGCCATGCTAAGGAATACGTAAGGGCAATTAGATTGATGCTAGATTCTGACAATCCTTCTGATTATGTGGTTGCAACTGGTAGATCTCATTCTGTCTTAGATTTTGCCAAACTAGCATTTTCAAAACTAAACCTAAACTATGAGGAATTTGTCTACGTAGATGAATCTTTGAAGAGACCTAATGAGGTAGAAGATTTAGTTGGGGATCCAGGTAAGATCAAAAGAAACTTGGGATGGGAACATGAAATTTCTATAGAAATGCTAGTTAATGAGATGGTAGAGAGTGACTTGATTGCGGCAAAGAATGGAAAATAAAATGGAAATTCCATTGGCGATGCAAGGTCTAGACCTGCATGAAATCGAATTAGTGTGTGAAGTTTTTCGGTCCGGAAATTTGACAATGGGTAAAAGAGTTGAAGAGTTCGAATCGGCTTTTGCCAAGTATTTAGGGACAAAGAATGCAATTATGGTGAATTCAGGATCTTCGGCAAATTTGTTAGCGGTCGAAGTATTAAAGAACCGCTCAATTAATGGTGTCCACTCACTTGCAGATAAAGAGATTGTCGTCGTGCCGGCAGTTTTATGGCCGACCAGTCTTTGGCCATTGGTTCAGCTTGGCTTTGAAGTATTGTTAATTGATACTGTGCCGGACTCATTGCAGATGGACCTATCTGAGATTAGGAAAGCAAAAAATATTTTTGGCGACCGTTTGGTTGGAGCAGTGATAATCCACCCTCTAGGTTTTTCACTTGACTTAGTAGAAATTCAAAAAATCAAAGACGATCTTAATATGTGGGTGATTGAAGATACTTGTGAATCTTTAGGTGCAGGTGTAAATGGGAGTTTTGCTGGATCTATCGGAGAAATAGGAACATTTTCCTTTTATTATTCACACCACATTACGACTGTAGAGGGCGGCATGGTTATTACTGATGACGACTCTATTGCAGATGAACTTCGATCGGCAAGGGCGCATGGCTGGACTAGAAACCGTAAAGACCGAAACGAAATCGAGACTTTAAATCCAACCCTCAATAGAGATTTTCTCTTCGTTTCATCAGGTTTCAACTTTAGACCGATGGAATTTCAAGGAGCACTAGGGGTTTCTCAGCTCGCAAAATTGCCATCTTTCATTGAACGTCGGATATTGAATATTGAAAAAATTCAAAATGGTATTTCCGGTACTGGATTTGAAATCATTGATTACAAGAAAGCCAAGGATGCTCAAGCAGTTGACAGTAAATCTGGCTCAGTTAGGCACAGCTGGATGGCGTTACCTATCTCCTGGGAAGGGGGGGATGCTGAAGTTTCATCGATTCTTCAGGAATTGAAGACTGCCGGAATTCATTCACGACCTCTATTGGCAGGAAATTTCACAGAACAGCCAGCCGGACATCATGAATCTATAAAACTATTTGGCGAACTAGGCAATTCCAAAAAAACCTATTCAAAGAGTTTTATGCTTGGCAATCACCATAACATGACCGAACTCCAGATAGATCACTTGATTGAGAATTTGGTTTCAGTGGCAAGCCGCTATGAATAATCAAATTGCACTTGTCATACCTACCTTTAATGAATCAGAATCTATGGATGATTTGTGTGAGAATTTAGAACAACTGAAATTCGAATTTCCTACGTTGCACATAATTTTTGTGGATGACTCACCGAACGGGTTAACTTCAATTGCAATAAACACCCAATTAGACCAAAGATCCGCCATAAAAGACCACTGCACAGTTATACAGCGAAACTCTAAACTAGGTCGAGGCTCTGCGGTAAGAGATGGGTTTCTTTCCGTAAGTAAGGATGAGTCCTTTCTATACTTTCTCGAATGTGATGCCGACGGATCCCACGATCTTCAAGGGATTAGAGACGTCATTACGACTCTCAGAGTCAACGAATTTGTAATTGGGTCTCGCTACCTCCCACAGTCACGAATTGTAGGTTGGCCAATATCACGCAGATTATTCTCAAGAATCATAAATCTTTCATTGAGGTTTCTTTTTGGATTGAAAACTTATGACTTTACAAATGGACTTCGGGGTTATAGCCGCAGATCGGTCCTCGAAATCCTTGCTTCAAATCAAATTAATGCAGGATTCATCTTTTTAACTGAACAAATTTTGATATTGAATAAGGTAGGTATAAAACCGATTGAGATTCCAATTACCTTCATTGATCGCAAGAAAGGCGAAAGTTCCGTAACATATCGGGAGCTTTTAGACTCTGCACTGGGAGTTCTTAGCCTTCGGTTAAAATATAGGTGAATAATAGTGAGACTAATTGCAACAGGGCGAAATGGCTCAATTGGTAAGCTACTTCCAGATTCCCTTCCAATCTATTCAAGAGCAGAAAGTACTCAATCTGAAACTTTGGTCGAGCTACAGTCACTGAACTCCAAAGTACTTGTCCACTTAGCTGGAATTTCCAATCCAAAAGAGATCATTAAAGATGACGATCAAGCCGTTGAAGTTAATTTCAATTGGCCTTTGAGACTTATGGATCAATTCGCCGCAGCCGGTGGAGAAACATTTGTTTTTGTTTCAACTTCTCATGTTTATGGCGCACGCCCCTATGGTGTTGCATGCAAAGAACTAAGTGAAATTAATCCAGTTTCTAGATACGGAGTGCTAAAGGCTGAGGCGGAGTTAGCTTTATCGTCGAGTGCAAAGCGCCACAACATTAAATTTACATCTATCCGCCTTTTCTCGGTCTTTGGAGCTGGGATGGCGGGGCACTATCTAGCCTCGAGGGTTCGAAGAGTTCTTGAAGGAGTTGAAGAACCGTCGATGGTGCAAAACTCAGAAGATATTCGAGACTTTTCTTCCCCCCTCCAAATTGCCATGAAGATTGAAGATATCGCGAGAATGTGTGATCAAGGGATTTTGCCTGAAGTGGTCAATCTAGGTTCAGGGTCCGGAATGAGCGTACGAGAAAGAATTCTCAAGGAAATTCCATTCTGGCCGGAGGCTTTTTTTGATGGTCAGATGTCCCAGGTGCCTTATTTAGTGGCAGACGTAAGTTATTTGAAAAGTATGGAAAGTTTCGAGCAAAGACCTCCGTCATGAGACACCCTCAAACCCTCAATACGCCCTTTACCCTTGCCCATCCCATAGACTAGAGATCTGATTCCGGCAGGCTCGTTTCTCGCTGCCTTTCGGCGAAAGCCCTGCTATCTATTCCCCCAACTACGCTCAATCACCCTCGGATCCAACTTTTCGCCCAAAATACTTTTAATTTTGGCACAACATTTGGCCCCCAGCGGTGTCTTAACTAATAGAGGGCAAGACGTTGCCTTCATATTACAAACTCGCGGGAGTTACTTAAATGGCACTATTGAAGTCGAAAGCGGCGAAAGCAGCTGCAGCGACCGATGCCGCCCGCCTACTGAGCGCAAATCCCGCAGACGCTCTAGAAGCAACAACAAC